>ENA-OOSV01000943-OOSV01000943.1-human-gut-metagenome-genome-assembly--contig:-NODE-943-length-12524-cov-3.980271_pt1 | contig 12524 bp, 8 predicted proteins | sample MGYA00241179_ERZ501216 | MGnify/ENA primary metagenome ERZ501216 (study PRJEB25962, sample SAMEA2042498) | human gut metagenome | biome: human gut; feature: human-associated habitat; material: faeces...
AAACAAATTTAACCGAAAACTTTGATCCAATTTTATTTGGATTGTAACAGGAAAATTACTATGAAAAAAATTCTATCGGTGTTGTATATTGCTACATTGCTGTTTGCAAGTTGTAGCGATGAGTATGACGATTCGGCATTGACCGGGCGCGTAGATAATTTGGAAAATCGGGTGGCCAAATTGGAAGAGCTCTGCAAACAGATGAACACCAACATTTCATCGTTACAAACTATTGTAACGGCATTACAAAAGAACGACTATGTTACGAACGTGACCCCCATCATGCAGAATGGGAAAGAGGTTGGCTATACGATAACGTTCAGTAAAAGTAATCCGATCACCATTTATCATGGTAAGGATGGACAAAACGGAACTGACGGAGAGGATGGGAAACCCGGAGTTGACGGTGAAGACGGAAAGAACGGACATACTCCCGTTATCGGAGTAAAGCAAGATACTGACGGGAGCTATTATTGGACACTCGACGGTGACTGGCTGACGGACGATAGCGGCAATAAAATCAAAGCAGAGGGAACCGATGGCAAGGATGGTACGGACGGGTCGAATGGAGAAGACGGGAATGATGGGCAGGACGGAAAGCCCGGCATGGACGGCAAAGATGGTATTACCCCTAAATTCAAAATCGAAAACGATTATTGGTACATTTCCTATGACAACGAGTCCACGTGGACACAACTCGGTAAAGCCACCGGTGAAGACGGTAAAGATGGAGAGGACGGTATTAGCGGTGATCCGATGTTTACGGATATTGACTATGAAACCAATACCGACTATGTAATTTTTACGTTGTCTAACGGTACGCAGATCAAATTGCCCACGTGGTCGGCATTCGAGGCTCTGAAAACACTCTGTAATCAGATGAATACCAACATTTCGTCTTTACAAACGATTGTTACTGCTCTGCAAAATAATGATTATATTACAGAGATTACCCCTGTTATGCAAGATGGGATAGAAATAGGCTATACGATCAGATTCAATAAAAGTAATCCAATTACTATTTATCATGGTAAAGATGGCCAAAACGGGACAGATGGTTCGGATGGCAAGCCCGGGGCTGACGGACAAGACGGGCATACTCCTGTTATCAGCGTAAAGCAGGATACTGACGGCGTTTATTACTGGACGCTTGACGGCAAGTGGCTGACGGATGATAGTGGTAATAAAATCAAAGCCGAGGGGACAGACGGAAAAGATGGTGCAGACGGTTCAGATGGAGAAGATGGAACGGACGGAGCGAACGGTAAAGACGGCATTACTCCCAAACTCGAAATCAGAGAGGGATATTGGTACATTTCCTATGACAATGGAACAAACTGGACACAGTTGGGCAAAGCCACAGGTGAAGATGGGACTGACGGAACTGATGCCGTTTCGATTTTCAAGGAAATTACCCAAGATGAAGATTATATCCATTTCAAATTGCAGGATGATTCGGTTATTTCCGTGCCCAAACATCATCCGCTGTCTATCACATTCTCCGAAACCGAGGATATTCGGGTATTGGCGGATAAAACATACTCGATCGGTTATACCATTACAGGAGCTGATGAAAATACCGTTATCAAGGCTTTGGCACAAGACGGGTTTCGGGCTGTGGTAAAAAAGACGGACAATGCAACTGGAACCATCGAAATCACTACTCCGAGTACGATTCTGCCGAGCGAGGTGCTGATATTCGTCACCGACGGTAAGGAACGGACGATTATGCGTTCGATCAACTTTGTCGAAGGAGTTATCGTTGTAACGACCAAATCCTATACGGTCGGTTACAATGGCGGTACGGTTACTGTCGATCTCTCGACCAATATCGACTATACGGTCGAAATACCCGAAGCCGATAAATCGTGGATTTCCGTAGCTGATACACGTACCCGTGCCGCTATGCGTGATGAAACCCTGACATTTACCGTAGCCTCCAATTCGGCTCTTACAGTTCGTTATTCGACAATCCGGTTGGTCGATAACCTCGGTATAACATCAGAAACGATTCTTATCACCCAAAAATCTGGAACCTCACAAACCGTTCATGTTACAACGGCCGGAACCCTCGATCAACTTATCAATTCTGAGGATAAGGACATCATCGAGGAATTGACCCTTACTGGCAAGATCAACACATTCGACTTCGACTTTATCAGAACGATGAAAAATCTTAAAGCCCTTGATCTTTCAAAGACCGACAATACGACTATTCCGGCAAGTTGCTTAGCTAATACTAATATTTCGACAGTTTTATTGCCTCTTGGTCTTACTGCGATTCCAAATCGTGCATTTTATCAAGCAGCAATCACTTCGATATACATTCCCGAAACAGTGCAGACTATCGGAGAATATGCATTTTATCAGTGTAAATCTATTACAGGGAACCTTGTAATTCCTGATGCCACTACCTCAATTGGCAACTACTGTTTCACATCATGTACTTTTAACGGCACCTTGACACTCGGCAATGGATTACAAACTATTGGTGAGTCTGCTTTTGGAGGGAACCAATCATTGGTAGGGGATCTAACAATACCTGTAACAGTTACGTCATTAGGCGCTTCTGCATTTAGTGGGAATGTAGGCTTCAATAGACATCTCACGATTGATAGTGGTATAAATATACCGTTTGCCTGTTTTTATGATTGCCGTAATTTTTCTAAACTCACTATAGCTGAAGGGGTTAATATTATTGGCGAGTCTGCCTTTGAAAATCTTTCAAGCATTACAGGTAATCTTAAGTTGCCTAATTCCATAACATCAATTGGGGCTCGTGCATTTTTCGGTTGCTCTAAAATTGATGGGTATTTATCTCTTGGTCCAAACATTACATCAATTGGAGATTGTGCATTTGTAAAAAGCATTGATTCTGAAGAAATAATACAAGAAAAAGAAAAGCTCTCCACCGATCCCGATATGGACTACTATGATCGTATTATATACGACGATACTTATTATTCTGCTATTTTTTCCAAAATATATATCCAATCTTCACTACCGCCGACGATTACTATTAAATCATTTGGGCTGAAAGAAACGACGATTTCAGATAAGAGATTTATTAAAAGAGAAATCGTCGAAAGACAACCGGGATGGAGCAGGAAAAGACAGTATGACATCTATAATGCTTACAGATATAGAGGCTCGTATCCAAATCATTTGATTGTTCCAACCGGATGTACAGCAAATTATTCTGATTGGGAAGTTGATTTAATTGAAGAAGTTGATTTTTAGCTTTTTAACATCAATAATTATGTGTACAAATTCCAACACTCAACCATCGAATGGACAGCAACTGTCACCCGATGCATTTATTGAGAACTCCCAAAACGATACTCAAAAGATGAATACATTTACAGCTTATGAAAAAGCAATTGAAGGCTATCAGTTTCAGGTAGGCCGCTACAACATCTGGATGAACTATTATGCCATCTTCGTCGGCGCTTTATTCGTCGCTCTTTACTCGATCTGGCCGAAAAGCGAAATCGAAACGCTATGTTGCGCATGCAAACCGGTTTGCGGCAAAGCTCCTGCGGCAGTTGCAGAATCGCAGGAGTGGTTCTTGCCCCTGATTATATCCGTTCTCGGTTGGATCGCCTCCCTTTGTTGGTACGGAGCCTTGCTCGGGTACCGTAAGTGGAACGAGCACTGGATTAAAGTGGTACAGGGTATAGAAATGGTACTTAATAAAGATGTATATCCTAATGTTTACACTGCCCAACCGGAACGTCCTCAGAAAGAGAGTTTGTGGAAACGTATTAAGAATATTTTTCGATGCAATAAATCAAAATGTTATGCGCCAGGCTTTGTCTCTACTCAGAAAATTACCGGAATTTTTATTTTTTTCGCAGCATTGGCTTGGGGCGGTTTGATAACCTACATTTTATATCAATGGTGCTGCGGATGGAACCTTTGGAGCATTATCCTTAGTGTCCTGTGTGGCTTTCTTACTGTTGTATTGCTGTGTCGTTTACATTGGGGAAAATCAAGATTTTATTCGTCAACTATTATTGATAGATAGCTACCGGCGATGAATCGTTGAAAAGAAACTATATTTACTTACGAATCATTGCAAGCTACGAATATTATTTTAGTGGAACAATCCCATTTGACGTAAAAAACGGAGGCTCATCGGCCTCCGTTTTGTTTAAAATCCAATATTCAATAAACAAAAATTTTCAACTTTACAAAAAAATGCGGACAAAATGCGGACATATCAGCCAAAATAAAAACCTCAAATGATTGTTTATAAGTCATTTGAGGTTTTTTGAATAGTACCCGGAGCCGGGATCGAACCGGCACAACATTGCTGTCATTGGTGTTTGAGACCAACGCGTCTACCAATTCCGCCATCCGGGCTGCTAAATCGGTGATTTGCTCTGCAAAAGTAATGATTTATCGAGGAACTCCAAATTTTTTTCGCATTTTTCTGCGTCCTTACTGTCTGCCGAAGTGGACGAGGAGCCTGGCGGCCTTGGCCGGTCCGACGAGGGCCGAGAGTTCTTCGGCAGGGGCCGTGCGGATTTTCTCCACCGTACGGAAATGGCGCAACAGGAGCTCTATGGTCTTCGGGCCGACTCCTTCGATATTTTCCAGTTCACTGTGAATGAAAGCTTTGCTTCGCTTCTGCCGGTGGAAGGTGATGCCGAAGCGATGGGCTTCGTCGCGGATGTGACACACCACTTTGAGCGGTTCACCCGTACGGCTCAAGTAGTAGGGCATCGGGTCCCCGGGGAAGAAGATCTCTTCGATCCGCTTGGCCAGGCCTACGATGGGGACTTGTTTTTCGATTCCCAGTTCGCACAGCACGGCATAGGCGCTGGAGAGCTGTCCTTTGCCGCCGTCCACGATAATCAGGTCGGGCAGTTCGGCTCCTTCGGCGATCAGGCGGCTGTAACGGCGGAAGACGATCTCGCGCATCGAGGCGAAGTCGTCTGCACCGATGACGGTTTTGATGTTGAAATGGCGGTACTCCTTGCGTGAAGGCTTGCCGTCCCGGAATACCACGCATGAAGCTACCGGGTTGGTCCCCTGCAGGTTGGAGTTGTCGAAGCATTCGATGTGGCGGGGCGGACGGTCCAGGTGCAGCTCCTTTTGCATGGTGGCCATCAGGCGTTCGGTATGCCGCTCGGGATTCTTGATCTCGAGGTTCTTGAGTTGTTCGGCGCGATAGATACGGGCGCTCTTGAGCGAGAACTCCAGCAGATCGAGTTTTTCGCCCCGTTTGGGAACGGTGAAGGTCACTCCGTCGAAAAGTTGCGCGGCCGAGGGGAGGTAGGGAACGATGACCTCTTTGGCCAGCGTTCCGGCGATCGTTTCGGCGATGTGCTGGATGGCCAGGGTCAGCATTTGGGCCGGATCGGTGTCGATGCCCGTGGTGAGCCGTATCGTATAGACGCCCACGACCGAACCGTGGCGGATGCGCAGGAAATTGCAGTAGGCCACATCGTCGTCCACCAGCAGGGAGAAGACGTCCACGTCCACGATGCGTGCGCTGACGATCACCGATTTGCTCGAATAGTTGTCCAGGGCGTCGAGGCGTGTCTTGTAGCGTTGTGCGACTTCGAATTTCAGGTTTCGGGCGGCTGCCTCCATCTCTTTTTCAAGATAGGTACGCACGGGGCGCAGGTCGCCTTTGAGAATCGAAACCGTCATATCGACCAGTGCGTCGTATTCTTCTTCGCTTTGCGCTCCCACGCAAGGTCCCTTGCAGTTGCCCAGGTGGTATTGCAGGCAGACCGAATAGCGCCCTTTGGCGATAGCCGCCGGCGAAAGGTTGAGCGAGCAGGTTCGCAGGGGAATCACCTCGCGGATAAACTCCAGGATACTGCGCTGCATCATTACCGAGCCGTAGGGACCGAAATATTGGGAGCCGTCGCGGTTGAGGATGCGGGTGGACTGTACGCGCGGGAACGGTTCGCGGCGCACGACGATCCAGGGATAGGTCTTGTCGTCCTTGAGCAGGATGTTGTAGCGCGGCTGGAGGGTCTTGATCAACGAGTTTTCGAGCAGCAGGGCGTCCGTTTCGGTATCGACGACGATGTGCCGGATCGCAGCGATCTGCCTCACGAGTACCTGTACCTTGGCGCTGTGTTCCTTGTTCTGCATGAAATACGAGCTGACCCGCTTGCGCAGGCTTTTGGCTTTGCCGACGTAGATGATCGTCCCGTTCTTGTCCAGAAACTGATATACGCCCGGTGACAGAGGCAGCAGGGCCACCTGTTCTTTCAACCCGTATTTTTTTACGTTGTCCATCTGTCGCAAAAGTAGCAAAATTTTAACAAAGACCTCTGCCGTGCGCTGAATCGGAGAATGAGCCGGAGTTTTTCGGCAGAAGTCGTCGATTGAACAGATTGTTCGTGGTTGAAAAGTATTTATATTTTGATTATTTGTCGAAAACATTATACCTTTGGGCCGTTTTATTGAGCAAAATCTGCCTATGAAAAATTTTTTATTCCTGTTATGTATTCTTTCGCTCTGCTTCGGGTGCGACAAGGCGTATGATCTGAACAAGATCGAATCCGGCGATGTAACCATCGGCAACGACCAGAGCGAATGGATTATGCCGTTGGCGCAGATCACGGTCGGAATGGACGAGTTGCAGGACGGCAGTGCGGATATCCGCGCTATTTTCGACGAGGTCGATATCTGGTTGCCGACGACGCTCCCGGGCAATGCGGAGTGGGTCGATATCGTCCGTCTTTCGAGCGATGGAACTTATCTGGACGGAATGCTGGAGGCTCTTATCGACGAGATGCTCGTTCCCGGATCGAAAAAAATGGACGAAGTGGTCGATCTGATTTGGTCCAACGAAGGTTACCGCGAGCGTTTTACGGCGTTGATTCCGGCCGATAGCGAGGAGCTTTTCAAGGCGGAATTCAAGAAGTTTTTCGGCGAGGACAACGAGGCTGGCGAAGCGTTGCGCGATACGATGGGCGAGCTGGCGCGGGAATTTCTTTCCCAGATTAAAATCAATACGATTACTTATAATGCGACGTTGGATGTCGACGATGATTTGATCGATATGCTTGCCGACAACCTCGATCCCGAGGGTACCGTCGATCCGGTCAATACGCTCGATCTGTACGGCGAGGTGCGGAGCAGTCTGCCGGTGAGCTTCGAAGTAGCTGCGGATTTTTCCGAAACGAACGTGGCTATCGCGCCTTTCCTGGTCGAACCCGACGAAGAGAATGACATCGCTCCCGTGCGGCTTTACAAGGATGATATCCGGAGTTTGTTCTCTTTCTTCGAACTGAATGTCGATTTTATGCCGCAGAAATATTATCCGCGCATCGGATTCAGCGACAGCCAGTCGATTCGTATGATGCTGCATTTGAAGAAACGCGGCGGTCTTAATCTGAACCTTTAATCCGGATTCCTCATATGAAAAAGATCATATATACTTTGATTGCGGCATTTGTCGCATGTACGGCCGTGGCACAGACGCCGAGTGCCTACTTTATGGAGGGTTCGACTTTCCGCAGCCAGCTTAACCCGGCTTTCGCTCCGCTGCGCGGCTATGTGAATATTCCCGTATTGGGCGGTGTGCAGGTCAACGTTTCCGGTAACCTCTCCGTCAGCGATATTTTTTATCCGGTGAACGGAAGTTTGGTAACGCTGTTCGACAAGAATGTTTCTGCGGCCGAGGCGTTGGGAAATCTGCGCTCGAAAAATATGCTCGGAACCGATGCCCGGATCAATATCGTCGGTTTCGGTGCATTCCGCAAGGATCATAAGACATTCTGGTCGTTCGACCTGAATGTGCGTATGGAAGCGGAGGCCAATATGCCCTATTCGTTGTTCGACTTTCTCAAGAACGGACGGAACGAGGCCGTTATCAACGACATCAAAGCCTCGACGCAGGCTTATCTCGAGGCCGCTTTCAGTTACTCTTTTCCGCTGACGGATCAGATTTACCTCGGTGCACGGGGTAAGTTTCTCGTCGGCGCGGCCCGTGCGCGGACGTCGATCGACCGGCTCGATATAAAATTGCAGGAGAATAGTTGGAATATCGATGCGGACGGTTCGTTCGAAATGTCGGGCCTTGAGATGAGCTCCATGCAGCGTCCCGACGGGTCGGAATATTATTCGTTCGACGATTTCGACGTTTCTTCCTACAAAGGACCTGCGGGCTACGGTTTTGCCGTCGATCTGGGTGTGACGTACGACGTGATTCCCGATTTGCAGCTCTCTTTCGCCGTGAACGACCTGGGTTTCATTTCGTGGGGAAAGAAATACCTGGAGCGTGGGCAGATGACCAAATCCCAATCTTTTACCGGCGTGGAGATCATCGACGGTGAGGTTCACGATCCGGAGTTCGATTTCGGCGAGCTGGAGTTCGACCGGGTGCAGGCCTCCAAGGGCAAGACCGAGATGCTGCGCACCTCGATCAATCTGGGGGCCGAGTACGAGGTTTGGCGTCACAAGATCGGCCTGGGTCTGCTTTACAACGTACGTGTCTGGGATGTGAAGACGTTCCACAACCTGACCGCCTCGGTGAACTTCCACCCGATTCCCTGGTTTACGCTGACTACCAGTTATTCGTTTCTCAACGGCCAGGGGCACGCCCTCGGTGTGGCGATCAATGCCTGCCCCAGTTGGATCAACTTCTTCCTGGCGACCGATATGTTGATTTGCAGCCATACGCCGCAGTTCCTGCCCGTCACTTCGACTTCGATGAACGTGACGCTCGGCATCGGCGTTCCGATCGGGCGGCGCAGCCACCGCATTCCGGGAGAGTATCTCTACCGATAATAATATTGTATGATATTAGTTAAGAAGCCTGCATCGGTAGATGCAGGCTTCTTTGATGCGGTGTTTTCTCTTTTTACGATTCTTTGCCGTAACCGGTGTTTGCCGGTTTTCGATGGCGGAATCCCGAAGGGGTACGTCTTCGGGCCGGAGAACACGTGGGAACGGTAGGATTTGATTATGGGACCAAAGTCGGCACTCGTTTTACCGTCCGCAGCAAAGGTGATCGACCGGAACGTCGAACGGATCGGCGGGCAGCTCCTCCACGACTTGATGCGGATAGCACACGCCTGCCTTGAAAGCCCGGAAACCCGGCTGCGACAGGTATTTGTCGTAGAATCCCTTGCCGCGTCCCAGGCGCATGCCTGCGGCGGTGAACGCCACGCCCGGCACGATGATGAAATCGATCTCTTCGGGGCGGCACAGCGCTGTGGCCTCCGGTTCCGAAATGCCGAACGAGCCGGAATCGTTCATCGAGGCGGGATCGTAATCGTAGAATCGCATTATGTCGCCTTCCACGCGGGGCAGCACGATCCGTTTGGAGCGGCTCCAGCGTTCGAGTGCCGGGGCGGTGAGGGGTTCGTCTTTGAGCGAAGCGAAAAGGGCCACCACTTTGGCGCGTGCGAAGGCCGGAAGCCTCTCCGCTTCGTTGAAAATACGTGCGGAAAGCTCTTCGCGCTGTTCCGAAGAAAGGGCCGTATTGAGCCCTTTCATCTGTTTCCGGATTTCCGTTTTGGTCATAAAATGCCTGATTTTAAGCGTAAATTTCGAATTGTTTTGTGTTGTTATTATGCAAACAATGACTATCTTTGCCGAAGCGCAAACAAATTTTTAACAAAAATAAACAAATTTCAAACATTATGGGCTGTTTTCTAACTAATTCTTCTCTTGGCAAGAAGTTGGTAATGAGCATTACCGGTTGTTTCCTCGTGCTCTTTATCCTCTTCCACATGTCGATGAACATCGTGGCGATCTTCTCGCCCGAGGCGTACAACACGGTCTGCGCATTCCTGGGTGCCAACTGGTATGCGTTGGTCGGAACGCTGGTGCTGGTCGCCGGTATCCTGATCCACTTCATTTATGCGCTGGTGCTGACCGTGAACAACTATAAGGCACGCGGTTCGCAGCGTTATGCCGTTACCGTGAAGGAAAAGGGTGTGCAGTGGGCGTCGAAGAACATGCTTGCACTGGGATGGATCATCCTCGGCGGTCTGTTGCTCCATCTGTTCAACTTCTGGTCGAAGATGCAGCTGGTCGAGGTGCTGGGACACCATGAAAATTCGCTCGGCTTCTCGCCGCAGGACGGCGCTGCGCTGATTCAGTACACCTTCTCGCAGTGGTACTACGTGGTGATCTACCTGGTTTGGTTCTTCGCCCTCTGGTTCCACCTTACGCACGGCGTGTGGTCGATGTTCCAGTCGGTGGGCTGGGGCAACGACATCTGGTATCCGCGCCTGAAATGTATCGCCAACATCGTGGCGACCGTCGTGTTCCTCGGTTTCGCCGTGGTCGTGCTGGTCTATTTCTTCCGGAGTCTTTGCTGCGGTTGTGTCTGCTAACATCTTACGTTGAATTATAAAAATATAGAGATATGGCTTTCAAATTAGATTCAAAAATACCCGCCGGGGAACTCGCGCAAAAGTGGAGCAACCACAAGGCGGCGATCAAGGTAGTAAGCCCTGCCAACAAACGCAAACTGGATATTATCGTCGTAGGTACGGGCCTGGGCGGTGCTTCCGCAGCCGCTTCGCTCGGCGAACTGGGATACAACGTGAAGGTTTTCTGCATCCAGGACTCTCCGCGCCGTGCGCATTCGATCGCGGCGCAGGGCGGTATCAATGCGGCCAAGAACTACCGCAACGACAACGATTCGATTTACCGGTTGTTCTACGATACGATCAAAGGCGTTGACTACCGCGCCCGTGAAGCCAATGTTTACCGCATGGCCGAAGTTTCGAACTGCATCATCGACCAGTGCGTCGGCCAGGGCGTTCCGTTCGCACGCGAGTACGGCGGTATGCTGGACAACCGTTCGTTCGGCGGTGCGCAGGTTTCGCGTACGTTCTATGCTCGCGGCCAAACCGGTCAGCAGTTGCTGCTGGGCGCTTATGCCGCACTCAACAAGGAGATCGCTGCCGGTTCGGTGAAGAGCTATCCCCGTCACGAGATGCTCGACATCGTGATCGAGGACGGCGAGGCGAGAGGTATCATCGCCCGAAATCTGGTGACCGGTGAATTGGAGCGTTTCGGCGCACACGCCGTAGTGATCGCTTCGGGCGGTTACGGCAACGTGTTCTTCCTTTCGACCAACGCGATGGCTTCGAACGGTTCGGCCGCTTTCCAGTGCTACCGCAAGGGTGCCGGCTTCGCGAATCCCTGTTTCACGCAGATCCACCCGACCTGTATTCCGGTGCACGGGGATCAGCAGTCGAAGCTGACCCTAATGTCGGAGTCGCTGCGTAACGACGGCCGTATCTGGGTTCCCAAAAAGATCGAGGATGTGAAAGCCCTCCGTTCGGGTGCCAAGAAACCTTCGGATATTGCCGAAGAGGACCGTGACTACTACCTGGAGCGCCGTTATCCGGCCTTCGGTAACCTCGTGCCGCGCGACGTGGCGTCGCGTGCCGCCAAAGAGCGTTGTGACGCGGGCTTCGGCGTGAACGAAACGGGGTTGGCCGTGTTCCTCGATTTCAAGACCGCGATCGAGCGTCTGGGCAAGGATGTCATCAAACAACGTTACGGTAACCTGTTCGACATGTACGAGGAGATCACCGACGTAAATCCCTACGAACAGCCGATGCAGATCTTCCCTGCCGTACACTATACGATGGGCGGTATCTGGGTCGATTACAACCTGATGACTACGATCCCGGGTCTCTACGCCATCGGTGAGGCCAACTTCTCGGATCACGGTGCCAACCGCCTGGGTGCTTCGGCGCTGATGCAGGGTCTGGCGGACGGTTATTTCGTGCTGCCTTATACGATCGGCGACTACCTGTCGCACAAGATCCAGGCTCCGAAGGTGAAGACCGATACCAAGGCCTTCGACGAGGCAGAGAAGGGTGTGAAGGATAAGATTTCGAAGTTGCTTTCCATCAACGGCAAGCAGTCGGTGGACGATATTCACAAGAAGCTGGGACACATCATGTGGGAGAACGTCGGCATGGCGCGTTCGAAGGAGTCGCTCGAGAAGGCGATCGTCGAGATCCAGGCGCTGCGCAAGGAGTTCTGGAAGGATGTGAAGGTCGTAGGCAAGGCGAACGAGTTCAACGTCGAGTTGGAGAAGGCGCTGCGTCTGGCCGATTTCCTGGAGCTGGGCGAGCTGATGGCACGCGACGCGCTGAACCGCGAGGAGTCGTGCGGCGGACATTTCCGCGTCGAGCATCAGACCGAAGAGGGCGAGGCCAAACGCGACGACGAGCACTTCGTATATGCCGCCGTGTGGGAGTACAAGGGCGAGAACGAAGCGCCGGAGCTCACGAAGGAGCCGCTGAACTTCGAGTTCGTACACCCCGCACAGCGTAACTACAAGGACTAATTCTTCTGTCGTCTAACTTTAATACACAATTTGAAACTATGAATTTCACGTTAAAGATATGGCGCCAGAAAGACGCCAAGGCAAAAGGGGCATTTGAAACCTACAAAGTCGAGAACATCTCCGCCGACACCTCGTTTCTCGAGATGCTGGATATTCTGAACAACAACCTGATCCACGAGGGCAAGGAGCCCGTGGCGTTCGACCACGACTGCCGCGAGGGTATCTGCGG
>ENA-OOSV01000964-OOSV01000964.1-human-gut-metagenome-genome-assembly--contig:-NODE-964-length-12305-cov-3.097878_pt1 | contig 12305 bp, 10 predicted proteins | sample MGYA00241179_ERZ501216 | MGnify/ENA primary metagenome ERZ501216 (study PRJEB25962, sample SAMEA2042498) | human gut metagenome | biome: human gut; feature: human-associated habitat; material: faeces...
CAGGATGCTTCATCCACAATTTCGCATTTTTGGAACTGAAACCAAACAAGGCAAATTCGCCGTCTATCTTCACCTTATAATCTTTGATACCCGTTTCCGCATCTCCTATTTTGAACTGAACCTTACCTGTCTTCCATTGCGTTTTATTTAATGGAGTTACTCGTGGAGACAAGGTATCTATAGCTACGGTATAAGTTCCCAGTTCACGGATGGAAGTCTTCATCCAACCATTCTCATAAGTTCCTCCTGCTGAACCTTTCCTTTTTCCCCACTTACGGGCTACATAATATTTCGACGTATCCTCTACAGGAAGATGGCGTACCCCGATCATCAGTGTGCATCCAGCTTGCAAAGCTACTGGCTCATCGTGCAATTGGTACTCGTAAGAAATTGCGGCTGTATCTTTAACCACATGACAGTTCATTGCCACATCCTCATACAACATTCCTCGGGGGATAACCAGTTCCATACCCGGTTCCTGAACCACATTACCTTTATTCCATGCCAAATAATGTTTTACTTGCGGATGATATTCCTCTATCGGCTGCCTATGGCCACGCACAATGAAACGATAAGTCGACTTATTACCATATAAATCAGCTAATTCATAACGAAAATGATAATCACGTTCTTCATCAATCGTAATCACCCCTCCTTCATCGTTGGCTTGTAACATGCGCAAACTATTTCCGGGAAGAATTTGTGAGCGCATCACCCAATTATGCCTCTTTACATTCTCCTCATAGTCTGTCCAAGCATTAATCATCCGGTTCTCTTCAGGCAAAACGCCATCCACTGTACTGCGAAAAACTTCTGTCGTATCCACATAGAGTACCACGGAACGCACACCATAATTATTATGTGTACCATCCATATAGTCGTATGCCTTAATGCCAGCGGCTATTTTCCCCCAAGCAGAAACCGGTTGCCCCAAAGAAGCAACAGGTATGGATTTTTTTCTTTGTGAGCCTTCCACAACCCCAGCGCCCCGCTGCGGATAAAGCATAATCATTGACGCACGTGGCGGAGTAGTGTCTTTAATTTTATCGGTATAGAACTGTAAGGGATCTATCAATTCACCAGTATCCGTACAGCGTATCTCCATATGCAGATGCGGTCCGAAAGAATATCCTTCATTACCGCTTAAAGCAATGATTTCTCCAGCTTTGAAACTGACCTGATGAGGTTCGAATTTCAAATCCACAGCAAAAGTTTCATGCCGATATTGATATTCCTCCACTACTTTTGCCACTGCGGAAGCAAATTTCAACACATGCCCATACACTGAAGTATATCCATTGGGATGAGTAATAAAAATAGCCTGCCCATATCCGCCGGGAGTAACCAGTACACGGCTCACATATCCGTCGGCAATGCAATGAATAGGTTTTCCCACCTCTCCCTGGGTTTTAAAGTCCACTCCTCCATGAAAGTGGTTAGAACGCAGTTCACCAAAATTACCGCTCAGAGTAAGCGGAAAATCAAAAGGAGGACGGAATACAGGAGCAGCCGGTTCTTCCTGTGCCCGTACAGTGAAAATACTGCCCAAAGCTACTATGATTATATAATTTCGTAAAGTCATTTTCTTTATTTTATGGAGAACTCATCACAAAAATTTTGAATCTCTCCGCAAACTTACAAATAAAAAACAGAATATCCTTTAAAACAATGTTGCTAAACATACATTTATTACGAAAAAAACATATCCAGACAAAACCTACTTTTCTGACATTTTGTTATCTTTGAGGCAGTCAAACCCCTTAAATGTGACAATTATGATAGTAGGAATTCCTAAAGAAATCAAAAACAACGAGAATCGTGTATCATTAACCCCTGCAGGAGCACACGAGTTGGTACAGAGAGGTCACACGGTGTATATACAACACACCGCAGGTATAAACAGCGGATTTTCCGACGAAGAGTATGAGAAAGTCGGAGCGCGTATCCTTCCTACTATAAAAGATGTGTACGCCATCGCTGAAATGATTATAAAAGTCAAGGAACCCATCGAATGTGAATATAATCTGGTACGTAAGGACCAACTGGTATTTACATACTTCCATTTTGCCTGTGACAAAGAATTAACAGAGGCAATGATGCGTAGTGGTTCAGTATGCCTAGCTTACGAAACTGTAACAGACAAACAAGGAGGACTGCCTCTGCTGATTCCCATGAGTGAAGTGGCGGGACGAATGTCCACTCAGGAAGGAGCACGTTTTTTGGAGAAGCCTCAAGGAGGACGTGGTATCTTACTAGGTGGAGTTCCCGGTGTCAAACCAGCCAAAGTGCTGGTATTAGGCGGCGGCATTGTAGGAACCAATGCAGCTTTAATGGCTGCAGGATTAGGGGCTGATGTCACAATCTGTGATATTTCATTACCCCGCCTGCGTCAGTTAAGCGAGTTCATGCCTAAAAATGTAAAAACATTATTCTCGTCCAGCCACAATATAGAAAAAGAACTGCCAACAACTGATTTGATAATCGGTGCGGTACTTATCCCCGGTGCAAAGGCCCCCCACCTCATTACACGCCCCATGCTGAAACTGATGAAAAAGGGTACCGTACTGGTAGATGTGGCCATTGACCAAGGAGGATGTTTTGAGAGCTCCCATCCCACAACTCATGCCGAACCCATTTACGAAGTAGACGGTATCATCCATTACTGTGTGGCAAATATTCCGGGAGCCGTGCCGTGTACTTCAACCTTGGCATTAACCAATGCTACACTGCCATACGCCATCAGATTGGCAGATCTTGGTTGGAAAAAAGCTTGCGAAAACGATCCTGGACTAAAAAACGGCTTGAATATTGTCAACGGAAAGATTGTGTTTCCGGCCGTGGCAGAGGCCTTTGGCTGGAAGATTTAATAAAGTATGGATCCTAATGGAAAAAGGAAGGCCTATCATGAAAGGTCTTCCTTTTTTACGGAATAACATTTATAAGGATTATCATCTCATGATTTTTCAAGCACTTCTTCCAAGGATTCTTCCTGCTGTTTTTTCCCTGTCCGACTTACAATCCAAATGCTGACTTCGTAAAGCAAATACATGGGCACAGATACCATCATCAATGTAAAAACATCTGACGTAGGAGTGATAACAGCTCCAACTATCAGAATAATAACAATAGCATGACGACGATACCGCTTCATAAAATCAGCCGTAAGAAATCCCAGTTTGGCAAAAAGCCAACAAAGGACAGGGATCTCGAAAACAATCCCCATCATCAGACTCATCATCATCAACGTATCCATATACGAGGACAAAGTAATCGTGTTCTCCACTTCCATACTGACCTGATAGGTAGCAAGAAAACGGAAAGTAAGAGGAAAAATCAAAAAATAATTCAAAAGAACTCCCATCATAAAAAGAAAATAGCCCCATCCTACAACCCGGGTAGAATATTTCTTTTCATTCTCGTATAAAGCCGGCGAGACAAAACGGAACAACTGATAAATAACATAAGGAGATGCCAGCAAAAAACCCGTATAAAAAGACACGCTCATATGAGTAATGAATTGAGCCGCCAATTGGGTATTGATCATTTTCACATAAAACACTTCCGGACATAATGAAGGCATAGCCATGAAATCAGCTATCCGGCAAAAAAAACGATAAATAATGAAATCAGCATTCTTAGGCGCTAGAACAATAGCAAAGAGCTCATCCTTAAACAAGAATGCTACCAACATTAGAAATACCACAGCCACTGCAATACGGAACAAGACATGGCGCAGTTCTTCCAGATGATCCCAAAAAGTCAGTATCTTCTGCTGTTGTTCCATCATTTGTCACTCTTTCGTCTCCCCTTTCTTATCTTTTCCATCTATATCATCCTCCACCCCGTTCATCCCTTCCTTAAAACTCTTAACCCCTTTGCCCAACCCCTTCATCAGTTCGGGTATCTTCTTCCCACCAAAGAACAAAAGAACAATCAATGCAATGAATAACACTTCCTGCATTCCTAATCCTAAAAATAATAATGTGCCTGTCATTTTATCTATTAACTATTAAATGATTTATCAAAAACCAAAGTCATCTATTTATCGTGCTCTCCATCCATGACAACTACCAGGACATAACCAGTGCCACCATTTTCAGGTTGTTTCACAGTTTGCAACATTAACATCAAGTGTTTACAACTCATCTTTTTGCAATAGCTTTCAGCAATGCATAGCCGCCAAAAATCTGGAGCAACATGCCCGGAATCCCAATCCGGAAATCCTGTGCCGCCAAATAGAAATCACCGACAAGAACCCATTCTATCAAGGTACCCACCACCTGATATGCCATAACAGTCCCCAGCAATGCAGGAATTGTAATCTTACGGAAACGGTCTGCCATATATCCCGCCACCAACGCCAACAATACCGACTTTACCAATATAGCCGGCAGTATGGCCACAGAAGGCATTCCAAACAAGATGCTATTGGCAAGCGGAGAAAGAACAGCCGTCAACATCCCCACTTTGAATCCATATTTATAAGCACCTATTAATGTAAAGAAATAAATGGGTAACATAGCAGGTCCACCCAAATGCACCAAATGACAAAGTTGCGGCAATACCACATTACCTACAATAAACACGAACGCAAATAAATAAGTATTTACGTTTGTGTAGTTTAACGAATAGAATTTTGTTGTTGATTCCATAAATACTAACCTTTCATTTAATTTCTGCAAATATAATCATTTCATAAAGCAAGCTCAATCTTTTTTTTCTCTTTTCTTGTTTATATTATCAAATATTCCTCTATCTTCGCAATAAATTGATAAAATTCCAACTATGAAATATTATAAATTCATCTATTTTTTAGCCTTCGTCCTTGGAATATCAACATGGGCACAGGCACAAAGCACTCCTTGTACCGGAAATACATATAGTACAAATGCAGACTTCTTCCGTGCCTCGGCATCAGCTCAGAGCGGTGACGCCACTGCCTCCAAAAAGAAGGCGATCATTACAGCCCGTACCGCAATAACTAACCAGATCAAGGCAAAAGCAGAAATGGCTGCCAAGTCTCAAAATAAATTCGGTAATGCAGAATGGGAACAATTTTTAGATCTGATCCAAATGGTTACCCAGCAAGAGGCTGCTAACTTAAAAGTAATTTGTGAAAACAGCCGACAGAACGGTGGTAAATATAAAACAGACGTTGTAGTAGAATTGCCCAAAGCAGGAGTTCTGTCCACAATCATCAACCAAATAAAAAGTGATGATAAATTAAAAGGACTTTTTGAAGAAAGCAAGTTTAAGCAAGCGTTTTAAAACCATTTGAATCCATCAGAGGGGTCCATGTGGTTTGAACAGAAAAACCAATTACATCAACCTAATCTTGACAAATTTATGGAAAAGTTGTACGATTACCTTCCCCAGCAATTGGTTACTTTCATTCTGGTGACCTTGTTCTCTTTACTCATCGGTTTATCCCAACGGAGAATCAGTCTGAGACGAGAAGGGGAAACTACGCTTTTCGGCACAGACCGGACTTTTACTTTTATCGGTATTTTGGGATATCTCCTCTATATACTTGACCCTAAGGAAATGCATTTATTTATGGGAGGCGGGATAATTTTAGGCATGTTACTGGGTATCAATTATTATGTCAAGCAATCCCAGTTCCACGTGTTTGGAGTGACAACAATCATCATCGCTCTTATCACCTATTGTATGGCTCCTATCATAAGTACACAGCCTTCCTGGTTTTATGTCATGATGGTAGTCACCGTGCTTCTTTTCACAGAAATGAAACACACCTTTACCGAACTTGTACAACGGATGCAAAATGATGAAATGATAACACTGGCAAAATTTCTGGCTATCAGCGGTATCATTTTGCCCATGTTACCCAAGGAACCTCTTATACCGGGTATCAATCTCACTCCATACACCATTTGGCTGGCTACTGTAGTCGTATCGGGCATCTCCTATTTATCCTACCTGCTGAAACAATATGTTTTCCGCGAATCAGGCACTCTAGTTTCGGGTATTATCGGTGGTCTGTATAGCAGCACCGCTACCATTTCCATCCTTGCCCGCAAATGCAAACGGATACAAGCGCATGAAATACCGGAATATGTATCTGCCATGATGCTTGCTATCAGCATGATGTTCTTGCGTTTCATGATTTTGATCCTTATATTCAGCACTTCCATCTTTCTGGATATCTACCCCTATCTGCTCATCATGTCTGCAACCGCCGCCGGCATCGGCATATTCATCCATAAAAAGCATACTATAAAAGGCGAGCGCGAAGTTATTGAAGAAACGGAAACGGAAAGTAATCCACTGGAATTCAAAGTCGCTCTGATCTTTGCTTTATTATTTGTAGTATTTACATTTCTGACTCACTATACATTGGTTTATGCAGGAACAGGAGGTTTGAGTATTCTCTCCATTGCAACAGGATTAAGTGATATCACTCCTTTCATACTAAACCTGTTACAAGGCGGAAACATTCCGGCAACCATTGTAGGGGCCTGTATCATGCAAGCTATCATCAGCAACATTGTGGTGAATATGTTCTATGCCATATTTTTTTCCTCCCGCAGAAAAGAAATACTGCCTTATGTATGGAAAGGATTCCTCACTGTCATTGGAGTAAACGCTGTACTATTACTCATCTATTACTTCTAAATTATATTCTCATAAAAAAACATGCGGATAACAGGATTTTTCAGACAATCCATATCATCCGCATACTTTTTAATATTCTAATAAATCCCTATCAGAAAAGTAGAATATAAGCCAATGAACTAAGACTGATCACCGCCCAAAGAGCAACACCTTGAATCAGAGGTTTCATACCTACTTGCTTCAATACATCCATAGACAAGGAAGCTCCAATAAAGAACATGGTAATAATCAATCCTTTACGTGCCAGTCCGGAAACAGCCTGCCCGAATTGAGGCACACCATCCAGCACATAAGTATTCAGAATGATAGCCACAACAAAATAAAGGATAAACCAAGGAATGCTTACTTTCTTACCGCTTCCCTTGAAAATAAAAGAAGTAGCGAATGCCAAAGGAATAATCCAAAGGGCACGGGTCAGTTTAATTGTAGTCGCCACTTTCAACGCTTCTTCACCGTATGCCGCACCTGCACCCACCACAGAACTCGTATCATGAATAGCAATAGCTGCCCAAGTACCAAACTGTTGTTGATCTAACCCAAACGTATGACCTAACACCGGAAAAATGAACAAAGCGATAGCATTCAATACAAAGATAGTAGCCAAAGCCACAGACATCTCACTATCTTTAGCTTTCAATACAGGCCCCACAGCAGCAATAGCGCTCCCCCCACAAATTGCAGTACCTGAACTGATAAGGTAAGCCGTATCACGGTCTACCTTCAAAAGTTTACGCCCTATAAACATACCTATAATCATTGTACCGATTACAGAAATGATCGTAAATTCCATTCCTTCCTTGCCGGAAGCCAAAGAAGCCTGAAGATTCATACCGAACCCCAATCCCACTACAGAATATTGCAACAAATATTTAGAAACCTTTTTATTGAATTTAGGATGGGCCTGTCCGCAAACTAATGCAAATATCAACCCCAGAAATAAAGATACGGGTGGAGTGACCCACCGGGAAAATGGAGCCAATACCGGAATATAGTCCATCAATAAAAAGACCGTTAACGTGGAAAGCAAGCCTACATAAATAATTTTGTTGTTTTGCTGTAAAGCTGTTACTGAAATCATATATTTTACTTTTTAACATTATTTCTCTATTTCGAGGTGCAAAGGTAGTATATGTTTCAATAACAATCTAATCGTTTTTAATTATAGGTTATAACTTTTCCTTATAATGATTGGCAAACTGCATGAACAGAGTCGGAAGCCCTGTATCCTGCCCTTGCAATTGGACAAAATCAAATTCACGAAACATCACCAGGTCTTTTATATCCAATACTTTAAACTTTCCTGAATACAGTTCTTTATTAATAGACCGGATAGACAAAATCCCCATGCACTCACTATTTTCCAAAAATAATTTAATGCTTTCTGTACTCCCCAGGTGCATACGGATAGTAAGGTCCGATAACTTTATGTTGTGTTTATGCAAAGCGGTAATCAATACATCCAATGTTCCCGAACCTCTTTCACGAAGCACAAGAGGAACTTCTTTCAATTCATCCAAAGTTATCTCATCATAATCCATCCACTTACTACGAGTATGGACGATAGCCACCAGCTCATCTTGCAGAAAAGGAGTATATTTCAAATTAGGTTGCCGGGTATTGCCCTCTACCAATGCCAAATCTATGCGATGTTCTTGCAATGCCTTTTCCACCTCAGAGGAGTTCCCGCTGAAAAGTGATAAAGACACTTGCGGAAACTTCTCGATGAAACGAGCCAGCAAGGGAGGAAGCACATATTGGGCAATTGTAGTACTGGCTCCCAAGCGTAACTCACCGGTATGCTCATTACGTAATAAGTTCATCTCGTACTCCAAGCGTCCGTAATCTTCCAAAATTTTCTCACAATGTTCCAACAACAACCTGCCTGCATCAGTCAGCAAGATCTTGTTACCCATTCGCTCAAAAAGGCGCGTCTGGTACATCGTTTCCAATTCCTGAATATGCTTGGTTATAGCCGGCTGGCTGATAAACAGCTCCTGCGAAGCCTTTGTAAAGCTGAGATTTTTCGCAACACTACTGAATACTCTTAACCTGAAATCAGACATGTTTTTTAATGATTATAGTTCGTCTGCTTTAATTCCTAACGACTGTAAAACTGCGAATCCAAACATCTCCCACTGATAAGCGACTTCACTGGTTGGAGGATTCATACCGAATACCGTCATTTTTTCTTTTCCGTCCACCTTATTTAATATAGCAGGAACTTTATCCCCATATTCTTCTTCGGCAGGGACAATAATTACCCGTTTCACCTCTTTTGCATCAACCACCACTCTCAAAGACTCCAGAAACAACTCTTCGCGACTAGCCATATCCGACGGTTCGAAAGAATAAAGTGCAAACTCTCCCAACTGGCTTTTGAAAGCCACGTTATTTAATTCCTTTTCCAAATCCGACGGCTGAAAAGCATCCATTTTCTTACTTTCCTCGTCATAAATAAATAATACCTGAACTGCATTCTCCCCCAAGGGTATTCCACTATCCAGTGACAGACATTCCAACAACACCGGTAAATCCGCTTTCGGCAACTTACGCCCCACCACGTCACCAAAATGTTTGGATAAATCACCCGCCACCCTATCTACATAGGCTACATCCACCAGAATTACAGTATCTGCAAACTTTATTTCATTTGTCATCTCGTTTTCATTTTATGATTTCGATGCTAAGATAGCAATTATCATCTGCCTGCAAAAAGAGTTATCTGCCTTTTTGTGTACAATTCGGACTTTTTTTCATTTAAAAGCCGGAAAGCCTGTCATTTTGTCTTCTTATTTTACTTCATTAGCTTTCTTTTTCTTTTTGGCAAACTATTTGACGATTATCAAATGAAATCGCAAAAGCCACTGAACAAAGCAGTGACAGTTACGTTTTCAATAGGTATTTGAATAATATTTAGAAAGGAGATACAATATGAATTTTAACAACTTCACAATTAAATCACAGGAGGCAGTGCAACAAGCGGTGAACATAACTCAAGCCCGCGGACAGCAAGCTATCGAGCCTGTGCATCTGTTGGCCGGAGTACTGAAAGTAGGTGAAAACGTCACCAACTTCATTTTCCAGAAATTGGGAATGAACGCCCAGCAGATCGCATTGGTCATCGACAAGCAAATTGACTCGCTGCCTAAGGTTTCGGGAGGAGAACCTTACCTTAGCCGTGAAAGCAACGAGATATTACAAAGAGCCGTACAGTATTCCAAAGAGATGGGTGACGAATTCGTTTCACTGGAAGCTATTATCCTGGCCTTATTGAATGTAAAGAGTACTGTCGCTACCATATTGAAAGACGCGGGAATGACAGACAAAGAGCTGCGTTCCGCCATAGCAGAACTACGTAAAGGTGAAAAAGTAACTTCACAATCCAGTGAAGACACTTATCAATCCTTAAGCAAATATGCCATTAATTTGAATGAGGCTGCCCGCAGCGGAAAACTTGATCCGGTTATCGGGCGTGATGAAGAAATACGTAGGGTATTACAAATATTAAGCCGCCGTACCAAGAATAATCCGATTTTAATTGGTGAGCCGGGTACTGGTAAGACCGCCATTGTTGAAGGTTTGGCACACCGTATCATCCGAGGTGATGTACCCGACAATTTGAAGAACAAACAAATCTTCTCATTGGATATGGGCGCACTGGTTGCTGGAGCCAAATACAAAGGTGAATTTGAGGAACGTCTGAAATCTGTTGTCAATGAAGTGGTCAAAGCCGAAGGCAGCATCATCCTGTTTATCGATGAAATCCATACCTTGGTCGGAGCCGGTAAAGGTGAAGGTGCCATGGATGCCGCCAATATATTAAAACCCGCCTTGGCCCGTGGTGAGCTCCGCAGCATCGGAGCCACTACTTTGGACGAATATCAGAAATACTTCGAAAAGGACAAGGCATTGGAACGCCGGTTCCAAACTGTTATGGTAGCCGAACCGGACACGCTGAGCACCATCTCTATTCTTCGTGGATTGAAAGAACGTTACGAAAACCATCACAAGGTACGTATCAAAGATGAAGCCATCATTGCCGCTGTAGAATTGAGTAACCGTTACATTACCGAACGTTTCCTTCCGGACAAGGCTATTGACCTGATGGATGAAGCTGCTGCCAAATTGCGTATGGAACGTGATTCCGTGCCTGAAGAACTGGATGAAATCTCACGTCACCTGAAACAACTGGAAATTGAACGTGAGGCCATCAAACGTGAAAAAGACGAGTCCAAATTACAACAGCTGAATAAAGAGATTGCCGAACTGAAAGAACAGGAAACCTCTTACAAAGCCAAATGGCAGAGTGAAAAGGAACTGGTCAACAAGATTCAGCAAAACAAGCAGGAAATAGAACAATTGAAATTCGAAGCCGAGAAAGCGGAACGTGAGGGAGATTACGGTAAAGTAGCCGAAATCCGTTATGGGAAATTACAGGCTTTAGAGAACGAGATCAAGGATATTCAAGAAGACCTGAAACACAAGCAGGGTGACAGTGCCATGATAAAGGAAGAAGTTACCGCTGAGGACATTGCCGATGTTGTTTCACGGTGGACAGGGATACCGGTCAACAAGATGCTGCAAAGCGAACGTGACAAATTGCTTCATCTGGAGCAAGAATTACATTTGCGTGTGGTAGGTCAGGATGAAGCCATAGCAGCCGTATCCGATGCCGTACGCCGTAGCCGTGCCGGATTACAGGATCCGAAACGTCCGATAGGTTCATTCATCTTCCTGGGTACTACCGGTGTAGGTAAGACAGAACTTGCCAAAGCATTGGCCGACTACCTGTTTGATGACGAGAGTCTGATGACGCGTATCGACATGAGCGAATATCAGGAGAAACACTCTGTATCCCGTCTGATCGGAGCGCCTCCCGGATACGTAGGTTACGATGAAGGCGGTCAGTTGACAGAAGCCGTCCGACGCAAACCATACTCTGTGGTATTATTTGATGAAATAGAAAAAGCACATCCCGATGTGTTCAATATTCTGCTGCAAGTTTTGGATGACGGACGTCTGACTGACAACAAGGGACGTACGGTAAACTTCAAGAATACGATTATCATCATGACTTCCAACCTAGGCAGCGCATACATTCAAAGCCAGTTCGAAAAGATTAATGACGAGAATCGCGAAGTGGTGATTGAAGAGACGAAGAAAGAGGTAATGTCCATGTTGAAAAAAACGATACGACCGGAGTTTCTGAACCGTATAGATGAAACAATTATGTTCTTGCCTTTGAACAGAGAAGAGATAGAACAGATTGTGATGTTACAAATCAACGGTATCAAGAATATGCTGGCCGGCAACGGCATTACCTTGGAAATGACCGATGAAGCCGTCCGTTTCATTGCCAGCACAGGCTATGATCCCGAATTCGGCGCCCGTCCTGTGAAACGTGCCATCCAGCGCTATTTGCTGAATGATTTGTCCAAAAAGCTATTGTCACAGGAAGTGGACCGAAGCAAACCGATTATCGTAGAAACAGCTGGTGACGGATTAAAATTCCGCAACTAGAATGTTACAAACAGCCAGGAAAGATAAGATCTTATCTTTCCTGAGTAAAGGGGGGGCTCATCACTTGTAAGATATACAATCTTCCACCTGCAACATTACTAATCTTACAGCCCACGCATTAGTAACGTGTCACCCCACACGTTACTAAC
>ENA-OOSV01001000-OOSV01001000.1-human-gut-metagenome-genome-assembly--contig:-NODE-1000-length-12001-cov-2.509208_pt1 | contig 12001 bp, 8 predicted proteins | sample MGYA00241179_ERZ501216 | MGnify/ENA primary metagenome ERZ501216 (study PRJEB25962, sample SAMEA2042498) | human gut metagenome | biome: human gut; feature: human-associated habitat; material: faeces...
CGGCCGCGAGAACGACAACATGGGTCTGGTGGTATTCGCAGGCGAAGCCTTCACCGGTGTACCCATGACAACTGACCGCGCCGCGCTCACCAACTATGTCAACGCACTGAACCGCGAGATGCTTGAGGACGGCACCGCCATAGGCGACGGCCTCGCCACATCCATCAACCGCATCAAGGACGGACGCGCGAAATCGAAAAGCATCATCCTGCTTACCGATGGTTCGAACAACACCGGCATCGTGGCTCCGCTCACCGCCGCCGAGATTGCACACAAGCTTGGCATCAAGGTCTACACCATCGGAATTGGTACCAACGGCACCGCGCCCTATCCGCAGGTAAACATGTTCGGCCGCATTGAATATGTTCCGATGCCCGTGGTAATCGATGAGTCGACACTCAAACAGATTGCCGACATAACCGGAGGCAAATATTTCCGCGCCACCGGCAACAAGGTACTCACAGAGATTTTCGAGGAGATTGACAAACTTGAAAAAACGGAATTCGATGTGCGTCACTTCTCGCACACCGAGGACAACTATCTCCCGTGGGCGCTGCTCGCTCTCGGACTTTTCGTTCTTGAACTGCTGCTGCGGCAGACATGGCTGCGATCCATCCCCTGACGGCCACTCTACCGACATTACACCAGTTATTCAAGATATTATAGCATACGCATGATAATCAGCAATTTCAAATGAGCTTCGCATATCCACATCTGCTATATCTCCTGTTCCTGCTGCCGGTGATTTTCGGTCTTTGGTGGTGGGCACGTCTGGCACGCAAGGCAAAATTGCGCCGCTATGGCAATCCCGCACATCTGTCGCGCCTGATGCCCGAGGCATCAAAATATGTTCCGGCGGTGAAAATCAGTCTGGAACTCCTTGCCCTGGCAGCCCTTATCGTGGCGATAGCGCGCCCGCGCGCCGGCCAGAAAGAGGAAGTGGAGAACACCTCCGGTATAGAGGTCATGATTGCATTCGACGTATCACGCTCGATGCTTGCCTCCTCTACTGATGACCCTCAGGGCGTTTCGCGCCTCCAGAGAGCGAAATACATCCTCAACCGCCTCATCGACAAACTCGACAATGACAAGGTGGGACTCATTGTTTTCGCAGGAGAAGCATATACCCAGCTCCCCATCACAACCGACTTCCTTTCGGCACGCATGTATCTCGATGAGATTTCAACCGAGATGGTGCCGACACAAGGCACTGCCGTTGGAGCGGCAATCGATATGGCCATAAACTCGTTCTCACCCGATCCGGAGATAAGCAAGGCGATAATTGTTATCACAGACGGCGAGAACCACGAAGGCAACGCGGTTGAAATGGCCGAATACGCCAAAAGTCAGGGCATCGAAGTGGATGTTATCGGAGTCGGTTCACTCAAGGGTGCGCCTATTCCGGTCAATCCGCGCAAGGGCGAATTCCTGAAGGATGCCTCCGGAGCACCTGTGACCACTTATCTTAATGAGGCTATGGCGAAAGAGATTGCCAAAGCCGGAGGTGGCGCATACATCAACGGCTCCGGCAACAAGGCTGTCGATCAGCTCATAGAAAGCCTTGACCAGATAAAGAAATCTGATCTGAAACATGTATCCTATAAGGCCAGTGCCGAGCAGTTCCCGGTGTTCGCCAGCATAGCGTTACTGCTGCTGGTGATTGACGCCTGCATCCTCCCTCGCAAGATCGGCTGGCTCAAGAAATTCACTTTCTTCAGCAAATGATACACCCACTCCGGAGTGCGCTCCGGTCAACCACAATGCTCAAACACCGTCATATGAAACGTTACGTCTACATATTGTCGCTCACCGCCGCAGTGACACTGCTGCCGCTGCTGTCCGGGTGCGACAAGAATCACGATAACACTGCAGAACAGGCGCAGGTGCAGTCCACAAAGCGCGAGCGCAATTCCATAAAGGAGGGCAATGCGCAGTATGCCGATCAGCATTACGCCGATGCCGAAATTTCCTACAAGAAAGCGCTTGAGGAGAATCCGGACAACGCCACAGCGCAGTTCAATCTCGCGTCAGCATACCTGAAACAGCGTGGCAACGACATTGCCAACAAGGCCGATTCACTTGTGCGCACCGCCGATGCCATGCTTGCCAAAGTAGCCTCGCAGCCCGACGTCAAACTTGCCGAAAGCTCTTTCTACGACCGCGGCAACATAGCCTACAAGGCCGAAGATTACGCTTCGGCCATAGAGATGTACAAGAATGCCCTCCGCAGAAATCCTGACAACAATCAGGCCCGAGAGAACCTCCGTCTGGCCCAGTTGAAAAAGCAGGAGCAGGACCAGCAGAACCAGGACCAGAACAAAGACCAGCAGGATCAGCAGCAGGATCAGAATAAAGACCAGAATCAGGACCAGCAGCAGAATCAGGACCAGCAGGACAACAAGCAGGATCAGGACAAGGATAAAGACAAAGACCAGAATCAGCAGAACTCTCCCGACCAGAATAAGGACCAGCAGCAGAAGCAGCAACAGGGTGGTCTGAGCGATGCAAGCGCCCAGCAGATTCTGAAAGCCATGGAGGACAAGGAAAACGGTACCCGCCAGAAAGTGGAGCTGATGAAACAGGGTGAAGAGAAACGCGCCAACCGCCGCACCACCGACAAACCCTGGTAACAACCCCGCCCCTCCCACGTCACTCAACTATGAAATGAATTACCCGACATGAAGAAATTATTCTTGTTATTTACGTTGATAGCCGCCATGTGCTGCCAGATGGCCGCACAGGTGTCGTTCAAGGTGCAACCGCCCCGAAACGTGATTGCAGGCAATGTGTTCTACGTCACCTACCGTCTGTCGAACGCCGAAGGCACAAGCCTTAATGCCCCGGCCATCGAGGGGTGCAAACTCCTTTCGCGCAATCCGGGTGTCAGCACCATGCAGTCCATGCAGATTATCAACGGTGTACAGAGCTCTAACACATCGGTCGACTATACATTCACCTACCGTGCTGAAAAAGAGGGTACATACACCATTCCCCCGGCCACTATCGTAGCCGACGGCAAAACACTGCAGACATCGGCCGCACAGTTCCGGATTCTTCCTCCCGACAGAAATTCCGCACAGAACAACGGCGGTTACAGTGGCAATCCCATGGGGATGCCCGACTTCGACGAGCCTGCACAGGACACCAAGATATCCAAAAACGACATCTTTGTACGTGTAATCCTCAACAAGAGCAATGCTTACGAAGGCGAGGCCATTGAATGCACCCTCAAGCTCTACACTAAATTCGAGCGCATCAATTCGTTCATGGTCACCTCTCCCCCAACCTTCGACGGCTTCCTTATCGATGAACTCGACACCCAGGCCCAGCTCAATGAGGTGGAGCACTACAACGGCCAGAACTACATAACGGCCGTGCTTAAAAAATGCATCATCTTCCCTCAGAAATCGGGCAAACTCACCATCAACTCCGGAAAATACGACCTGAGCGTGGTGCAGCTCGAACGCGTGTCGAACGGCTTCTTCATCTCTGCCCGTCCCATCGAGAAAGAGGTGCATCTTCAGCCGTTCTCCCAGACAGTCAACATCACTCCCCTCCCTCAGCCGGAACCGGCCGGATTCTCGGGTGCTGTGGGTCAATTCAAATTTGAAAGCGCACTCAGTTCCAACACTCCGAGAACAGGTGAAGCAATTTCGCTCCGTTACATCGTGACAGGTACGGGCAACATCAAATACTTCACCGAACCCAAACCGCAGATTCCATCGGAATTCGAACAATATACCCCCAAGACAGAAGAAAACGTTCGCATTGCCGGAAACACACTCACCGGCACACGGAGCGTGGACTACACCCTCGTGCCGCAATCTGTGGGCGAATTCAAGATTCCGGCACAGGAATTCGTGTACTTCGACCTCGCCAAGAAACAATACATCACACTCACCGCTCCGGGCTACACACTCAATGTGGCCAAAGGCTCCGGAACAACAATGAGTGCCGAACAACGAGACATCGAAGCCAAGAACACCGACATCCTGCACATAAAGACAGGCGACAAGAACCAATCGGCCGACCATACCCCCATGATACGCTTCTGGTGGTATTGGGCCATCTTCGGTGCGCTTCTTGCCGCAGCCATAGCCAGTGTGCTCATCTACAGCAACAAGCTAAAACGCGAAGCCGATGTTGTGGGACGCCGCACGTCCCGTGCCAACAAGGTGGCCAGGAAGCGCCTTAAAATGGCCGAAAGCTTCATGAAAGCCCACAAGAGCGACAAATTCTACGAAGAGTTGCTCAAAGCCATGTGGGGCTATCTGAGCGACAAGCTCAACATCCCCTCGTCGCAGCTTACTCGCCAGAACATCGTGGACACCCTGTCGCAACGCGGAGCCGACACAGAAATCTGCAATAACGTGGTGGCCATCCTTGATGACTGCGAAATGGCACGTTACACCCCCGATTCATCTCTCGATTCGTCGGTAGAGGCCATATATAACCGTGCAACCGATGTAATCAACGAAATTGAACGCAGCAAGATAGCACGTGCCTGACTTCCGACATGGCGCAACATTTCAACCAAACCACCAGACGCAACATGAAACATATCATATCCATCGCCATATTTCTGATTGCCGCATTGACGGCGGCAGCCCAACAGGATTCAATCACAACGGCAGGTGCTGCTGTCGCCTCACCAGAAGCAGAAGAGGCTCTGGAAACTGGCATCGAAGCAGGACGACTGGCAGAGCAGGCCGACTCGGCATATGCAGCCGACAATTTCTCACTTGCCGAACGGCTTTACCGCGAATCCATCGCTTCCGAAGGTACATCAAGTACAATCTGCTATAACCTCGGCAATGCTTATTACCGCCAGGGCAATCTCGGCATGGCGATTGTAAACTACGAACGCGCCCTCAAACTCGACCCGACCAACAAGGACGCACGCATTAACCTTGACTTCGTGAAAGGAAAAATAACCGACCGTCAGATTGACTCAGGTTCTTTTGTATCGAATCTCTGGGAAAACATAGTGATGTTCTTCAAGGCTGACACATGGGCTTCGCTTGCGATAATTCTCTTTGCCCTGTTCCTTGCCTCTGCGCTCACCTATCTTTTCTCGTCGGTGGTGCTTGTCAAAAAGCTGAGTTTCTTCGGTGGCCTGATAATCTTTGTTGTGTGCGCGCTTGCCGTTATTATCTCGTTTGCGGCGGCCAACCGGATGGAGACTGACCGTTATGCAATCATACTGCCCCCCTCGGCACAGCTCTCCACAACGCCGCGCGAGGCGCGCAACCAGTCGGAAGAAGCATTCCTGCTTCACGAAGGCACTAAAGTGGAGATTGTGGATTCCATCTCATCATCGGCCGACGGAAAATGGTTTGAAGTGCGCGTAGGGCAAAATGAACGCGCATGGATCAAGGCTGCTGATGTGGAACGCATCTGACCAGTCCTCCGCATTCCCGCCTTGTCCACATGCCCTGTAAAGCATTTCAGGGCATATGTCATAAGCCTTTGTTTGACTTAAAATTAGGGTAAAAGAATGAAAAAATATGTTGTAAAACACATAACAAACATTTGCTAATTACAGGCATTAAGCATAAATTTATGGTGTTAACAGAACATATTTCACCCTAAAAATACACGATCATGACAAAGACAATCACTTTCAACGATCTGCGTCGCCTTAAAGACAGCCTTCCCGATGGCGCAACCCACCGCATTGCCGACAAGCTCCATATAACCGTGCAGACAGTTCGTAACTACTTTGGGGGTTCAAATTACGAATTCGGCAATAACTGCGGTGTACACATCGAACCGGGTCCCGACGGTGGCATTGTAGTGCTCGACGACACCACCATCTACGACATGGCGGTTGAAATCCTTCAGGAAGAGGAACAGAAAAAAGAAGCCTGAATCTGAGAATTACACGGCAATATGAAGCCAGAACAGCATTCATCAGCCGTCCGAGACATTCAAGCAACCAAAGCATAAGTCGCGCCCATCGGCATGCCCCGAAGGGCGCGGCCTTATTTATCTCCGCAAAACACTCACGCCATGACCCCCAACCGTCTCATAACTCTGGCCATACACACCTTTGAACGTGCCCAGAAAGTGAAACTCATTCTGGAACGTGAGGGTGTGCCGGTGGAACTCAACAACGTGAATCTCGCGAATCCGGAAGTCTCGGCAGGCGTAAGAGTCCGCATCAAGGAAGCCGACCTGCCAAAAGCACTGAGAATAGTGGAAAATTTCGAGATATTCAACGTTGCCGACACAGACTGCGCCAAACGCCGGCATGGCAAAATTCTCGTTCCAACCGACTTTTCGCCGCACGCAACCCTGGCCGTGAAGCTTGCAATGCAACTGGCCTCACGAATGAATTGTGAAGTAGAGTTTCTCCATGCCTTTATAAGCCCGTCGGGCAGCGAGACTATCCAGCTTTCCGATGCCTACGATTATGAACTGGAGGATATGGAGCTCACCTCCCGAATGCAGCAGCAGGCGGAAACACTGATGAAACGTTTTGCTCACAACGTGCGCGACGACATCAAAAGCGGACGCCTCCCTGCAGTGAAATTTTCCACAATAGTCAGTGAGGGAATCCCTGAGGAGGTCATACTCTCGTATACACGCGAGGAAAAGCCGCTGATGGTGGTTATGAGCACCCGCGAGGCCGAAAAAAAGGAATCGGAACTGATAGGCAGCGTCACAGCCGAAGTGCTCGACCGTTGCCGTGTTCCGGCGTTTACAGTACCGGAGAACATGAATTTCGACCTGTTCGGCAAACATGAACGGGTGGCGTTTTTCTGCAATCTGGATCAGGAGGACATGCTGGCGCTCGACTCACTCTACCGTCTGTTTCCCGAAATACATCTGGATGTGACGCTCATAAGCGTGCCGCCGCGCAGAATGCGCCAGACACCGCCCACACAGGCGGCCGACAATCTGCTGAAATATTGCCGCGAGCACTATGCCGGATATACATTCTCGGTGGAGCACATAAAGACCCACTCCGTGTTCGACGATCTTGACAACATCGCAGCGCGAAAACCGTTCGACATGATATGCCTGCCCAACAAACACAAGAACGTGTTCGCCCGCGTGTTCAATCCATCACTGGCTCACAAAATCCTGTTCCGCGCCGACATTCCAATGGTGGTAATCCCCGTCTGATAAATATGCCCGCTGCGTTGCGACGACAAATTTTGCGTCGCTTCACCGCACGACTTTCAGCGACGCTTTTTTGATGTGAAACCACGCCGTGTCTGAGGCTCATAACCGAGATGGCCGGGAAACAGACGTTTGATAAGGTCGGGGCGATGCAGACGCCGCAACGAATCCATGATGCCTGAACGGTAAGCCCTGTCGTACCAGAAGAAATACTGCCGCTGGGCCAGTTTCTGCTCAGGCGTTATGGCTGTGAAAATCTTTTCGCCGGTGTAAGGGTGCACCCCGCTGTAGTAAATCTCTGTTGCTACCGTCATGGGTGTGGGAGTGAAGTCCTGCACCTGCTCAAGATGGAAATCAAGGTCGCGGGTCTTGATGGCAAGTTCAGCCATATGCGTCTCCGTGCAGCCGGGGTGCGATGAAATGAAGTATGGTATAAGCTGCTGTTTCAGATCTTCCCGACTGTTGATGCGATCGAAAATCTCCTTGAACTCATAAAACAGACTGAACGATGGCTTACGCATCACCTCAAGCACCTCGTCCTCAGTGTGCTCAGGCGCCACTTTCAGACGTCCGCTCACATGGTTGCGTATAAGTTCGGCGATATACCGCCGGTTGGCGGCCTCAGCCTTTTCATTGCCGGAGCGATGCATGGCAAGGTCATAACGCACACCGCTGCCGATAAACGACTTTTTCACGCCCGGCAGGCTGTCCACAGCCTTGTAAACCTCAAGCAGCGGCGTATGGTCATTGTCAAGATTGGGGCATGGCTTGGGATGCAGGCAACTCGGGCGCATGCATTTTGCACATATCCCTGCGTCGCGGCCACCCATTCGGTACATGTTGGCCGACGGCCCTCCGAGGTCGGATATATATCCCTTGAAATCGTCCATGGCCACCACCTGACGCACTTCAGAAAGGATGGACTCCTTGCTGCGCGACGCGATGAATTTGCCCTGATGCGCGGAGATGGTGCAGAAAGCGCAACCGCCGAAACATCCGCGGTGCATGTTGACCGAGAACTTGATCATGTCGAACGCCGGAATCCGTTTCCCCTTGTAACGCGGGTGAGGCAGACGCGTGTAGTGCAGCCCGAACGTACGGTCAATCTCCGCAGTGGTCATAGGCGGGTACATAGGATTGACCTTCACAACCTTATGGCCGTGTTGCTGCCAGAGCACCGCACCGTGCATACGGTTCGACTGCTGCTCGATGTGCTTGAAATTGGCAGATTGCACGGCCTTGGCGCGCTTGCACTCCTCAAACGAGGCGAGCACGATGTTGTAGGCATCGGCCTGCGGCATCTCGGCGAGCGGACGCACCACCACGGTCTGATGAACGTCTGTGATATTCTCAATGCGTTCACCGGCAGCAATCCGTGCAGCCACCTCGAGCATGGGCTTCTCCCCCATTCCATACACAACCATGTCGACCTGCGCATCCATCATGATTGACGGACGCAGACGGTCCTGCCAGTAATCATAATGCGAATTTCTGCGTAAGGAGGCCTCGATGCCTCCGGCTATCACAGGCACATCGGGATAAAGTTTCTTAAGGATATCGGCATAGACTATCGTGGGGTAGTCGGGACGCGCCCCATGTCGGCCTCCGGGTGTATAGGCGTCATCGCTGCGGCGACACCGGCCGGCTGTGTAGTGATTCACCATCGAGTCCATCGCTCCGGCAGAGATGCCGAAGAACAGGCGCGGACGGCCGAATTTCCTGAAGTCGCGCAAATCGTCCTGCCAGTTTGGCTGAGGCACAATGGCCACCTTGTAGCCGCCAATTTCCATGAGGGCACGGCCTATTACAGCCGCTCCGAACGAGGGGTGATCGACATAGGCGTCGCCGGAGAATATCACGATGTCCGGTTCCTCCCATCCATGCAGGCGTGCCTCTTTCACTGATGTGGGGAGCCAGCGTTTCAGATCAAAACGCGGATCCACTCCCGTGCGGGCCTGTGCGTGAACTTCAGTCTGTATATTATTGGGATTGTTATGGTTTTCTTTTGTCATAAGCGTCACTGCATTGTCTTTAACAGTTCCTCCATCTTCAGCACTTCATCGCGCAGACGCGCAGCCTCCATGAATTCCATGTTTTTGGCAGCGTGAACCATGTCGGAACGCAAACGGGTGATGGAGCGCTGCAGTTCGGCGGCACTCATATAGGGAACCACCGGATCGGCGGCAAGGTTGACCGTCGACACGTATTCGCTTTCATAAGGAATCGGCGTTGCGGCCTTAGGCGCTTTGGCCGCACGGCGTCCGCCTGCTGCCGGTGCTCCGGGCAGATCCTCAGTATCAAGTCCGATAATCCGGTTGCGCGCTTTGACAATAGCCTTAGGCTCAATGCCGTGTGCCTCGTTATATGCCAGCTGTTTGGCACGGCGCCGTTCTGTCTCCTCGATTGTAAGGCGCATGGAGTCGGTGATTTTGTCGGCATACATTATGACCATGCCGTTGAGGTTACGTGCGGCTCGCCCGACGGTCTGTGTCAGCGAGCGGTGCGAGCGCAGGAAGCCCTCCTTGTCGGCATCAATAATGGCCACGAGCGACACCTCCGGCAGGTCAAGCCCCTCTCGGAGGAGGTTTACGCCTATCACTACATCGAATACTCCGGCGCGGAGATTATCCAGAATCTTGATGCGGTCGAGAGTGTCGACATCCGAATGTATATAGGCCGATTTTATCTGCAGTTTCTGCAGGTAGTCGTTCAGTTCCTCGGCCATGCGCTTTGTAAGGGTGGTGACAAGCACACGCTCATCCTTCTCACGGCGCATCTCTATCTGCTCGAGCAGATGGTCAATCTGATGTTCCGACGGCTGCACCACAATGAGCGGGTCGAGCAGTCCGGTAGGACGTATCACCTGCTCAACCACCACGCCTTCGCTCTGTTCAAGCTCGTAATCGGCGGGAGTGGCACTGACATAGACAACCTGATTGGTGAGCGATTCGAACTCCTCGAACCGGAGCGGGCGGTTGTCAAGGGCACTCTCCATGCGGAATCCGTAGTTCACAAGATTTTCCTTTCGTGAAAGGTCGCCACCATACATGGCGCGTATCTGTGGAATGGTCACATGGCTCTCGTCAATTATGGTAAGATAGTCCTTGGGGAAATAATCAAGCAGACAGAACGGGCGCATACCACGCTCACGTCCGTCGAAATAACGGCTGTAGTTCTCGATGCCCGGACAGTGGCCTACCTCGCGGATCATCTCAATGTCGTAAGTGGTACGTTCATAAAGGCGTTTGGCTTCAAGCAGGCGAGCCTCTTTGTTGAAAAAGTCCACCTGCTGCCCGAGGTCCACTTCCATCTGAGCCAGAGCCGAAGCCTGGCGTTCACGCGATGTGACAAACAGATTGGCAGGATATATCTTGAACTGGTCGTGGCTGCCCAGAGGCACATTGTCGAGCGGATGGAGGGTGGAAATGGATTCTATCTCATCGCCCCAGAAAATCACACGAAGAATGATTTCCTCATAGGCCAGACGGATGTCTATGGTATCCCCCTTAACGCGGAAATTACCACGGTTCAGCTCAACCTCGTTACGTGAATAAAGAGCCTCGGCAAGACGGCGCAGAAAGGCATTGCGGGCAATTTTCTGACCCACACGGATGTCAATCACGTTGGCATTGAAATCCTCCGGATTGCCCATACCGAACAGACACGACACCGAGCTTACAACAATTACATCCCTGCGTCCCGACAGAAGCGCCGAAGTGGTGGCAAGACGCAGTTTCTCAATCTCGTCATTGATCATGAGGTCTTTCTCAATATACTTGTCGACAGACGGGATGTAGGCTTCCGGCTGGTAATAGTCGTAGTACGACACGAAATACTGAACGGAATTTTCCGGGAAAAACTGCTTGAACTCGCTGTAAAGCTGAGCAGCAAGAGTCTTGTTATGGCTCAATATCAACGTGGGGCGGCGCACCTGCTGAATCACGTTGGCCATTGTGAACGTCTTGCCCGAACCGGTCACGCCAAGCAGTGTCTGAGCCGGTGTACCGTCGTTGACACCCTTCACCAGCTGGGCGATGGCTTCCGGCTGATCTCCGGTGGGTTTATATTGTGAATTCAGTTTAAAATCCATTCCAAATCTATTTAACTTACAAAGGTACAGAAAAACAGCCACATATCAAAGCTTTAAACAGGACGCCTCAAAAAACCGCCATCGCAGTCCGCAACCCTACTCTCTGTGCACCATAGTGAACTTTAGTGAACTTTTTGCCTTTGGATTTGGTTAATTATCCGTAAAGTGTTACCTTTGCAAAGGTTTCAACGAAGTAGAGCCTCGATTACACCACACAAACAATGACGAATGTGCCGTGATTCGCAAAAGCTTCCCACTTCGTCAGACGTGTCCAAGCCGAACACTTCCTAAGGTTCTCACTATCGGCTGCATTCCTCAACCATCACAGTCCATCTCTCTTGACCGCTTCAAACAACAATGCCTAACTGTAACGGTCTGGCATAATCGCTTTGATTCAGATGTTTAGGGAGCGACTGAAGAATGTATGGCTACAGACGCGTAACTCACAAACAACAAATTCATCCTCACAGCATTTTAGAACTTTGTCATCAATAAGGACAAAGACGGTGGGTTAAAGCAACATTACCCCGTAAAAACGCCGGAGAACCGTGCGCTCAAACTCCCGTGATTTTCCAAAAGACAAGCCTTTTCCAAAAAATTCCGTTTCGCAGTTTAAAATCCATATGTACAATATTTCGGAACTTCAAGATATGCCCGACGACCGCCTCAAAGAGGTGGGTGAATCCATGGGCCTGAAAAAAATCAATATCGCCAACCGCGAGGAGCTGATTTACCGCATCCTTGACCAACAGGCGATCGACCTCTCGGCCAATGCGCCTGAAG
>ENA-OOSV01001001-OOSV01001001.1-human-gut-metagenome-genome-assembly--contig:-NODE-1001-length-11981-cov-15.503186_pt1 | contig 11981 bp, 11 predicted proteins | sample MGYA00241179_ERZ501216 | MGnify/ENA primary metagenome ERZ501216 (study PRJEB25962, sample SAMEA2042498) | human gut metagenome | biome: human gut; feature: human-associated habitat; material: faeces...
GGGAATCGGCAGCGGCCATTGCAGGGAGCCGGTCGGGGTGCGGGTTGTGTCCGGCGTTAAAATTTCACTGTCGCCCGCCGCAAAACCGCCGAGCAGTTCGGCCCACAGCGTTTCATATTTCGGGTCTTGCAGCAGGGTCAGGTATTCGGCTTGGCGAGCGGTGAAGTTGTAGGCGGTTTGCATTTCCTCCGGCGTTTTGTGTGTCAGGTGAATGGTGAGGACGGTTTGGGTGATCGTGGTGGTATCGGCCTCGTTGCTTTCCTGAGATCTCGCGCCGCTATCGTTGGCCGTGCTTTCGGATGCCGTATCACGGCTTGCTTCTGTGTTGGCGTTCTGTGCGGACACTTCCACGGTTTCCTCGCGGGTCGTATAGCTGACTTCATTCATATCCCATAGGATTTCGCGCAGCTCATCCAAGCGTGCCTCATCCAGCGCCGCTATCGGTGCGCCGTCCGCAGCGCCGGACACGCGGGACGAAAAGACCGCCAAGACATCTTGCCAGCGGATATAATAGACACCGTCGTTGGTCTCGATCTCCTGACGGTCGTGGGGTACGGTATCGGAAATGTGCTCCAGCTCGTCACGGTATTCCCCGGTTAGCTGCTCCACAGCCTGCTGCACTGTGATCGAATTTTCATCCGGCGCTTCGGCGGCAAAGAAAATGCCGTAGGCCGAACCGGCGATGAACGCCACAAGGCAAATTATAACGATAATTGCTGTGGCCGCGCTCATGCCAGCCACGATTGCCGCCGTCAGCGTGCGCAGCGCCGCCAAGAAATGCCGAATCACCGAGCGCACAACCTTAATCACCTTGCGAGTCTTCTTGGTAGCGTTCTTGGCGGCCTGTTGTGTGCGTTGGGCAAACTGCTGAGCTTTTTGCTGGGCAGTTCGTTCCGCCTGCACGGTGTTGGCGGCGGTGCGGATCTGCTTTTGGTCACGGTTCACGCCGCGGATTCCATGCGGGGCAGTTTTAACGGCGTATGCCTTTTCTTTGGCAGGCAATCGCTTTTGCTTTGCGGTACGGTTATACGCGGCGTTTGCAGACTCATTTATACTTGCTTCTTCCCTGCCAGCCGGTGCCGCGGGGGCATGGCGTGACAGAGGGCGATCTGCCCCTCGCGCACGGCCATGCCGTGGGCGGGCAGCAGGTTGCGGAAAATATGCTCCGCCTGCCTGTGCGCCCGCTCGTACCCGCTTTCGTGGTTCATCTTTTGCTTCTTTCCCCGTTGATGACAAACTAATACGGCGCAGTTTTCGCTGCGCCGCACGGATTTGGCATCAACGGTATGGTTGATTTTGTCGCGCTTTATTTGCCGCTCGCACCCCAAGCGCCGGGAACACGACAGGCGGGCTGCTGACAAACAGCCGCTCACCGGCATTGCCAAGGTCTAACATTGCAACCAAGGCTCGGCCGCCCCATCTGATGTGCGGGGCAACAGGCGTATCATTATGACTCCATCCAAGGTCGTGGCGAAACAGCGGATCATGGCGGCTTTTGGGGCAAGCGGAATCGCTCGGCACAAGGCAACTGCCCTGTGCGTCATGGCGCGCTTTCCCGTGTCGCTCACTTGGGCGGGAACGTACCTGTCGTGCTGAATATGAAGTTGTCAAGGTGGGGTCTGCTTACACAGGCCAAGCAAAGTCGTTTAGGATGCTTTGGAAAATCGCGCGGTCTTGGGGAGATACGACATCAAGATTTCGCCGAATTGCTTCTGCTTGAATAGGCGTCAAATGTTGCGTGTTTAAGTAATACCCTTTCGGCAAGGCAACACCGCCCGTCCATGTATGTGACGCAGCGGGTAGCTTTCCTCCAAGACCAGAAGATCCCGATAAATTGTAAGCCGCGATACACCGAATTCATTCGCCAAATTTTGCATGGTATCTTGACGGCGCAGATTCAGAATTTCAATGATTCTTCTGCGGCGTTCATTCGGCTGCACTGCGGTTTCCCTCCCTTCGCTTTGCTATGGGGATATCCTAGCGCCTAAACTTTTCACCTTTTGATACATTTACCCCCAAAAATCTTTTTTTTGTCAAAAAAATGCCCGTTGCATACAGGATGCAACGGGCAATAGAATGTTAGGTTGGATTACAAACGGTTTTTGCTCTGGTCTTTTGGCTCAGACGGCTTCTTTTCAGGGCGGTGGGGCTGGTAAAGGGACCATTGCGTTTTCGGCGGCCAACCATCGTATTCACGGCGGATCATAGCGTCAAGGGCTTTACGGCCCAGTGCATGGGGCAGAGATTCTTTTGTGTTCATGTTTTTTCTCCTAAAGTCTGGTAATATAAAGCTATTGTGCACCATAGCCTTGCAACGAGATTACAAGTAATAACGCAGCCGCAAAAACACCGAACGCTGTACAGGCACCCCAATCGGGGCGGAAAAATAAAAGAACTGCCGTAAGGGCGACCACAATCAGCAGCCGAATGTAAATGCGCGGCTGAAGTGCTTTCAGTTCTTTCTCGCTCAGGTGCAGTTCCGGGTGATTGGCAGGGCCGAACAGTGCGATTGACAGGCAGGAAAATCCCGCGATAAACGCGGAAACAACCGGGTCGGGCATATGTGCCGATAAAAACAGCATCACGGACTGGCAGCAGACGGAACCTAGCAGACAACCGTGCGGCGTTTTGGCGTGGTAACCGCCGGTGCGTGCTCGCAGAAAGCGAAACACAAACGTGTAAAACAATGTGCCGCCCCAGCCGACGATCAACGCCCCCAAGGGCAGCAACAGCACAAGCGAAGCAATGCTCATAATATTTTTGATCAGCATATAGTGGCACCACTCGGTCTGTTCCTCGGTGATGTACTTGCGCCGAAGCAAAAAATCGGTCATCGTTTCGGCAAGGTGTTCCATACTGTGCCCCCCTTGCTGAATACGATAGACCGATTTGTCTGAAAAGTCTAGAAAAACGGTAAAACTGCAAAATTCCGTGCGCAACTACAAGTTTTACTTATTTTGTACAGTAACAACTGCTTTTTGCTTGGCTGTATCCGGCCATTCAAGGCAGAATAGGAAAGAGCCGTCTTTATAATCCATCAGATAAAAAACGCCATATTTGTGCAGGATATCCATTACATTCGGAAGGCCAAAGCCGTGCAGTTCCGGTTCTGGCTTGGTGGTGGGGATATGATCGCCAAAAATTTCGACTGACTTGCTAGCATTTTCGACTGAGAAAAACAGCGTCGGTGGGTTGTCACTTTTATTATAGATTGCTTTCACGGCCATGCGACGCTCCTGCTTTTCCAATTTTTCGCAGGCTTCGATGGCGTTGTCCAGTAAATTGCTCATCACGACTGTCAAATCGACCGAAGGAATCGACATTTCAGAAAGGTCATTGATCTCAAAATGCAGATCAATATCCTGTTCTTTGGCCGCATAGCCCTTCTGATTGAAAATCGCATCTATGATGGGATTGTGCGTATTCACCAGTAGGATGCGCTCGGTTTGGCGCACTTTCAATTCGTCGAGATAACTTTGGGCCGCCGCTGTATTGCCTTTTGCCAGCAAATCGGACAGGGTGAAGAGATACCCGCGGAACTCATGCGTCATTTTCCGCTGGGCCGTGTAGGAATCACCTAGTGCCTTAACATTGGCTGCCTGAATTTCCGCACGCTGGTGTGCAACGGCCAGCGCTTCCCGCATCTGCGCAGTGGATTCCAGTTGATCCAGCAGAAACAGTGCAACCATATCGACCGCGCACATCACAAGCAGGCAAAACATCCACGCGTTATTCTCACCTGCGGCGCTTCCTGCGTCGTACACCTGGTAGAGCACAAACAACGTACACAACGGGAACAGCGTCAATGCCGGTATCCATGCGCGCGGCTTTCCACTTTCTGGCGGCGGCGTATGGAAACGCCGAATCAGCATAACAAACGCCACAATGCACAGCCACCGCAAAAAGAGAAAAGCAGTGTAAAGCGGTTTATTATACACATACTCCGCTTGCGTCATGCCCGAATAAAACAGCAATGCCCTTTCGGTCAGCGCTGCAATGGAAAAAAAGCAGGAATACCCTGTTATTACAACAAACAATCGCCGATCCCATCTGCTGCGATATAACGTTAAACTCATGGCATAATCGAGTGCAATTTCAATCAAAAAGCGGAGAATATTGATATAGTCGTAATCGTATGGCAGCACATTTATGATGACTGTGGTAATGGCAGTCCATAGAAGCCAATATGACCAGAATTTTCTTCCGCTAAAACGTCTGATGAAAAAGCTGTCCCACAGTTTTGTGTACAACCAAGTCTGTAGAGCATTCAGAAAAATACTCAACACATATCCCATCAGCCGCGCCCTCTCCATACCATATATTTCTTCTTAATCCCCCTGTATCCGTGCAAACTAATTGGAAGCGTCTGGCCGATAGTCAGCGTAACACCGTTCGTTTGCAAGGAGGAAATATAGTTCATATTGACCAAAAAGCTGTTGTGGATGCGCAAAAAGCCGTCATCCTCCAGCTGATTTTCCAGCTCCCGCAATGCCATACGGCTTTTTCGCACAGGTGCGGAAACATCCGCCATGTGGAACTTGACCATCCGTTCGTCTATTTCTGCATAGACTAAATCGTCAAGTACAATATTCGTCCCCTCTCCCTCGCACATCACATTCAGTGTGCGGGTACGGCTGCGGCAGGCGGGCCGCCAGTGCCTGGCGAAAATAACTAGGCAACTTTTCCGCCAGCTGCAATTTTGGCAAAAAGCGGAACGCATTCACCTCATACCCTTCAGCGGCATATTCACCGTAATTCGTAACAAAAATCAAAACGAAATCCTTATGGATCGCACGCATTTGTCTTGCCAGCTTCATGCCATTGATATCACCCATATCAATGTCCAAAAACACGAGATCCGCCCTTTGAATGTCCGTCTTTGTCAGGACTCGCGGGTCGTTCACGCAAATGGTCTGCATCTGGCGCCTGTTATAGTCCGGCAAGGCAGCAATCGCGCTTTGCAGCGTATTTGTAAACGCTGTATCGTCATCGCAAATCAAAATATGCAGCATGTTATGGCAAGAAAGCGATTATGTATCCCACGTTCCAAACTTTAATTGTACAGCGACAAAAATTATAAAAACAGTCTGTTTTTCTCTACATAATAACTATATAATTTGAGTATTCCAGATATGATGGAGGTTGTTATTGTGGATGATGGAAATCGACTGACCGTGTATGAACTTGTGGAAAGAGTTATCCCTTGCATCATTGCAAAGCACTATAGCGAAAACTATATTCAAGGCTTTCGTTCGACGTTTAGGAACCTGTTAGCGTACTGCAATAAAAATGAAAAGAAATATTTTACAGCGGAATTGGCTCAGCAGTTCATGCTGGATTGCTACGGTGTGCAGCCGGGAACAGTAGAACGGCGATGCTCACGAGTTCACCGTGCAATGGATTTGTTGTCAGACTACCAACATTTCAACGCGGTTATGCTTCGGCGGAGGTTGAATCGAGAGTTCCCTGCAGGACTGCAAGAAGGTGCGGTCAACTACTTGCAAAAGCTATCTCTCCACGGACGCAGGGAGAATACGCTGCGCAGCCACAGAAATGTTCTTCTTCGCTTTACAGATTATTTGTTCAGCGTTGGAGTCACGGATTACAAATTACTTTCAGCAGATATTGTAAATCGATACGTCAAAGTTGTTTCGTGCAATTACAGCAATTCGGTTGTAAGGCTCCATTACAGTATCCTTTTACGCTTTTTTCAGTACCTTGCGCATAGTGGCTACAAGGAAACAGATTTGTCTTTGAAAATGATGCCAATTGTAAAAGTATCCGCTTCCGCGCGAATTCCTACAACATTAGATCTTAGCCAAATCGAAAGTATCCTTGCATCTGTTGACCGTGAAAGTCCACAAGGGAAACGCGATTATGCAGTTTTAATGATTGCAGTAAAACTCGGCATTAGAACCAGCGATATACGTAATCTTCGCCCTGCCAATTTTAATTGGGAACAGCATTTGGTGTCTTTCACCCAAGTCAAAACAGGAGAGCCGATAACTTTACCACTTCCCACAGATGTTGGATGGGCTGTAATAGACTATCTGAAAAATGGAAGGCCTGTAAGCGATGCCCCGGAAATTTTTCTCCGCGCAGTCGCTCCATACGTCTCTCTGCAAAATTTTGACAACATTCTTATTAAGCATATGCGAAAAGCGGGCATTCCTTTGGATTCAATAAAGCACCACGGGCTTCACTCGCTTCGACACAGCCTCGCAACACATATGTTAGATGAAGGAATCCCCATTACCTCGATTCAGGGTGTATTAGGACACATAAATGCCGATTCTACTCAAAAATATATTGGTGTAAATGTACGTCAGCTTCGCAGCTGCGCATTGGAGGTGACTGATTAGTGTTTGAGGAAAAACTTCTTGAACCCCATTTTACCAGTGTGCTTGCACCATATATGCTGGATGTTGTGGAGCAAAAACGTGCCCTTGGCAATAAATACAACGCCGGTGTTGAGGCACTCAGTGCATTCGATGACTTTTGCAATGAGCAACAATTGCGTATACCTGCCATTTCGAAAGAACTGCTGCAAAAGTGGGAGAAAAAGAGACCTCACGAAAACGAAACCACGCAATGTTTTCGGATTTCGTATGTGCGAATTCTTTGTAAGTATTTGCACAGCAATGGCTATGATGCTCCATGTGCATTCCACCCTGCGCCTCATGTAAATAAATGTTTCGTTCCCTACATTTTTACGAAAGACGAAATCGAGAGATTGTTTTCTGCGGTAGATTGTACCAAAGAATCTTCAGAATCTCCACTACGACATTTAGTTATGCCGGTTCTGTTTCGCCTGCTTTATACATGTGGGCTGCGCGTGTCAGAGGCTCTGCACCTTAAGGTTGCAGATGTTGATTTGGATGCTGGAGTTTTAGCCATATACGGTGCAAAAGGAGACAAAGAACGGCTGGTAGGAATTTCGGACTCAATGCTTACATACATGAAATCCTACCGCAGTAATCCATTAGTGGCAAATGCAAAAAGTATTTACTTTTTCCCTGCTCCTGATGGCGGATTCTATGATACAAGTACAATTTACGATATTTTTCGAAAATGCTTATTTGATGCCGGGATTCCACACCGAGGTCGAGGAAAAGGGCCTCGTCTCCATGATCTCAGGCATTCCTTTGCGGTCCACATTCTAAACAAATGGAGTTCCGAAGGAAAAGACATATATACCTGTTTGCCGATTCTCCGCACTGCTCTTGGGCATGACCGAATTACAACAACCGAAAAATACTTGAGGCTTGTCCCGGAAGCCTACATGGAAGTCACCGAACCATTCAATGACCGATTCCATACCATTACAGAGGTACTTTGCAATGAGGAATAGATGCAGCTACGCCGGTTTAGTCTCCGCATACTTTAGCGTGTATCTGGCAGGAACTAAAAATGTCAGTACAAATACAATTTACTCTTACCGGGACACCTTTGTTATTTTTCATGGCTACCTTGAAAAGTATTGTGGCTTTAAATTAGAGAAAATGCTTTTTAACGACCTTTCCCGCGAACTGATTCTTGAATTTCTACAATATCTTGAAACTGAACGCAAATACAGTATATCTTCTCGAAACCAACGACTTGCTGCGCTGAAGTCATTTGCAAAATATGTACAAATTGAATGCCCGGATGAAATGATTCTGTGTCAGCGCATTCTTTCAATTGACAGCAAAAAAGCAGCAAAGCCGACGGTTCAATATTTGAGTAACCAGCAAACCGATATTCTAATGGAACAGCCTGATATTTCCACGCCAAAAGGTCGCAGAGACTTGGCGATGCTTCTTCTCCTTTACGATTCAGCTGCACGAGTGCAGGAACTTTGCGATTTAAGAATCTGCGATATCCGAATAGATTCACTACCGGTTGTACATTTATTAGGGAAGGGGCGAAAAAGTCGAGATGTTCCGCTTACCAAACCGTGTGCACAGGTATTGCGCCAATACATTTGTGAGAACCATCTTGATATACCAGAACGCCGCAATGACCAGCTGTTTACAAATCCGCAAGGGAAAAAGTTGACTCGCAGCGGTGTTTCCTACGTGCTAGCAAAATATATCCACAAAGCAAATACTGCAGTGGGTTCATTTTTTCCGCAGATTACACCGCATTGTCTCCGGCATTCTAAAGCAATGCATCTTGTTGAGGCAGGCAAAAATCTCATTTATATTCGTGACTTTTTAGGGCACGAATCTATTGAGACAACACAGGTTTACGCAAAAGCTAATCCCGAAGCCCGGCGCAAGGCATTAGAAACAATGGACACGAGGATGAATACGCCTGCCATGCCGGATTGGAACGACGACCCTGACTTAAAGGCGTTTTTAAAGACCTTGTAGAAAATTATGCTGAGATTTCTGGTGAACAGTCTCGAAGTAACGTCTGTTCTAAAAGATTCTCAGCATAACTTTTTTCTGCGCATAAAAGGCGTTATGTTGAGCTCAACATAATGCGTGAAATCTCCATTCCGTGTTCTACCATGGCACAGTCGAGTGGCGGCTGTTCAACTCCACGTTGCACGCGGGCGAAGCGAAAGCCAACATCATTCTGGCCATGGCGATCTCCGCGCAGGGCATCAACCAAAAGTACACGCAGTTCAGGAAAACGCCCATCGGGGATAATCCGGCGTTCACCTTCCGCACCTTTCTGCTGCGGCTGGGGCTGATCGGCCCGGAGTATAAGAATGTGCGAATGCACCTGCTGAAGAACCTGCCCGGTGACAAAGCGTGGCGGCACGACAAGTCGCTGTATCCCAGCAATCAACCACGGCCCCGCACTGACGAGGTCAGATAAGGAGAAATCCAATGTCTCGAAAAGAATACTTTGCCTATGGCTCCAATCTGAATTTTGATCAGATGGCCTACCGCTGTCCCGAAGCAACGGTGGTAGGCACTGCCAAGCTGGATGACTATGAGCTGGCATTCCGGCGCGGCTACCTGACGATTTTGCCCAAAGAGGGCGCAAGCGTTGAAGGACTGATCTGGTCTGTCACTGACCATGACGAATCACAGCTTGACTGTTACGAGGGCTACCCGACATTCTATGACAAGGAAACCATGACGGTTACGGATGCAGATGGCACGCCGCATGAAATCATGGTTTACACCATGAACGCACCGTACCGCGACCAACTGCTCCCCGTCAGCAGCCGCTACAATGCGGTTGTCATGCAGGGGTGTCTGGATGCGGGCATCTCTCCGCAGCAGTTCTATGATGCTGACGAAAAATACAGAAAAGCCTACAAGGCCAGAGCCGCGCCGGTCCCTAAGAAACACGCTCCCGAACGGTAACCCTGCCCGCTGCACCCCGCAGCGGGTTTTTCTTTTGGATAAAAAGGAGAACCAGTATGAAGAACAAACACAGAATAAAGCAGGGCTTGTCGCTGCTGCTGGCGGGTGGAATTGCGCTCACAAATCTGGGCGTAGCGCTGCCCGCCTTTGCGGCGGATTCCCCCGTCACGCCGGAGACAGCCGAAGCCGCCACACCGGAAACCGCTGAAGCCAATGTCCTTACACCGAATCTTTCGCAGATCACTGAAAATCTGTACAACGATCTGCCGGACGCGCCTACCGGCAGTTACCTTGGCAGCATGGGTCTGCCCGTGGCAACCGGCGAGACAAAAATCGGTATTTCCGCGTGGGTTTCTGACCTGTATGACGGCGTAGATGCCCATATGGATGCCGATGCGCTGAACGCAGATGAGAACACGGTCACAATCGGCAAAACTCCCGGTACAGACTATGCCATTGTTCCGCTGCTGGCGCAGGTCGAATACCCGGCAGACGGTGCGGTATCTGAAATCATACTGCCGGAGGATGTAGAGCTTTTAAGCTATCTCTCTACCGATTATGAGCCTATCTCGGCAGACGAGCAGGAGCGGGCTGAAATCCTGCACCAGACATACTCGGAGCAATCGGCGGCAGCAACCGGCCTGTATGTGAAAGCCTCTGCCGATTTTACGGCGCAGCTGGTCTATACGGATTCGGACGGCAACTCGCAGTCAAAAGCTATCCAAGTACAGATCAGCGAGGATGCCGCACCCACACAGATGTATGCCGACACCGGCGATGACGGCATTGCCGCCTATGCTGCAGGACCGACTCCGCCGTATGCCACCGGCAAAATCACCAGTATTGCCAAGGAGGGCGGCACATGGCTCATTTGGTTCAACGGTCAGGAAGCCTACTGCTGCAGCCACGGCCTGAACGGCCAGCCCAAGGGCTGCCCCACCTACAGCTTCTCTCATGTGTCCCGCCTTGAACCCGGTCAGTATACCCCCGGCAACCACTATGCAAACCAGGTCAACATCTGGGGTGGTCTTGGTCAGCTGAGTCTGGATATGCTGGATGACCGTCCTGTTGTGGCAAGCCTTGCAGATGATCCTGAAGGCTGTGAAAAACAGCCGGACATCCTTGGCAGCCTTTACGATGAAACCCAGCAGTGGATCATGGAAAACTATCCCGACAGCTACGCGGCGCAGACCTATATTGCTGCTGCAGAAGAACTCATAAACGGTACAGATGCACAGTCCGGGGAAAACGGCTACTACACCTACATCTATAACCCGCCCGCAGGGTATGCGTGGCAGGTTGTGGCGCTGGTCGGTGAAGAAATTGCGGGCGGCACTGAGATTCCGGATGTGCCGAGTGTTCCGGAACCGAAGTATTATTCCGCCGCGTGGACAGCTCCTGCGCAAAGCGCTAGCGGAAGCTTTGATCTGACATTCACAGTCAACACCGACAAGTACCAGCTGAACACGCTGGAAAAGGTGGACGGGGCGGTCATTACCGTCACGCCCAGCCGGACCGGCGGCAATGTGGACGGCGGCAGCTGGCAGATGACCCCTGCCGGGGCACAAACCATTACCACAAGCGGTCACACACAGGATGACAGTTTTCACCTCAACGGCGGCGATGGTTCTGCCACATGGACGGTGCATTACGAGGTGTCCAAGACCAGCACCAGCACGCTCAGCGGGCAGGAAGGAACGTTCGCCAGCCAAGCCGAAGCAGATGCCGCTGCCGAAGCCGCCAAGAATGCAGCCATCGGGCAGCTGCAGAACGAAGCGCAGGGCATGGTGGACGCCGCTATTGCCTCGGCGCGGGCACAGCTTGCCAATATTACATTCAGCTATGACGAGGTAATCATCCCGCACGGCTTTGATTCCACGCCCGGCGCGCTGGGCAGCCACCAGACCATTACCGTTCCTGCCAACAGTTCGAACGATTACCCAATGAAAAACGATGAGTGGTCGGTAAAAGTCAGCATCGACAAAATCGACAGCGAAACCAAGCAGCGCATCAAGGGCGATGCCGAGTTTAAGATTTTTGAGTGGGATGTGGTTCGGAAGTGCTATATCCCCAATGGTGGGTATAACCAATACAAGGTTGAACGCCAGAGCGACGGCACTTATAAGGTCATCAACCACAGCGACTATGCAGGCGGTTCGGACGATTTGTTCTACACCCAGCGCAATGAGGGCAAGTTTGTCATCGTGGAGAGCCGCGCCCCCAGCGGGTATTACGGCGATTGGACGGATGTGACCAAACCCGGCACGGCAGGCTCTGTGCTGGGCAAGCGGGCGTATGCCTTTGAGATTACCAAAGCGCTGGACGGTCAGACCATTTGGCTGGGGAACGCCGATTATAACGCCGACATCACCACGGCCAACAGCGGCGGCACGCTCATCGACACCGGCGAGGGCATCGTAACTATCACTTTTGGCAGTCGCAACGCAGATAAGACCTACGCCACAGACCCCACCGGCATTGCAAACAACGAAGATTCCTACACCATGCACGCCAATGCCGACAAGATGCAGAATGATCGTGTCCTCGGCAATATTCTACTGACAAAAGTTGACTTGGACGCCGCGCGGTATCTGGCTGCGGGCAGCAACGGAGATACCACGCTGGAAGGTGCTGTGTACGATCTGTACGCCGCTGACACGGACACGATTGAACACC
>ENA-OOSV01001010-OOSV01001010.1-human-gut-metagenome-genome-assembly--contig:-NODE-1010-length-11895-cov-1.776014_pt1 | contig 11895 bp, 7 predicted proteins | sample MGYA00241179_ERZ501216 | MGnify/ENA primary metagenome ERZ501216 (study PRJEB25962, sample SAMEA2042498) | human gut metagenome | biome: human gut; feature: human-associated habitat; material: faeces...
GTCCTTAATTTCCTGCTTGAACATACCATACTTATAACGGATACCACAGCCATATGCAGGATATTCAAGAGTTGCTAAAGAATCCATGAAACATGCAGCAAGACGGCCAAGACCACCATTACCTAAAGCTGCGTCCGGCTCCTGATCCTCGATAACATTAATATCAAGACCAAGCTCGTCAAGAGCTTCCTTAATCTCATCATAAGCACAGAGATTAATCATGTTGTTACCAAGTGCACGTCCCATAAGGAACTCCATAGACATATAATAAACCATCTTAGGATCGTCCTTCTCATACTGCTTATGGGTGGCAATCCATTTATCAATAATAATATCCTTAACAGCATAAGAAACTGCCTGGAAAACTTCCTGATCATTAGCCTCTTCAATATTCTTTCTATAAAGAGACTTACAATTACTGATTACATTCTTCTTGAATTCTTCCTTACTGAAATTCTGTGTTAAACTTGTCGCCATGTATTTAAAACTCCCTTCTGAATATGGACGGCTCCCCAATACGCCGATATACCCTGTAAAAACTATAATCCGCCCCACAATAGATGTTTTAATTATACATAATAATATTTACAAATGCAAACTTTATTATTCAAAAAAGCTGTGCGCCAGCCCCAAAGACCAGCACACAGCTTCTTATAACTTTTATTCAATTTCCTGCTTAAGCAAGCTTCTCAACAGCAAGTGTAACCTTCTCACCGTTGATATCCCACTCTTTCTCAAATCCTGCAGTCTTTCCAGTGATAATATCCTGTGCAAGAACTACTGTCTTAACCTGAGCGGCATTCTTATTAACAATATCAGCTATCTTGTCGTTGCCTGATACATAGAGATTAATCTTATCCATAACCTCGAAACCAGCGTCCTTACGCATAGTCTGAACCTTAGAGATAACCTCTCTTACGAAACCTTCCTCGATAAGCTCTGGAGTAAGGTTAGTATCAAGAACAACTGTGATACCCTTGTCGCTGCTTGCAACAAATCCTTCCTTCTGAGTCATCTCGATAAGAACGTCGTCCTTAGAAAGCTCGATAGTCTGACCTTCAACATTTAACTCAAAGCTTCCTGACTCGTTAAGCTTATCCATAGTTGCGTTACCGTCAACCTCTGTAAGAGCTGTTCTGATTGCATTAAGAAGCTTTCCGTATTTTGGTCCGAGAGTCTTCATCTGTGGCTTGAATGAGTAAGATGTAAATGCTCTTACATCATCTGTGTATTCAACTTCCTTAACATTAAGCTCGTCAGCGATAATAGCTGTGTAGAACTCATCAAGCTTCCAGTCTGCCTTAATGAACATCTTGCCGATTGGCTGACGGTTCTTGATATTAGTTGAATTACGGCATGCACGTCCGATAACAACTGCGTCTAATACATCATCCATAGTTTCCTCAAGCTTCTTGTCAATGAACTGCTCATTAACCTTAGGGAAGTCGCATAAATGTATTGAAATAGGCGCATTTTTATCAATGCTGCATACAAGATTTCTATAAATGTTTTCTGTCATGAATGGAATCATTGGTGCAGAAATCTTAGCAAGAGTTACAAGTGTTGTGTAAAGAGTCATGTAAGCATTTATCTTATCCTGCTCCATTCCCTTAGCCCAGAATCTCTCACGGCTTCTTCTTACATACCAGTTAGAAAGCTCGTCTGTGAAGTCCTCAAGAGCTCTTGCAGTCTCTGTAATCTTGTAATTCTCGAGGTTAGTATCAACGAATTTAACCAAAGAATTAAGCTTTGACAATAACCATTTGTCCATAACTGAAAGCTTGTCATATTCAAGCTGATACTTAGTAGCATCAAAATTATCAATATTAGCATACAGTACAAAGAATGCATATGTGTTCCAGAATGTTCCCATGAACTTTCTCTGACCTTCTGAAACCCACTCATCCTTGAATCTGTTAGGAACCCAAGGAGCTGAATTCTCGTAGAAGTACCAACGGATTGCGTCAGCACCATGCTTCTGTAATGCGTCAAATGGGTCAACAGCGTTACCCTTTGATTTACTCATCTTCTGTCCATCTGCATCCTGAACATGTCCGAGAACGATAACATTCTCATATGGAGCTTTGTTAAAGAGCAGTGTTGAGATAGCAAGTAATGAGTAGAACCATCCTCTTGTCTGGTCAACAGCTTCAGATATGAACTTAGCTGGGAACTGCTGCTCGAATAATTCTTTATTCTCAAATGGATAGTGGTGCTGTGCAAATGGCATTGAACCTGAATCGAACCAGCAGTCGATAACTTCTGGAACTCTCTTCATTGTTCCCTGACACTTAGGGCACTTACATGTAACTGCATCAACATATGGTCTGTGAAGCTCAATATTATCTGGACAATTGTCTGACTTTTCTTTAAGTTCTTCGATACTTCCGATAGACATCATCTCACCGCAGTCCTCACACTGCCAGATATTAAGAGGTGTACCCCAGTATCTGTTTCGTGAAATTCCCCAGTCCTGAACATTTTCAAGCCATGCTCCGAAACGTCCTGTACCGATTGTCTCTGGAATCCAGTTGATTGTCTTATTATTAGCAATTAAGTTAGCCTTAACTTCTGGGTCTGTCATCTTGATAAACCATGACTCTCTTGCATAGTAGATAAGTGGTGTATCACATCTCCAGCAATGAGGATATTCATGCTCTACCTTAGGTGCTGAGAAGAGGATTCCTCTGCCCTCAAGTTCCTTAAGAACCTCAACATCACAGTTGATAGCGCCTGCTTCCATCTCTTTCTTAGTAGGCTTTGCACGCATTCCTGCAAATGGAGTCTCAGGCTTCATAACACCAGCCTCGTCTACCATCTGAACAAATGGAGCGTCATATTTTCTACCAACTCTTGCATCGTCTTCACCAAATGCAGGTGCAATATGAACGATACCAGTACCATCTTCCATAGTTACATAATTATCGCAGTATACGAAAAATGCTTTCTTGTGCTGCTTGTCAGCGGCATCCTTTGCACACTGGTAAAGTGGCTCATATTCCTTATATTCAAGGTCTTTACCCTTGTATTCTTCAATAATCTCATAAGCAGGTGTGCCTTCTTCTCTCTCGATTCCACCAAGAACCTTGTCAAGAAGTGCCTTTGCCATGATGTATGTGAATCCATCTGCTGCCTTAACTCTCGCATAAGTCTCATCTGGATTAACACAAAGAGCAATATTAGAGCAGAGTGTCCAAGGAGTTGTTGTCCATGCAAGGAAATATGCATCCTCTCCAACAATCTTGAATCTTACAACTGCTGTACGCTCTTTAAGAGTCTTATAGCCCTGGGCAACCTCATGTGAAGAAAGAGGTGTACCACAACGAGGACAGTAAGGAACAATCTTGAAGCCCTTATAAAGAAGACCCTTATCCCAGATCTGCTTTAAAGCCCACCATTCAGACTCGATAAAATTATTGTCATATGTTACATAAGGATTATCCATATCAGCCCAGAAACCAACAGTAGATGAGAAATCCTCCCACATACCCTTGTATTTCCATACAGATTCCTTACAATGCTTGATAAATGGCTCGATACCATATTCTTCAATCTGTTCCTTGCCATCAAGACCTAACATCTTCTCAACTTCAAGCTCAACGGGAAGTCCATGTGTATCCCATCCAGCCTTACGAGGAACCATATAACCCTTCATTGTTCTGTATCTTGGAATCATATCCTTAATAACTCTTGTAAGTACATGTCCAATATGTGGCTTACCATTAGCAGTTGGAGGTCCGTCATAGAATGTGTAAGTTGGACCTTCCTTTCTGTTATCAATACTCTTCTGGAAGATATCATTGTCTTTCCAGAACTTTTCAACTTCTTTTTCTCTGTCTACGAACTTCATGTCCGCAGAAACTTTCTGATAAATCATTGCAGCTTCCTTTCTTGCCTTGTGGCTTATATTTTCTAGTACATTACGGGCATTCGTCATAAATCTGTCATACAAGCAAGCCTGATGGCTGCCTGCAGACTCATTTCTTACGAAAAAAGCCCCTCTGCCGTAATACAACAGAGGGGTAACATACTTATCCTAAAATCTGAATGATTACGACATACTATCATATGCGTCCCTGGCTTTAACCTGACGATGGGATTACCGTCCCCGCTTAGTCTCGTGATGATTTCAGCGAAGATGCTCAGAAGTGATGTTCAGATGGATAGTACTCGCACCGGCTCTCACCATCCCGGCTCGCTCATGCTTTTCACTCCAACCTACTGTCTTCGTCAATGCATTTGATTAGATTTTATATAATAAATGTTTAGTTGTCAAGCTGATTCTTAGCCACAATTCTCATAATCAGATCAACGCTTCCATCAATTCCATAAGTTGAACTGTTAATTGTGAGGTCGTAATTATCTGCTTCGCCCCACTTCTTGCCTGTATAGAATGCGTATCTTTTAAGATGTGCCTTATCCTCTTTTGAAACATACTTCGCAGCCTGCTTATAAGTAAGCTTCTCTTTGCTTGTATGGTAAGTTCTCTGTATACGCAGCTTCTTAGGAGCTGTGATAAATATGCTTATATGAGGAATGTGGTTCTTAGTAAGAATATTATCCGCATATCTTCCCATGATAACATATGGTTCCTGCTTTGCTAAATCGACCAGCTTCTTAGATGTATTAAAGAACTGTACATCCGACCTTGAAAGACCATGGTACTTCCTAAAATCTCTCCACCACTGAGCCGGTGTCCTTGCTGTTTTATTCTGGAATAAAGCTCTGTCAGTTTCTTCATGTTCTTCATTACGCTGTAATATCTCGTTCATGATAGATACATCATAATAGCTGATTCTTAACTTATCAGCAAGCTTGAAACCTATATCTGTTCCGGCACAGCCATATGAACGGCCTATGCATATAATAAGATTGTCGTCCTTTCCAAATCTGTTTGCAAGATTGGACATATTAAGCTCTGCATGCTCCGGGTCAATAATATCATTTCCCTCTCTCGCTTCCTGCATAGCCATTGCTTCATCAAATATCTCACCATATTCATGCATTATTTCTTTATGAAGCTGAGGATTCTTTTTAGTGGTTCTTGCCATATTACTTATAAGTGCAAGCTCACTTCTAAGAACTGAAGAATCCGCACTGGATTTAAGCAAATCTCTTAAATCATTAATACATTTTTCCTTGTTTCCCTGATATACACGTCCCAGATTAGAACCTGTAGCTTTATATACTTTTTCGTCCAGTGCGTATATTCTGTTCGCAAGTTCAGTTATTTTATCATTATCTGCCATAATGCGCACCTCCTAATTATATAAAGAATAATAGTGTGTCAATAAGGAATACTGGTACAAGGCAGCACAATGACCACACAATATACCCAAAGAAGCTTGGCATCTTAACACCATTTTCATCTGATATTGACTTAACCATGAAATTAGGTGCATTACCGATATAAGTTATTGCTCCCATAAATACCGCGCCACATGATATTGCTGTAAGCATTTTTGCAGGAACAATTCCAAGAGCTGTTGTAAGTCCTGACACAAATCCCATTGAACCAGCCGTTGTAAGGAATACAAGGTAAGTTGGTGTATTATCAAGGAAACTTGAAAGTGCGCCCGTTACCCAGAACATCTGTGATGGATGTGTAAGTCCAAGCTCTGCGCCTGCGCTCTTTAAAATCATAAGAGCTGGCTGCATAGTAATAAATATACCTATAAAAAGTACAGCAACTTCCTGAATGGCACCCCATGTGAAATGGTTCTTCTTTCTTATCTCTGCATTAGTTGTCTTGAATGATAAAAATGCGGCTAAAAGAATCATAACCACTTCAATAAGTGAAGTAATTGCAAGCTTAACCTCTCCAAATATAGGAATTGAGATTACCTCGCCGGCAGCATTCTGGAAAAATGATACATCCGGAAGTACTCCGCTTAATATAACTGCTACAACAATAATTACGATGAATATAATATTATGTAATCCCTCAAATCTTATAAGTGGCTCATTTTCCTTAATCTCCGGCATATAACCTGCTGCTATATCCTTCCTGTATGCTCTCTTGTCAATAAAATAAAGCACTGTTAGAAGAATAATCATGTTAAGGAGCAGTATCGGAAAGAATCTTATACTCCAGAAGAAAGGAACACCTCTTGAAAATCCCATAAGAAGTGGTGGGTCACCGATAGGTGTAAGACTTCCTCCCATATTAGATATAAGGAAAATGAAGAACACCATAATGTGAGCCTTATTTCTTCTCCAAGAATTCATCTTAATAACAGGTCTTACAAAAAGCATTGACGCACCTGTCGTTCCAATCCAGCTTGAAAGAAAGGTTCCTATTCCAAGAAGAATAACATTTACTCTTGGTGAACCAACAAGACTTCCCTCAACTGTTATGTTACCTGCTACGCAGAACAAACCAAAAAGCAGTACAATGAATGTAAGATAATCATTTACCAGACATTCAAGTACAGTCTCTGCTGCTGTTCCAGCACCATACTTAACTGCGAACGGAATTATGAAAAGCAGTGACCAGAATATTACAGCAAATGGTCTGTACTTTTCCCACCATTCTCCTTTTACAAGTGGAATTATGGCTATACACAAAAGCAGACATGCAAATGGTATACAAAGCCATAAAGGCACATTCGTCAGCTCGGCTGCCAGTGCAACCATTGGACAAATATTAATACTCATAACTTAAGCCTCCGTAAAAAAACCTGTTCCACACACGGAACAGGTAATCTTAATATTAAATTATCTCTGCACATCAAAAGACGAATTCTTCATAAGTCTCTTAATGTGGTCAACACATGTGATATTAGTATCACCTCTGATAGCATGCTTCATTACTGAAGAAGCAACAGCGAAGTTAACAGTATCTTCAGGTGTCATATTGTCCATAAGGGCATAGATAAGTCCTGATGAAAATGCATCGCCACCACCAACTCGGTCTACTATCTCAAAATTAATTGTCTTGCTCTCATAAGTCTCTCCGTTAGTATAATAGAAAGCCTTTAAAGAGTTGTTGCTTCCTGAGTGTACATATCTTACAGTTCTTGCAATAGCTTTCATATGATACTGCTCGTCTATTGCCTTAAATACTCTGTCCATGTCTTTAAATGATGGGTCCATTGTAAGACCGTCTTTAACATCAGTTCCATCTTCTCTGTATACATGGATAGGTTCGATTCCAATAAGCACATCAACATAAGGAAGGTACTTACTAAGAACATCTCTTGCAGTCTCGAATGACCAGAGCGTACTTCTCCAGTTAGGGTCGAAGCTGACAGTAAGTCCCATCTTCTTAGCTGCCTTAACTGCCATATCCATCATCTTACGGCAGTTGTAAGAAAGAGCTGGAGTGATACCGCTAATATGGAGCCAGTCATAATCCTTAAGAATCTCCTCGAAATCAACATCCTTATAGTCGTATTCTGCAAATGCAGAATCAGCTCTATCATATATTACCTGTGAAGGTCTGACAGAAACACCTTCTTCCAGATAATAAAGTCCCATTCTTCCTTCTGATCTTATAATGTGCTTGGTATGCACATCATTAGACTTAAGATAATTAATAGTTGACTTTCCAAGGTCTGAGTTAGGTAATACTGTAAAAAATGTTGAATCAACACCAAGGTTTGCAAGGGAAACCGCTACATTTGCCTCTGCTCCGCCATAATTAACTCTGAAATCATGTGTAGTTACAAGTTTTTCATAGTTAGGTGGTGATAGTCTCAACATCAATTCACCAATTGCTATAAATTTCATGTCTTCCTCCAACGTCATAATAGATTAAGGGTATCAAATACCCAGTTTTGCATATTCCAATGACATATTACACCACATTTGTACAAATTGCAAACTTGCATATTACTTTTTAATAAGATATAATTATTTTATTAATAAGTAAGGTTAAGGTACGTGTTTATGGATATATTTGAGTCTCTGAATTCTGTGCTTGTAGACTTGTTCAATGATATCTTGAACATTGAAGAAAGGGCTCTTATCACAGAAGAATTTAAAGATATTTCTGTTACAGACATGCATATTATAGAGGCAATCGGAATTGAAGAACCTCGTACTATGTCCACAATTTCCAAGTCACTTGGAGTAACAATGGGAACTCTTACAGTTGGAATCAATGGACTTGTCAAGAAAGGCTATGTGATAAGAAAGCGCGGTGAGAAAGACCGCCGTATAGTCTATGCTTCTCTTACAGACAAAGGAATTGCCGCATACAGACATCATGAGAATTTTCACAAGGATATGATTGGACATATCACGAAGGATTTAACAAAAGAAGAAGCCGAGGTTCTTATGAAAACATTTATACGGCTAGAAGATTTCTTCCATCAGATTACATATTGAAACAGCCACCCTTGGGTTTCCCCGCGGGTGGCTGTTCCATCTTTATATGAAAGTGTTTGAAAGAAAAAAGCTTATTTATTAGCTGTAATGCCTGCTGTCTTATAGACAAATGTTACACTTCCAGCTTTGTCATCTGACTTGCCTAAGAATGAATTGTATTCCTGACCTGCCTTAACTACTGCCTTGATTGTGTCAACGGCTGTCTGTGCGTCTGAGTCTACAAGCTTTGTGATAGGCTCAATTGCTTCGCTGTTAAACTGTGCCATTCCATCCTTTAATGTAATTGCACCTTCGTTTAACTGTGTAACTCCATCTGCAAGTGTTCCTGAACTATCCTTTAATGTAGCTGTTCCATCTGCAAGCTGTGATACTCCTCTCTTTAATGTAGCATTATTAGCTGTAAGCTGTGAAAGTCCGCTCTGAAGGACTGCTGTTCCTTCCTGCTGAAGTTTTCCTGCATTAAGATTTAATGCATATAAGCTTGAGCAGAGAGTTCCTTCCTTGTAAGTTGAGAATGAACCAACTGATGTGCTGAGTGTGTTAAGCCCTGTACTTAATGTACCAAGTCCTGCCTTAAGCTGCTTAGAACCAGCACTTAACTGTCCTGCACCTGTGCTTAACTGGTCAATTCCTGCTTTAAGCTGTGTTGCACCAGAATTAGCTGACTTAATACCAGCATTAAGGTCGCTCATACCATCAAAATATCCGGCATCTTCAAGAGATGATAATCCTGAGTCGTGTAAATTGTGCTTCCAAGCGCTGTCTTTAGTCCTTCGCGAACAGAATAGTTTACATAAGCATCATTTTTCATTGTAACAATCTGCTCATCTGCCTTAGAACTTACTGTCGCTTCATCAAGCTGTCCTCCAGCTGCTGCACTTACAGTAGCAGCAACTACCTGCTTGACAGATGCATAGTTCTTTAATATATAACCTGTTGCTAAAGCGTACTGTGTCTTACTTGTTACATCAGGTGTCTGTGATATACCAGACTGTGCTGCGATTACTGCCTGCTGCTGTGGTGTTGCTGAATTAGGATTAATTCCCCGACTCATGCATGTTACTGTAAATGCTACTTTATAGAAGCTTCCATAAGCTGTGCTATAGCTTTCTGTTGCCTGTGTCATTCCATCTTTAAGACTGCTCTTTAACTGGGAAGTTCCTGCTGATAACTTGTCAGAACCATCCTCAAGCTTTGTAAGACCGTCTGATAATGTATCTGCCCCAGTAACAAGCGCTCCTGCACCAGATAAAGCACTATCAATTCCTGCATCAAGTGTTGCAGCGCCTGCTGCCAGATCACCTGCCCCCTTAGCTGCCGAAGCAACACTGCTGTCAAGATTGTTATCCTTAAGAGTATTGTAAAGAGTTCCGATTCCGTCAGCATATGCCTTCATGTTGTCATTAAGTGAAACTGAACCCTCATATGCACTTGCAGCGCCATCTGCGTATGCATATATACCATCCCTAAGAGAAGAAGCACCTGTATTTAACTGGTCAACACCATCAGTAAGTGCTGGAATTGCATCACTTAACTGCTGCGTTCCATCCTGTAATGTAACTGTTCCGTCTGCAAGCTGTGTTGCTGCATCATCTAATGAAGCAACAGTTTTCTTTAAATCATCTAAAGTAATGTCATCAGCATTCATATCTGAAAGAAGATTAGATGTTGCTACAGACATTGTCATATCGAGTGAGAAATCCTTAACATCTGCTGTTAATTCAAAATACTCAGGAATATCAAGGTCAAGTGACTTATCATTAAATTTAAGATTCATAGTATCCTTAAGTCCTGGCATTGTCATACCGACTGCCACAATATTGTCTCCAACCTTAGTAAGCTTACCATTAGTAACCTCAACATTTGAGAATACATCTGTTGGAAGCATCATGCCTGTAATCATTGTAAATGGTACGGCAACTGTCTGCTTTTTACCATTAATTGTTACAGTTTTCTTCTGATTATTAGTGTAATCAAAACGTATTGTAACCTTTCCGCTCTTTCCAGCCAGGTCTTCCGGCTTAATTTCCTTGCCATCAAGCTTGTAAGTAACCTTCATTGTTACTGGCGCATTTTCACTTGACTCAGTCTTATTAAGAGTCTCATTGCCGTTAGCGTCTGTAATCTTTTCGTTGACAGTGATATGATTCTTGTTACCTGAAGCATCATTGAATACATAAACTGTTTCCTGTCTTGTGTTAGTTGCAAGTGTGCTCTTGTTAGACACTGCAAGTTCATTAGTTATTGCCTGTGTAATCGTAGCCTCTGTACTGCCTGCTGCCATCTCTGTTACATAAGCTGTATCTGTTCCTGTTGTTGCAGCTGTATTAGCACCGCAGCCAACAAGACTTGCCGCAGTAAGAACAACACACATTAAAACTGAACTATATCTGAATAAATTCTTCTTTACCATAATAAATCCTCCTAATTTAATTCTGACTGTTCTTCTTAGGCTTAAAACCTAAACTTGTATGAATAATCACCTTATCAAGTAATACGAAAAGTGATGGAAGAACAAATATAACAACAAACATACTGATGATTGCGCCTCGTGCCATAAGTGTACAAAGTGAAGCAATCATATCAACACTGGCTATCATACCTACACCAAATGTTGCTGCGAAGAAACCAAGTGCGCTGACAATAATAGATGGAATAGATGTTCCAAGTGCTATTGATATAGCCTCTTTCTTAGAGTTACCAGCGGCTCTTTCTCTCTTATATCTTGTAGTCATAAGAATTGCATAATCGACTGTCGCACCAAGCTGAATAGTTCCGATTACTACCGAAGATATAAATGGTATCGTTGTTCCTGTATAATATGGAATACCCATATTAACAAATATAGCAAATTCAATAGCAGCAACCAGAATAACCGGAAGAGATATTGACTTTAATACGAAGAAAATAATAAAGAATATCGCAACAATTGAAACTGCACTAACTGTCTTAAAATCCTTATCAGTAATAGTGATAAGATCCTTAGTACAAGGAGCTTCTCCAATTACCATAGATTTAGCATCATACTTCTTTGCAATTGCATCAACCTTATTAATCTGGTCATTGATTTCATCAGAAGCAATTGTGTAATTAGTTGATACCATCATAATCTGGTATTCATCACCCTTAAGCTCTGAAACAAGCGAATCAGGAAGCATTTCCGTAGGGATTTCTCCACCGAGTGCTGAGTCAATACTTAATGCAAATGAAATTCCGTCCAGATCATTTACCTCATTCATCATTGCATTAGAATCCTCTGCTGAAAGATTACTGTCTGCAAGAATCATATATATAGAATTAGTTCCGTCAAAGTTGTCGGCAAGCAGCTTGTTAGCCTGCGAACAGTTAAGCTTCTCTGGAAGTGTATCAGATAAATCATAGTAAACCTTAGTATTGTTATATCCGTAGATTGCCGGGCCAAGAAGCAGAACGAATATTATAAGGAATATCCATGAATGATTAACTATCCATCTTGCCGGCTTATCAAAATTCGGCATAATCTCTCTATGCATTGTCTTCTCAAGAGCCTTGTCAAATGTAAGAATAAGGGAAGGAAGTATTGTA
>ENA-OOSV01001032-OOSV01001032.1-human-gut-metagenome-genome-assembly--contig:-NODE-1032-length-11689-cov-4.190132_pt1 | contig 11689 bp, 9 predicted proteins | sample MGYA00241179_ERZ501216 | MGnify/ENA primary metagenome ERZ501216 (study PRJEB25962, sample SAMEA2042498) | human gut metagenome | biome: human gut; feature: human-associated habitat; material: faeces...
GCCCGCTGTTTTTTTCAAGCTTTACCGTAACAAAACTTATTTCCGAAGGCCTGCATTCATAATCTCTGATTGCCTCATAAAGCTCCTCTGTCAGCCGGCCATCCTCCACCAGCACTATCTCATCCGGTAAAACAGTCTGCGAATATATGCTTTCCATACACTCCCTGAAATACTCAGGCTTTTCCTTGTAATAAATTGACAGTAAGACTGAAAATTTGACTTTATTCATAAGTATCATCCTCCCAGACAAGTAAACTAATGTATTACCGCAAGCACAGTCTCTATACACAGTCTGATATCATTTATCAGCGAAAATCTCTTAAGATACTTAAGATTGTACCTCATCTTGCCCGGCAGCACCTTGTGGATATATATGTAATCCACATCATCTGCAGCCTCCAGAAGCCTATCCTCATCCTTATACCTGATGCTTGCCTCACTTGTGATTCCGGCAGGCATCAGAAGTGTCGCCATCATCGCTGGAGTATATGCCATGACATACTTCTCCACCTCCGGTCTTGTGCCAACAAAGCTCATATCACCACAGAGCACATTTATGAGCTGCGGAATCTCGTCAAGCCTGTATTTTCTGATGACAGCGCCAACCCTTGTGATTCTTGAATCCCCACCGACAGTCACCAGTGAGCCCTTTTTGTCAGCATCATTCACCATGGTTCTGAACTTGAATATGCGAAACTTCCTGCCATACTGTGTAATACGCTCCTGCCTGAAAAAAACAGGTCCTTTGCTATCCACCTTTATCCAGACAGCAAGGACCAGTATAACAGGCGAAAGCAGCACAAGAAGAACAGTGGACATAATCATATCAAAAATGCGTTTGAATACCATGCTTGTCCTCTTTCTGCTCAGATGCCTGTAATATTTAAGTGTAAAATCATTTTTCATGAATGTAGGAATCTCTCCCCATGTTCTCCATCTACTCATGTAAAATCTCCAATAAATTATTAATTATATACTCCACATCCTCATCGCTAAGCTTTGTGTTGAGAGGAAGTGTAATTTCATTCTCATACTGATGATAAGCGTTTGGGAAATCGGCTATATCAAAGCCCATATTCTTATATGCTGTCATCATCGGAAGCGGCTTGAAATGCACATTTGTGGCGATACCTCGCTCCGCCATCTGCACTATAAGCTCATTACGCCTATCCACGCCGATGCCCGGTATGCGAAGCAGATACAGATGTCCGCTCGATGTATGCCTGTCTGTAAAATGAGGCACAGTCAAGTGACCAAGCGTCTTAAATGCCTCGTCATAGCGCTCTATAATATCACGGCGCCTCTTGAGAAGCCCCTCATATCTGTCAAGCTGTACCAGACCAATAGCAGCCTGGATATCAGTCATATTGCACTTATACGAAGGAGCCACAATATCGTACTCCCAGTTGCCCAGACCATTCTTGTGCAAAGCATCCTTTGTCTGTCCGTGGAGTGAAAGCAGCATAAACTGCTTGTAGATATACTCGTCATCAAAGCCCTCTATAGGTCTCCAGGTGAGCGCTCCTCCCTCTGCGGTGGTCAGATTCTTGACCGCATGGAATGAAAAGCTTGTAAAATCAGCTACATTGCCACACATAATCCGCTCACCTGCTCTCATGTAAGAAGCACCAAAAGCATGGGCTGAGTCAGCCGCCACAATCACACGTCCGATTGCCCTCTGCACATCGTTTGACGGATGAAAAAGAGCCTTTTTTCTTTCCACAATATCCAAAATCCTGTCATAGTCGCAAGGCACGCCTGCAATATCAACCGGCACGATAACCTTTGTCTTTTCTGTAATAGCAGCCTCCAAAGCCTCGTAATCCATCTCAAAGGAATCAGGTGCTACGTCTATAAACTTAAGCGTTGCACCTACATGCACAGCAGGGCTTGCAGATGCAGTATAAGTGTATGCACTTGTGATGACCTCATCACCTGCACCTATTCCTAAGAATCTGAGTATCGACTCAAGACACGCAGTAGCAGAGCCAAGAGCTACAGCCTTATCCGTGCCGCATAGCTTAGCAATCCTCTTCTCAAACTCCTTGGTTCTTGGACCTGTTGTAATCCAACCGCTTCGCAGTGCATCAGCAACAGCTGATACCTCTGCCTCTGTTATATCAGGTGGTGAAAATGAAATCTGTCTCTTTTCCATAGTTATGTTCCTCGCTTCCGGCATAAAATATGCCAAACATCCGGCTTTTACAGTCTATATTATGAGCTTCAAAAGATATTTAGTTCTCCAGGTCAGGATGATATGTCTTTACCACAGAGGCCACTATCTGCTTGATATCCTTTGCTTCTGATGTGCATGCCTTCTCGAGCATCTCAAGCTGCTTCTCAAAGAGCTCATCATCCATCTCAATAGGCTCACCCACATGAATCAGCTTGTTTGGAGTCTCCTTAAGACCCTCCTCACTCATCAGCATCTCCTCGTAGAGCTTCTCGCCCGGACGCAGTCCTGTGTATACAATCTGGATATCCACATCAGGCTCCAGTCCCGAAAGCCTGATAAGATTCCTTGCCATATCATCAATCTTGACAGGCTCGCCCATATCGAGTACGAAAATCTCTCCTCCATGAGCATAGAGCCCGGCCTGCAGTACAAGTGCCACCGCCTCCGGAATTGTCATAAAGTACCTAATAATACGCTTGTCCGTCACAGTAACCGGACCGCCATCCTCTATCTGCTTCTTAAATAGCGGGATAACACTTCCGTTACTTCCGAGCACATTTCCAAAACGTACCGCTACAAAATCAGTCCCAGTCTGCCTGTTCATCATCTGTATAACCATCTCGCACAGGCGCTTTGACGCGCCCATGATATTAGTCGGATTGACCGCCTTATCTGTAGAGATAAGTACAAACTTCTTCACATGGTACTCTGCTGCAAGCCTTGAGAGCTTTAATGTGCCAAGCACATTGTTCTTTATTGCCTCATTCGGGCTTTCCTCCATCAGCGGTACATGCTTATGTGCTGCCGCATGATAGATAATCTCAGGATGATATGTCTGAAATACATAGTGCAGCCTGTTGGTATTGCGCACAGAGCCAATCAGCGTCTCCACCCTTACATAAGGATACTTACGCTTCAGCTCCTGCTGTATATCGTATGCATTATTCTCATAAATATCAAAAATGATAAGAAGCTTCGGGTCCTCTCTGGCTATCTGACGGCAAAGCTCACTACCTATGGAGCCACCGCCACCTGTAACCATAACCACCTTGCCCTGTAAAAATGAATGAATACCATCATTATCCACAACAACCGGATCCCTGCCAAGCAAATCCTCTATACTGACCGGACGCAGATTAGAAACCGAAACCCTGCCGTCCACCATCTGATATATTCCCGGAACCACAGACACATCACAGCCGGTATCCTTACAAATATTGAGTATATCCTTCCTGTCCTTACCCGATGTGGAAGGTACAGCATACACAATCTTTGTGATATCATACTTCTCAACCATCTCTGGAATGTCATTTCTGTTGCCGACAATAGGCACGCCGTCTATAAAGCGTCCCAGCTTCGCCGGATTGTCATCTATGATGCAGCAGGCCTTTGTGTGCAGATGTGAGCTCATGATAAGCTCCCTGATAAGCATCCTGCCCGCATTTCCTGCTCCTATAATCATGACTCTCTCATCACCGTTTGCAAAGCCTCTCTGCTCAAGCATCTTCTGGCCTGTCCTGATAAATCTGTACGCAAAACGGCACGCTGTGCACAGTGCAAAGCTGAGCATCAGTCCGATAATCCAGAAGGCATACGGCATCTTAATCTCATACACCTCATGAATGATAACGCACAGAACCGTAAGCACCAGAAAGGCACCAATAATATGCATAAACTCATTGATGCTCGCAAAGCGCCATATACTGTGATACAGCCTGAAAATATAAAACACCACAAGTGAAATCACCATAAACAATGGCACAATGTGCAGATAGCCCTCAAGAAATGAGAGCGGAATATGTGAATATGAAAACTCAAACCTGATCATCAAAGCGAAAAAGAATGAGATTGCAATGATGCACATATCAATAAAAGCAAGCACCAATGCCCTGAAAACCCATTGCTTGTCATTGCCCATGTATGCGTCCGGCTTCTCCGGACCATCGTATTTTGTTTTGTCTTTTCGATTATTTGTATCTTTTTTCATGTCAAGTTTATTACTCATATAGGATTTTCTCCTTCTGTCACACACTGCAAAAAGCAGCTTCTATATCCCTATGTAAATCAACTTCTCATAAACTGCATTTAAATTTACGCTTTATTATACCATACACACACTATTATAGTTCTTATTATTTTATTAAATATACCACATTTAGCGCTTTTTGAAAACAAACAGCTTGCTTATCACATAGTTGAGCACAACCACAACCACCTGTGCTGTCAGCTTCACCCACATGCTGGGATAGTCCAGAAGCGTGATAAAAATAAAGATAATAGCCTCTTCAATAACCAGCGTGATGAATCTGCCACTGAAAAAAGCAAACATCTGTACTAAAAATGCCGTCTTTGTCGGCGTTGCAACCTTAAACACCCACTTCTTGTTGGTAACATATGAAAAAAGAACAGCAAACACCCATGCCAGCGCGTTCGCAATCAGCTCATTGATACCAAAGAATACATTAAAAATGGCATATGCACCTATGCTGATCACAAAGGTCATATTGCCAAAAAACGTGTATAAAACAAGCTCCTTAAACTCCTCTTTCCTGTTTCGTATTATAATATTATCCATTTCTCCACCTATGTGACAGGCTTTAGCCCCTGTCGTAATTTATACGTGTAAGTTGATAGTAATGTTAATTTGCGATTTTTATATAATAACTGCATAGCCAAAATAAGTCAATATGTGATATGATATCTGCATGAAAAAGAAAACACAAAAAAACAAGAGTATAAAACTAAACTACATATATAATGTGAGCTACCAGATACTCACACTGATCACACCGCTTATCACAGCGCCGTACCTCTCGAGGGTGCTTAAGGCAGACGGAATAGGTGCATACAGCTATACCTACTCACTGGTATCATACTTTATCATGTTTGCCGCACTGGGCACTGTAAACTACGGAAACAGGGAAATATCATACCTGCAGGAGGACAGAGCAAAACGCACAAAAACCTTCTGGGAGATAGAGCTTCTATCCGTCATCAGCGTGATTGTGTGTCTGTGCGCATATATGGTATTCACACTTGCATTTGGGCACTCACCGCTCAAAAAGCACCTGCTATTGATTGAAGCCGTATACCTGATATCGGTTGCTTCTGATATCTCCTGGCTGTTTCAGGGACTTGAGGAATTTGGCAAAATAGTCGGTCGAAACGTGATTTTTAAAATCATAAACATTGCTTTTATCTTCATCGCCGTACGCTCAGAGAGTGATCTGCTCATATATGTGGCAGGAATATGTCTATTAGAGCTTTTTGCCAATATATCCATCTGGTTTTACCTGCCTCAATATGTTGACAGACCAAAGCTTAAGGAGCTTAAGCCATTCTCTCATCTAAGGGCTACTCTCACACTATTTGTACCTACTATAGCGACAACCATATACACAGTGCTTGACAAAACCATGCTCAACAACATAACAGGCAGCATGACAGAAAACGGCTACTATGAGCAGGCCAATAAGATATCCAAAATGGTTCTCATGCTCGTAACCTCACTCGGTACTGTGATGCTTCCAAGAATAGGAAGAGCCTTCAGTGAAAATAAAAAAGACGAAGTAAAAGCCCTCCTTTATAAGAGCTTTCAATTCGTCTGGTTTATAGGTCTTGCCCTGTGCTTTGGCCTGATAGGCATCGCACGCAATTTCTCGCCATGGTTTTTTGGTCCGGGATATGAAAAGGTGCCATATCTCATCATGATAATGGCTACACTGTTGCCGATTATAGGCTTAAGCAATGTAATCGGTATACAGTATCTGGTAACAACCAAGCGTGAAAGCCTGCTGACACGCTCAGTATGTATCGGAGCCGCAGCCAATTTTGTCATGAATATGATTCTCATACATCAGCTCTATTCATACGGTGCAGCCATAGCCTCTGTCATCTCGGAGGTAATAATAACTGCCGTACAGCTTTACTTCATACGAAATGAGCTTAGCATCCCAAAAATATTTTCTCTATCGTGGAAATATCTCATATCAGCAGTCTGTATGCTTATAGTACTGCTGCTCATGGATGCAAGGCTGTCAGTCAGCTTCATGCACACAATGATTATGATTGTGACCGGATTTATAGTCTATATGGTGCTGCTTGTACTGATGCGTGACGAGATGGTATGTGAAGGCATAAGGCTCATCAAAGCCAGAATCAAATGCCACTAAATAATACCATTCTGCAACGCTTAATTCCCCGGCAGCTTCACTTATTTGGCTGCCTCATACTCTCCAACCACCTGTGCCTCTCCTCTGTCAGTATATTCTCTTGCCATTTTCAGAGCTTTTTTAGTCCTCTTCACAGACTTTTTCCATCTTGAAAGCTCTGATTTTGCCGTATCAGACTTTATCCCATATTGATTCACAGCCATATTGCCAATATATGCCGTAAGCTTTTTGGCACCATAAGCATTCAGGTGCTCAAAATCAGCGAAGTCATGGGAATCATCTATCCCTGCAATGCTCTCATAATCAGTACTCAGATCAAGAAAATCGTATCCATACGCCTTCGTTATACTTTCAATCTGCTCAAGCCCTGACTTATCAGCAGCCTGTGTCTCATGAGGCGGCTGCAGCAACAGCACATGCTCTATGCCAAGCTTATTGCAGTACGAAAGCAGCTCCTTAAGATATGCCCTGCACTCATCAGTCAACACATAGGCTTCTTTAGTGGGCTGTCCGATATTTGCCAGATTGTCACGGCCTCCGGTGATGCCTGTCTTTGAATAAAAACCCTTCAGATAGCCTCCACCGCTGAGCCTCATATAGGCACGAGTGACAAATGAGGTATACACCGCCTCAGGGTCCTTCCAGTTGCCATGATACTTCTCCAATGGAAAATAAAGGGTATCCGATATGTTATCCTTCACCTTTTCATCATCCTTATTGATATTTTTAGGAATAGTCTTTACCGTGTCAAGCTTGTTCTGTGACATAGGCATATTGTCAATCCACTTTCTCAGATAAACCTCATCAGTCAGATTCCAATTTCCCTGACTAAATGCAGAAGCATTGATTACAAGGAGCTTCGGCCTCTGTCTCTTCACAATCTCCGTGACAATGGACTTGTACATATTGCATGGCACAGCTCCTATTGAAAGATTGCACGACTTAAGGCCATACTCCTCCCACGCCAGAGCCGGCGCATAGCCCGTGTATACCTCACTTGGTCCAATCATGACCATATCAAGGCTGTTCTTTGGCTCTGCATAAAAACCATATATATTTTCGATATCGCTGCTGTCAATGGCAATAAATGCCTTTGATGCTATTTGCATGAGCAATAGGAGGACTATTGCAAATGCAGGGATTTTAATAAATTTCATGGTGTTTCCTTTTCTATTGAAACGCTTTATTTTGATATTTTTTCAGTAAACACTATATAGTATAGCGGATTAGTATTAAAAAACAACACCCTGATTCCTATTTATCATTTTCTGATATAAAGCTGTTTGCACGGGTAAAATATAAAATCGATAAGCCTGATTTTCTTTATGATACACTCATACAATATCCAGCATATAGCAGTGCTTCCTGCAAATCCACATATACACTGCAGCGCCATATTGGTTATACCGGCCCTGTTCAATATAATCCTGATTCCACCTACAAATATCACATTCATCGCATAAAACGGCATGCTGTCACGCCCGATAGTCTGTAACCATTTAGGGAAATCACAATACCCTGATAAAAAATAGCTTACTGCAAATATAAATACTGTCACTATACAGGCGGTAAGCCGCTCAAACAGACTGCTGAAAATGGGATTGCTGCTCATGTCATCCTGTAATACTATGCCGGACGCCTCTACAAGCGCACTCATAACGGCAAGGCTCAGCACAGCATATCTATTATCCAGTTTATCAAGCCACTTCTTAATCAGGCATCCCAGATAAAAGTACATCTGAAAGCCGGCTATGTAGTTAAAGCCCTCATAGTGAAAGCTGCCATAGCATGTGAAAGCAATTATTAAAAACAGCACAAATAAAAGCTCCATTTTATAATTAAAATGTGGCAGAAGCCTCGCAAACACATAATCAACCATATACGCAACACAATATAAGAGAAACAGTGCGTATAAATACCATAAAAACTCTATCGGCTTCCACGGTATGCTTATCAGGCTGCTAACGGCAACCGGCTCCCTTATCAAATTTGAAAGGGTAAATTTAATAATCCAGTAAATAACTGAAATCATCACGTAAGGCAGCAGGATATTAAATGCTTTATGACATATCCGGCTAAAAATGCCTTGTGAAGCATTCCCTACATATTCACTGTATAAGAAGCCTGAAACTGCGATAAAGCAAGGCATGTGAAAGCTGTATATTACATTTGCAATACCATACATTGTATCATCAAATGAATACATGTCTGTCAGGCCCAATGTAGTGTGACCTAAAATCACAAATAAAATAAGGATGCCCTTTATTAAATCAATTGTTTTATCTCGTGTGGTGTTGGTTTGCATGTTATGACCTTTCCTTAAACACAACCAGCTTACTAATCACATAATTCAGCACAATAACAATAACCTGCGCAATCACCTTAATCAGAATACTATTAAACCCAAGCCATGTGATAAACACAAGCAATATAGCTTCCTCAACAACCAGTGTAATCACTCGCCCTGAATAAAACACAAACATCTGCTTTATAAATGCCTGCACACTATCAGTCGGTGACTGAAATACCCAGACACGATTCGTTAGAAATGCAAACATAACTGTAATAATCCAAGAAAGAATATTGGCAATAAGCTCATTTATTCCCATACCAACATTAAAACATGCATATGTAGCTATGCTCACAATAAAGCTCAATCCACCAAAAAATAAATACAATAGCATCTCTTTGTACTTCTTGTAGAATGGATTAAAAATCCTAAGTATAGGTAATTCCATTAGTTTATCAAATACTTTCATTCCACATAAAACCTAATAAATCACAACCTTTGTTCCATTTGGAATATTATCATACAGCCACTTTGCATTATTAATGTCCAATCTTACACAGCCATGAGAAACTTGTTTGCCAAGCGTTCCATCTTGTATCTGTGTCATACTACCACGATTATAAAGCACTGAATGGAACAAATAGTTTCCATAAAACTGCGTATAATACCAACATGTATAAGACCTGCTACCAAAAGATTTACCTCTTCCATAAATTGTAAACTCACCCTTTACTGTAGGCGTAGAAGGCTTTCCCGGTCCACATGACCACAATGCAACTCGACTCCAATTACCATAGCTTCCACTATAAACGCCTACCTGACATGCAGATGTGTCTGTCATAATAAGCCATCTTGTAGAACTGGCTCTTACCTGTGCGTTCTGAGACATTACATCTAATGCTGCCGGTTTTGGTGTATATACGGGCTTATTTTTATAATAATTTGCAACACTTCCAGGTGCAGGTGCCCCCTTTCTTACCAAATTAATCCTTAGAGCCTCTACTCTATAACTAATACCAGTTGAGCCTGATGTCTGCCCATTTGAAGCCCAACCTAACCATCCATAATTCTCTATATGCGAACTGTAGTATATATTATAAAATGTTGCTAACTGACCTGTAAGCTTTATCTCAATGGCTTCTACCTGCTTAGCCCTACCTGAGGTTCCAGAATATTGCCCCAAAGTTTTCCATCCAGTCCATCCTATATCCTGCACATGCGTTCTATACATGATAGTACCGGTTAATGAATGTACAGTATCCTGAGATAAATTGATATTAATTCCTTCAATTCTCAGTTTTCGTCCTGTCGTACCTGTAATGTTTCCCCCTGAAACCCACGGCATATTACCTATATCCTGTACATGAGATGAATATGTAAGATAGCTGTTAGCAAGTCCCTGTAAATAACTTTTCTCTGATGTAATTTCAGGTTTATTGCTAAGCTCATTTTTGTCTATAATCCGGATTTCTAATGCTTCAACTCTATCTGCCAGTCCGATACTGCCTGATATCTGACCATTTTTTGTCCATGGCATCCAGCCGACATCCGCTATATGCGTTCTATAATAGATATCAAAATGTTCACTCAGTTCTCCTGTAAGATGCATCTTTATTGCTTCAATCTGCAAATTACGTCCTACTGTTCCGGAGATATTTCCACCACTTACCTCATTTTGCCAGCCTATATTTTTAATATGACTGGCATAGGATATTCCCCCTGAATATGATGTTGAATTATCAAGTACTATATTTATGGCCTCTATTTGCAGTCCACGTCCTGTTGTTCCAGAAGTAGTTCCATCACTTACTTCATTCTGCCAACCGATATTCTGTACATGTGCTGCATATCTGACACCAATATAATATTCATCAGGTTCTATCTCTGTATCTGTATCAGTATCTGTATCTGTATTTGTATCAGTATCTGTATTTGCCCCTGTCGAATATCCCGTTTTCTCAATATCCTTGCCTACTTCAGAACTTTCGTCATTTTCTTCATTAGAAATCTCATCTGAACTAGATACCTTGTTTTCTATTTCAGGATTTTCTATTGCAATATTTTCAACTACAGTATTTTCTGTTACATTACTGTCAACTTCAAGATTTCCTATCTCATTTTCCACAATTCCGTCAGATAATTCATCTGCATAAACCGTACTGGTAGCCAAAATAAGCACTGATACGAGCATAATAGATATTAATTTCTTCATGTATAGCACCTCCTCAAATTTATAATCCTATTTTATCACATATGCATTTTATTTAAAACAAAAAAGAAACTAATACAAATTATCTGTATCAGTTTCTTTTTTATTAACTTATCTGGCAATATATGCCATTGTATTTTTAGAAATTATTCCACCATAATTATTGCCAGGAGCTGACTGTCCTTTCTTCACTAATACTATCTGCAATGCTTCTAAATGAAGGTTTTGTCCGGATGTTCCTGCATTCTGTCCATTCTTTGCCCATTCGAGCCATCCGTAATTTTGTGCATGTACTCTGTAATAGATATCGTATTGATTTGCCATTTCTCCCGTCAGAGACATATTTATTGCCTCTACATTCAAAGCTCTGCCTGTCGTTCCTGCAAGTGCACCATCCATCACCGTATTCTGCCAGCCGATATTCTGTACATGTGTCTGGTATTTTATTCCTCCTGAACACGGCTGCCCGTCAAGATCTATCCTTATTGCTTCAAGTCCAAGATTTCTGCCTGTTGTTCCACTGAGACTTCCGTTTTCCACTGCACTCTGCCAGCCGACATTTCTCACATGGCTCTGATATTTTACTGACGCATTTGTATTGATTGCCGGAACAGCACTGCTTTTTGATATATATGTGTTTGTGTTATTAGATATATAACCGCCATATGCCGTTGTCGGTGCTGCATCTCCTTTTGCTGTTACAACTATCTGGATTGCCTCAAGTCTATATGCATATCCTGAGGTTCCTGCTGCCTCTCCATTTTTTGCCCAGGCTAACCAGCCATAGTTCTGTGCATGTACTCTGTAGTATATATCATACTTATCAGCATCTTTACCGGTAA
>ENA-OOSV01001052-OOSV01001052.1-human-gut-metagenome-genome-assembly--contig:-NODE-1052-length-11571-cov-1.387461_pt1 | contig 11571 bp, 6 predicted proteins | sample MGYA00241179_ERZ501216 | MGnify/ENA primary metagenome ERZ501216 (study PRJEB25962, sample SAMEA2042498) | human gut metagenome | biome: human gut; feature: human-associated habitat; material: faeces...
CAATCGCATTATCTCCCTTCAAGGCTTCAAACACCAAAACCAATTGTCCGTAGGCGTAGGCTTTCTTCGGCAGGTCGATCATGTAGCGTTGCTCCTTCCCTTTTTCAAGTACGACGGGCCCCTGCACTTCGTTGCCGTCAGCCACGATACGCTGTTCCCTCCGGTTGTCAGCCAGATAGACCACCTCCATCCGGTAATCGGCCTGTATATCCATCTGATCGAAAGCATAGATGACCGTCCCGCCGAAATTACAGGTTTTCGCCTCCTTGCTTCCCGTGAAAGAATCCGGCAATGTATAGTCATCCCCTTTGATCAGGAAAGCTTGTGTATTCGTTACTCCGCAGTCGTTCGTAGCCACCCGCCGCATCTCCTTGTTCTGGGCCTGCAAGCCAAGGCACAAAAAGAGCATAAGCCCGGTATTGAACAGCTTGTTTTTACATAGATTGACCATACGCATATTGGTTTTCGTTTTATATTTACATTATCTGATATGCAAAAGTACGGACAATCCCAACATCTTTCTCCTCTCTATTCTAATTGAGTACACACCTGCCAGGAACAAAAAACAGGAAAACTAACACAAAACGGAACTGCTCCCAGACGCGGCAGCCGATCAGTAGACCTTAAGCTTTTGCATGCCTCCTTTTTCAAACTCGATCGCCCCCGGATACGAGTTTTTCCGGCTTCTTTTATTACCCAGATAATCCCTATTCAAGACTTTCGGAGTCTCCGCTCCTCCAACAAAAGACTGATGGGAAATGACTGTTTCTCCAAGTTCGGAGGGATAGACAAGCGTTCGGCCTCTCTGCCTTGCCCAGTCTTCCGACACATTCATCTGCAAATACCAGCCATCAGCTTCTTCGACGATTCCGATACCGGCATGATGGTTCGGATCGACTTGAGGATCGATTTCCATTTTGGAGGGAACGGCTCCTTGCAAAAACAGGTTCCCTTTCATCCTGACCGGAAGCAGACACTCGTCATACGGAGTCAAGTCTACACGCGTAAATAGATTATTATAATATGTAGCATCTCCGCACGGACAAGTATGAAGCCCGGCTATTTCCGTCCCGTGAGGGACCAGATAAGGGGTTTCCCGGCTGTCTTCCTTGCCTGTCGGCCATATCTTCCAGGCAATTATATTATTAACAAAAGCTACTCCTTGCGAAAGTTTTACCTGTGCCAGCTCTTCCGACAAGAACAGATTATTGTCCACCAGGATCGGACCATGATTGACTTCCAGGGAAAAGTCCTGCACTTTATTATCGTGCAACAGGTTTCCGGTAATCCTCGTACCCTGTGCCATCCAATCCAGCCATATACCGCCTTCCGTACGATAAATATGATTATGGCTGATGGTCACATCCACGGGAGCATGCAGTTTCAGACCGGCTATTTCATATCCCCAGAATTGTTGGTTCAAGCCTATATCATGGATCACGTTATCAGCGATCACACTGTAAATGGCGCCTAAACTGCCGGCAATACCCGCCTGACCACAATCGGAGATACGATTATTCCTTACGATATGACTGCCTATCGACTCCCGGTTCCAGTTATTTTCCCAAGCCCGCTCCGTTGTCCTGACGAAAGCTTCGGCCGACTCCGATTTGTTGTCCCACTCGTCACCATATTTGCCTAAGGTGATCCCTACACACTTGGAATGGCTGATCGTATTCCCTTCTATAATCCAGCCTTTGCTCCAATGTGTCCCAAGCAAACCGACCTGCTCGGCTGTCGGTGGCGCCCAAGGGGTTGCGGCATGGCTCATTATAAATCCTTTTACCTGAATATAGTTCATATAGGGTTTCTCCGGATAGAAGACGGACTGGCGTACATTGATCTCGACCGTTTGTTCGTTCGGGTCACGATCTATAAAATTGGCCCAGATATAAGTAGTATCATCCTCTGCCTTCGCAAACCACAATGCCTGATCCGCTCCGGTAAAAACCACTTTCTCCAACGTTTCAGACTCGGTAAGAGCTACATTGTCAAGATAGACCTCTCCCGTATGACACCATTTTCCACGTTCCAGCCAGTCGCCGTGAACCGTATCGGCATATGGATTAAATGATCCGAAGAACGTATTCGGGATCTTGACCATCCAGGTATTCCGGTCGATATGCCTCCATCCCTTCATAATCTCCGACCCTTTGATCTCCACCCTTTCTCCGGCAGCCGCCTGATACCGGATCATTTTCTCCGGCGACTCGCCGCCACGTGGCGGATTCACGCGTTCCCGATAAACACCTTCATGCACGGTTATGACATCGCCGGGTTTTGCAAGCTCCGCAGCCGCCTGGATCGTTCTCAACGGAGATGAGAGTGTTCCGTTATTCATATCAGCCCCCATGGAACTTACATGTATCTCTCGACAAACAGACATTTTTTGTGCATGTGTCGTCATCCCCGGTAAAAAACAAGACGAGAGGACTGTCCAAATGATTAAACAATTATACTTCATAACATTATTCAAATTAAATATTGTTCATTACCCAGATAATGTTACAAAATTACAGTATGTAACCGGGGGTTGAAATGGATAAAACTTGTTATTAACATGGACTATTATTGCTTTTCACTATATTTGTGCAGCACATATCGCAAAGCACATGAAGTTAGCACTCGGTTTCAAAGGGGAAAGGTTTATTTATCTGCCGTTACCATTATTGGAGACGATGGATCAAAATCCGTTAACGGGAGACTTATATATCTATTCCCTGGGCTATTTCACACGGGCAACCCATCATTATTTCGACCGTCCTCACGGGTGCGACCAATACTTGTTTATCTATTGCAAGGAAGGTTGCGGACATATCCGGATCGAAGATAGAGAATATGTATTGCATCCTTATCAATTTATTATTCTCCCACCGAATGTCAGGCATCAGTATGAGGCGGATGATACAGACCCCTGGAGCATCTACTGGCTAACTTTCAAAGGGGAAAAGGAAAGCCTCTATGCAACAGGATTTGATAAGCCGACATGTTTGAATCTTTCACTGGATTCTAAGATTGAGGAACGCCTGAATCTTTTTGAAGAAATGTATGCAACTCTTAAGAATGGGTTCGAAACAGCCAATATCAATTATGCCAATGTTTGCCTGAACTTCTTCTTATCCTCCCTCCTTTATCTGAACCAGTTCAACAGAAGCCAAGCCGGCACTTCCAAAAGCGAATATAAGGGATGTATCATCAACTGGGCTATTTACTATATGCATGAAAATATAAACAAATCATTAACACTAAAAGACATATCGTCCTATGTAAACTACTCGACCTCTTACTTCTACCGCAAGTTCATAAAAGAAACAGGAATCGCGCCTCTCTCTTATTTCACACTGATGAAAATAGAAAAGGCATGTAGCTTGCTGACCACTACAGACATGCAGATAAACCAGATCGCGTCTTTACTCGGTTATTCCGACCCACTCTATTTCTCACGCGTCTTTACCAAAATAAAAAGTATCTCCCCCGGTAAATTCAGAACCAGGCATAAAAAGAATCCGTAAGGTGATAAACAAAGGCTCTGGAGTTTGTAGAAAATTACAAAACCTGCATCCGAAGTCATTTATTGACCATTAAACAAATTTAAAACATGGATAAGGACAATCATATATAGTTCCGTTTTGTTGTATCTTTCTATGATTATATTCCTAAATATCCACACATTTCCAGATTCAAAAAGAGCCTTTTTTAAATTATTACAACAACTATACATTATTATAACATAAGTCATTTTCATAACACATCCACAGACAATACAATTGATAAACATACATATATGTCATAATCAAAACACATCGAACAGATTTAAAAATAATAAAATAATCCATGCTTATAATAACTTAATCCATTTTATCCGTATTTATAATAGCATTACTTTGTACAGAATTTAACACGACATTAAAATACCATTTCTGATATATAATAAATTCACTCAAATAAGTCATGGCAATAAACAAAATAAGATAGATCTAATTTTTTTAATCATTAAACACGTAAGGTATGTTGAAAAACTTGAAACCGATCAGTCTAATCCTGTTAGCCGGTGCATTAAGTTATCCTGTAGCCAGCCACGCAGGGATAACACCCGGACAACCGAATGTAGACTTTTCCCAACAGAGCGGGAAAATCACTGGTATAGTAGAAGATAGCTTCGGCCCGGTGGCCGGAGCTTCTGTTGTGGTGAAAGGCACCACAAATGGCATCATGACCGATATGAACGGGCAGTTCACATTGGAAAGTCTGAAAAACGGCGATATCATACAGATATCGTACATCGGATTTGTCACACAAGAAGTTAAATTCACTGGACAAACAATTCTAAAAATCACACTGGAAGAAGACACACAAAAACTAGATGAAGTCGTTGTTGTTGGATTTGGCACACAAAAGAAAGTAAACCTGACAGGGTCAGTCGGCATTGTCAACGCAGAAGCGTTGGAATCGCGTCCTGTCCAGAATGCAGTCCAAGCCCTTCAGGGTATGGTCCCAGGCTTGCAGATCTCGACCACAAGTGGTACACTGGACAAAAAGATGGATATGAGTATCCGTGGTACAGGTACTATCGGCGAGGGGTCGGAAGGCGGACCATTGGTATTGATCGACGGCATGGAGGGCGATATCAACTCCATAAACCCGCAAGACATCGAGAATATTTCTGTTTTGAAAGACGCGGCAGCCTCTTCCATTTACGGTTCACGTGCTCCGTTCGGGGTTATTCTGGTAACAACCAAAAGCGGAAAGAGCGGTAAAACGACCGTCAACTACAACAACAACTTCCGATGGGGAAGTCCTGTCAAAATGCCAAAACAAATGGACTCTTACACATTTGCCACATTCTACAATGATGCAGCTTTTAACAAAGGAGACGGAGCCTATTTTAAACCGGAACATTTACAACGTATCAAGGACTATCGAGATGGTAAATTATCCACGGTCAGTCTTGCAAATGGAGATTACTGGTATGACGGCTATACGGCCGGTAACGCCAATACAGACTGGTACGATACGATCTACCGTGACCATACTTTTTCGCAGGAGCATAACCTGAGCCTAAATGGTGGTTCGGAAAAAATCAATTATTATCTCTCCATGAACTATCTTGATCAAAATGGTTTGATGGAATTCAATCAGGATACCTATAACCGTTACACGACAACAGCCAAGATTAATCTTATACTGACAAACTGGGCAAAGCTCAACTACAGTAACCGTTTCACCCGTGAAGATTTCGGACGTCCTTCCGCATTGAAGAGCGACTTATTCAGAGATCTTGCGAGACAGGGATGGCCGACATTGCCGGTATATGATGATAACGGCTATATGTATTCCTCCCCTTCTCCCGCCTTGGGACTGAGAGACGGAGGACGAGACAAAACCCAGACCGACAATATCTACCAACAGGCTTCATTAATCTTAGAACCGGTCAAGAACTGGATCACCCATGTGGATTTCAATTACAGGATCATGTCGGCCAACCGCCATTGGGACAAACAATACCTGTATAACCATGATGTCCACGGAAACCCGTATGTATATGACTCAAGCTCAAATGTCCATGAAGACCAACTCAAAGAAAACTACATGAACATCAATGCTTACACGGAATACTCCCATAGCCTCGAATCCGGACATAATTTCAAAGGAATGGTCGGTTTCCAAGCAGAGCAGTTAAAAAAGACCGAATTCGGATTGCAGCGTGACGGCATTATCGTTCCGGGACAACCGGAAGTCGATATAACCACCGGACAGGATTATTACGGAAATACGATAACTCCGAGTACGAACGGAGCACGATATGCCTGGTCTACGGCCGGTTTCTTCGGACGTATCAACTACGAATACCAAGGTAAATATCTGGCTGAAGTCAACCTGCGATACGACGGCACATCCCGTTTCCGGAAAGAACAACGCTGGAACTGGTTCCCCTCTTTCTCTTTAGGATGGAACATTGCACGCGAAAGTTTCTGGGAGCCGGTCGCTGAGTATGTAGGGACACTTAAAATACGCGGATCATACGGCGAATTAGGAAATCAGAACACGAAAGAGTGGTATCCGACTTACCGGGTACTGACCGTAAAAGCAAGCAACGGCGACTGGCTGCAAAATGGAATGAAGCCGAATACGGCAGAAGTTCCGGGCCTTATCAGTTCGTCTTTGGGATGGGAACGTGTCCGCAACTGGAATATCGGGTTCGACTTCGGAGCTTTCAACAACCGTCTGACCGGTTCGTTCGACTATTACAACCGCATGACGCTCGATATGGTAGGTCCGGCCCCCGAATTGCCTTATATCCTTGGCCTGGAAGTGCCCAAAACGAACAATACGGACTTGAAGACTTATGGTTTCGACCTGGATGTCAGTTGGAACGACAGGTTGCAGAACGGCTTGGGATATGGAGGCAAGTTCATACTATCCGATGCCCGTACCAAAATCACCCGTTATCCCAACCCGACCAATACACTGGACAAATACCAGGCAGGCCAGATGATGGGCGATATCTACGGATACGAAACGATCGGCATTGCCAAATCGAAAGACGAGATGGACCAGCACCTGGCCTCACTTCCGAATGGAGGGCAAAACGCATTAGGAACGAACTGGGACGCCGGTGACATCATGTACAAAGATTTGAACGGAGACGGTGTTATCAACGACTTCGACAAGGGAGCTATCGGTAAGCCAAACTTACCCAACACCACACTGGGATGGACAGTAAAATCGATAATGGCGGTAACAAATATGACGATATGGGCGATATGAAAAAGATCGGTAACAATACCCCGCGTTATTTATTCGGCCTTGACCTGAATGCCGATTATAAAGGATTTGATTTCCGCGCCTTCTTCCAAGGAGTCATGAAACGCGATTACTGGCAAGGCAGTGCCTATTTTTGGGGAGCGACCAGCCTCTGGCATTCTACCGGTTTCGTAGAACATGCGGACTATTTTCGTGCAGAAGCATCAAACGATCTCCCTGCGAATTTAAATGCTTACTACCCTCGTCCTGTATTCGATTCAAGTAAGAACAGACAAAAACAGACCGCTTATTTGCAGAGTGCAGCCTATATTCGTCTAAAAAATGTCCAGTTAGGCTATACCTTGCCCGCAAACCTGACACACAAGTTCTATGTATCGAAACTACGCATATTTGTCTCTGGTGAAAACTTGTGGACCGGTACATCATTGGCAAACATGTTCGACCCCGAAACAATCGGAGGAGGTGACGATACGGATAAAAACGGGAATGCTTATCCTTTATCCAAAACGATATCTTTCGGTATAAGTGTAACTTTATAACAAAACAAAAGCATCATGAAACAGATCAATATATTCAAATATGTAACCGGAGCCGCATTAATCGCGGTTTTCAGTTCCTGCAACGACTTCCTGGATCAGGAGCCCCAAGCCACGATCTCACCGGATAAATATCTGGTGGAGGAATCGCAACTGGCATCGTATGCAAACGGACTATACAAAGACATACTGCCCGGACATAGTTATGGCTACGGCATTTTCGGTGAAGACAAAGACACCGACAACCAAGCTAGTTTCGATTATAACGACCGGTATATTCCCGGACAATGGAAAACCAAACAGTCGCAGAAAATGGATGATGACCCCTATCGTTTCAAGTTTATCTACAGCTGCAACTATTTCCTCGAAAACGTTCTACCCCGTTATAACGGAAAAACACTTTCCGGAGACGAAACCAAAATTCGCCAATACATTGGTGAAATTTACTTCCTGCGGGCACACGAATATTTCAAACGCTATCAGATGTTCGGTGATTTCCCGATCGTGCGCAACACAGTCCCCGACCAGATGGAACCACTGATAGAAGCTAGCAAACGTTCGCCCCGCAATGAGGTGGCGCGGTTCATCCTCTCCGATCTCGACTCGGCAATCATGTTGATGGGATCGGGCAAAGGAACCGACAAAACGCGTATAAACAAGGAAACAGCATTATTACTTAAATCGCGTGTCGCCCTTTTTGAAGGAACCTGGTTGAAATATTTTAAGAACACGGCATTTGTGCCCAATGGACCGGAATGGCCGGGAAAAAGTAAAGACTATAATGCCGGTTATCAGTTCCCGACAGGAGATATAGACAAAGAAATCAACTATTTCCTGACACAATCGATGGAAGCATCCAAAGCAGTAGGAGACGAAATTACTTTGGTTGAAAACACGGGACTGGTACAGCAATCCGCCGCAGAAGCCGCCAACCCTTATATGGATATGTTTTCAGCAGAGAATATGTCCGGTTACAGTGAAGTCTTATTATGGCGTCCCTACAGTAAAGCCTTAGGGGTTACACACAATGTCGTGACGGCTGGGCAACACGGGAACTACGGTATCGGACTTACACGCGGTATGGTAGAAGGATTCCTGATGGCCAACGGTCTGCCGATCTATTCGCCCAACAGCGGTTACCAAGGTGATGAAACAATCGCCGACGTGCGTAAGGAGCGTGATTCACGACTTTCCATTTTCCTCAAAGAACCGGGACAAAAGAACATCCTGTTTGAAGCGGCAGGAGGAGACATGGCTGTGCCTGTCGAACCCTATCCGGTCATCCTGAACAGTAACGCGGAAAAAGGTTATTCTACAGGTTACGCCCTGCGTAAAGGCGGAAGCTACGAACAGAAGCAATGCGACAACACTCAGAACTATACCGGTGCTCTGGCATTCCGCGGCACGGAAGCCTTGCTCAACTACATGGAAGCCTGCTACGAACGGGACGGTGCTTTAGACGGAACAGCTCAGAGTTATTGGAGACAGATACGCGAACGCTCTCATATTGATCCAGATTACAACAAAACAATCGGTGCGACAGATATGACGAAGGAAGCTCTGAACGACTGGGGCGCATACTCGGCAGGACAACTGGTAGATCCGACCCTATATAATATCCGCCGCGAACGTCGTTGCGAACTTATGGCAGAAGCCTTACGCTATATGGACTTACGCCGTTGGAGAGCGATGGACCAGATGATCAACACACCTTACCACATTGAAGGATTCAAAATCTGGGGTGAAATGCAGAACTGGTATAAAAATGAAGACGGCACGTCACAATTGGTATATGGCATGGACAATCCTAAATCAAATGTTTCGGAACCGACACGCAGCAAATACCTCCGTCCGTATGAGAAAGTAAACAACAACATCGCAAAGGACGGATATCGCTGGTCGATGGCACATTATCTAACTCCATATAATATCCAGCATTTCGACATCACATCGAGCACCGGCAATGTAGAAGATTCTCCTATTTACCAGAATCCATACTGGCCGACAGAAGCAAACATGCCGGCTATCCGGTAAGCATCCTGGTATAAAATGCAGCTTTTGCAGTAAGAAGGAACTCTTCTTGACACAAAATATAGAATTTGCTGTCAGCAGAGGCCCTTCTTGTTACAAAAGCTGTATTTTTCAGTTAGAAGGGCTTCTTCTTGCCGCAAAATGATCCTTTTGTATCAAGACGGAACCCTTCTTGAACAAAAAGTCAGCTTTTGCAATAAGAAGAGCCTCCGCTGACAACAAAATGATCCTTTTGACACTTTCCACCATCAAAGACTATAAAAAGATTCTCCATTATAATCCCTATTTAGTCTATTCTTTAGACTATGGAAAAGAATTTAATTTGCATACGATAAACTTAATACCTGATTCATGCGACGAATAAACATTTACCTCCTGCTGACAGGCCTTCTGATGTGCCTGTTTTCATGTAAGAACAATCCTTCCCACATTTCCCTGGCCGGAGAGTGGGAATTTGCATTATACAGTACCGATACCGGAATAAATGAGAACTGGGCCGGACAGAACTTTAAGAACACGATCCTGTTACCCGGAACAACTGACGATGCCGGATACGGAACGCCCAACAAACTGGCTCCTGCCATCCAAAAGCCGCAAGTCCTCCACCTCACCCGCAAAAACAGTTATGTCGGGCCGGCCTGGTACAGCAAAGAAGTCAATATACCTTCCGGCTGGAAAGAAAAAGCGATCGAACTCAAACTGGAACGCGTCATCTGGCAAACATCCGTATGGGTGGACGGCAAACAGGTCGAAGGCATGCAGGAAAGCCTGGTCGCTCCGCACCTGTACGACCTGACAGAACACCTGACTCCCGGCAAGCACAAAATCACGATCCGCGTCGATAACCGGAAACGATATGATATCACAGCAGGCGATATGGCGCATGCTTATACAAACCAGACACAGATCATGTGGAACGGGATAATCGGAGAAATAGCCCTGACAGCTAAGGATGCCGTTTCGATCCGCAATTTGCAGGCATACCCGGACTATAAGAACAAGCAAGTAAAAGTAAAATGCCTCGTAAACAATACGGGAGTGGCAACATCCGGTTCCTTGAATGCCGACATCCGGACGGCAACAGATCCCGTTATACAAGTACAACAACACGTGACACTTCAGCCTGGAGAAAACCGGCTCGAACTGATTTGCCCGATCAAAGACGAAGTAAAGGTATGGAACGAGTTCACGCCTACCTTGTACACCCTTCGGGCATCTATCCAGACAGACCCTTACAAAGATACCCAAGAAATCAAATTCGGCTTCCGGGATTTGGAAAAGAACGGGCCGGCTCTATTATTGAACGATCAGAAGATTTTCCTCAGAGGTACATTGGAGTGCTGCATATTCCCGCTTACCGGATACCCTCCGATGGAACACGAAGGTTGGGAAAAGGTCTTCACGACTGCCCGCGAATGGGGACTGAACCATCTCCGTTTCCATTCCTGGTGCCCGCCAAAAGCAGCATTCGAGGTGGCAGACTCGCTGGGCTTTTACCTGCAAGTAGAACTTCCGCTCTGGTCCACCAATTTATGTAAAGACAAACGAGCACCCTATTTATATGCCGAGGCTGACCGCATATTGGAAGAATACGGCAACCACCCCTCTTTCTGTCTACTCAGCCTTGGAAACGAGCTGCAATATGACTTCGAGTTCTTGAGCTCACTCCTGAATCATGTTAAAGAAAAGGACCCGCGCCATCTCTACACCACTACCTCCTTCACTTTCGAGAAAGGGCATGGCGACTGGCCGGAAACGAACGATGACTTTTTCATTACCCAATGGACCCGGAAAGGATGGGTACGCGGGCAAGGGGTATTCAACACGGAATCCCCTCGCTTCGACAAAGACTACTCCGCATCGGTCGAAGGTATGGAGGTCCCGCTAATCACACACGAGATAGGTCAATATGCTGTTTATCCCGACCTGAAAGAGATCGAGAAATATATCGGTATACTGGACCCCCTAAACTTCAAAGGAGTGAAAGAAGACCTTGAAAGGAAAGGATTAGCAGACAAAGCAGACGACTACCTGATGGCGACAGGCAAACTAGCCGCCCTCCTCTATAAGGAAGAGATCGAAAGGGCGATGAAAACACCTGGAATCAGCGGCTTCCAACTACTCGACCTCCATGATTTCCCCGGACAGGGAACAGCTCTCGTCGGCCTGCTGAATGCCTTTTGGGAAAGCAAAGGGGTAACAGAAGCGGCTACCTTCCGCCAGTCTTGCGCCCCGGTAA
>ENA-OOSV01001071-OOSV01001071.1-human-gut-metagenome-genome-assembly--contig:-NODE-1071-length-11419-cov-2.107445_pt1 | contig 11419 bp, 6 predicted proteins | sample MGYA00241179_ERZ501216 | MGnify/ENA primary metagenome ERZ501216 (study PRJEB25962, sample SAMEA2042498) | human gut metagenome | biome: human gut; feature: human-associated habitat; material: faeces...
CAACGGCGGCAGAAGCTGCTGCTTCCCCATAGCAGCCATCCAGCAACGCCAACGCAGCAGCAACACCGCCGAGGAGAGACAACAACCCGCCAAAAGCTCCCACAACTCCATACAGGAGATTGAGGAGAAAGCCCGCTGCAAAGAGCACCAGCACGACCGGCACCGCAAGAATCCTGAGAATACAGAGTAAAGCGACATTTTTTCCAAGTTGAATCAGCATAATTTCCACCTCCACCTTCATCATACAGGAATGATTTTATTTTGCAAGGCTGTCGATTTATCGTTCCAATTCATCATCCGATTGAATCAGTGCATCTTCCGGTTCTTCTTCCAATTCTTCCGCTTCGCCCTCAATGATGGGTGCATCATTGCCCACATTCAGCAGGGCATCAAGCTCGGCAAGGCGGGCACTTTTATCGCTCAGTTCCTGCTCCTGCAAGAACGGCTGCTTCAGTTCTTCCTCTGCATTGGTAAGCTGTTTTGTAAGCTGTTCCAGACTGCCATGCAGTCGGTTCAGGTCCTGTGGCAGAGCAGAAACTACATTTTGGAAGCGAATCATGTTGCCGGCAGCATCATTACCCAGTTCTGTCGTGTGCGTTGCCTCGCCAACAAGGTGGGCATGAAATACCTTTTCCAGCGGTTTATATTCGACTGTGATTTCAAAGCCTGCATAGTGACCTACCGTCACAGGTTTCGTTGCCCGCACTGCTGCACCGACAAGCCCCAGCAGCGCCTTACCAGCATCCTCGCGCTTATCGTAGGTTTTCCCGTCCAACTCGATAGAAAAGATGAGCTTTTTATCGGCATCGTAAGACTGGTGTTCTTTTGCTGTCTGAATATCCTGCTCAAATGCACGGATTCGATGCTCGGTTCCTTTGATTTGGCGCGGGAAAGCCACGGCTATCGCATCTTCCAATCGGTAATGCTGGCTGGTGTAGGCAGCTTTCAGGGTCCGCAGCCGCGCCACTTGAATGTCCAAGTCCATCTTTTCCTTGATCATGGGGTTACCCGCTGCCAAAGCCTTGACTTCGGCATAAGTGAGCGCAGCTTCGTCCAGATCCTCGCAGCTGCGGGCTGGGGATTTTGACGTCATAATTTGCGAAATAAACTTCTGTTTATTCTCGACAAGCTGCCAGCTGTACGAATCAAAAGTTGACTCTGTAACGTAAATAAATATGGAAACTTCCTTGTTCAGGTTGCCTTGGCGGACCATGCGTCCGTTGCGCTGGGCAATATCAGCAGGTCGCCATGGGCAGTCCAGATGGTGCAACGCAATAAGCCGTGTCTGTACGTTGGTACCAGCGCCCATCTTCTGGGTGCTGCCCATCAGGACGCGCACAGTGCCATTTCTGACTTTTCCAAATAGTTCAGCTTTTTTTGTTTCGGTATCCGCATCATGGATGAACTGCACTTCCTCTTTGGGGATGCCCTTGGCAACCAGCTTATCGCGCACATCGTTGTATACGTCAAAGCCGTCCTCCTTGGGGGTGCTGAGGTCGCAGAAAATCATCTGAGTGGATCGCTGCTCCTTGGTCTTTTCCCATATCTCATATACCTTATCCACACAGGCGTTGGCCTTGCTGCCGGGGTCATCCGGCAATAAAGGGTTCATAAGCCGCTGGTCCAGTGCAAGTTTTCTGCCGTCATTGGTGATGCGCAGCATATTATCTTCCGTGGGCTGCACTTTTCCGCTTCGGACCTTTTCGGCGCGGTCTGCCAAGCCTTTGACCATTCTTTTCTGGACTTCACTTGGCTGTAACACCACATTGGTGGGCTTGCCGCCCACCAGTTCCGGCACCGGCAAATGCAGCATATCGGCGGTCTGAATGTCCGCAGACATCTTAAAAAGGCTCATGAGTTCCGGCAGATTATAAAATCGCGCGAATCTGGTTTTTGTGCGGTATCCTGTACCAGTTGGGTTAAGCTCAATCGCTGTAATGCTTTCCCCAAAGGTCGATGCCCACGAATCGAAGTTGAGCAAGCCCTCTTTTTCCAACAAGCCCCTTTGCAGATAGCGCATCATGACGTACATTTCCGTCATGGAGTTAGATATGGGTGTGCCGGTCGCAAAGACGATGCCGTGCCCACCGGTCACCTCATCAAGATACATACACTTCATCAGCATATCACTGCTTTTCTGGCTTTCTGTCTGGGAAATGCCCGCAACATTGCGCATTTTGGTGGCAATCATGGCGTTTTTGAAATAATGTGCCTCATCCACCATCAGGCTGTCCACGCCCAGATCCTCAAAGGTGACGACGTCATCCTTGCGCTGCTGGTCGTTGAGCTTGTCCAGCTTTTTCTTGAGCTGCTTCCGTGTCCTCTCCATCTGTTTGATGGTGAAATTCTCAGCACGAGAGCTTTTCAAAAGTGCGATTTGGTCAATAACATCGTCGATCTGTCTTTGCAGGTACATCTGTTGGCGCTCCGCCGAAAGTGGGATTTTCTCGAACTGGCTATGTCCGATAACGATGATGTCATAGTTGCCGGTCGCAATGCGGGCGCAGAATTTCTTGCGGTTTTCCTTTTTGAAATCGGTTTTCTTTGCTACCAGAATTTCCGCGTTCGGATAGAGCAGGAGCGCTTCGGATGCCATCTGCTCGGTCAAATGGTTGGGAACAACGATCAGCGTTTTACTGCAAAGCCCCAGTCGTTTCTTCTCCATGGCACTGGCCACCATTTCATACGTCTTGCCCGCACCCACTTCGTGCGCCAACAGGACATTGTTGCCGTACAGCACATGGGCAATGGCGTTCAACTGGTGCGGGCGAAGGGTGATTTCCGGGTTCATGCCCGGAAATTTCAGGTGACTGCCATCGTACTCGCGGGGACGCAGCGCGTTAAATTTTTCATTGTAGATGGCGACCAATCGCTGGCGGCGTTCCGGCTCCTTGAAAATCCAGTCTTGGAACTGCTCACAAATCTGGCGCTGCTTTTCCTGTGCAGCCTGCGTCGCCTCCTTATTCAGCACCCAAGAAACGCTTCCGTCAGCCGCCGTAACTTTATCCCGAATTTGGGTAGAGCGCAGGTTCAGGGCGTTCTCCGCAATCAGGTAGGCGTTGGCGCGGTTCGTACCGTAGGTCACCGTTGCTTTGATATTACCGTCACCAAACTTCTTGTTGGTGATGGTCCAGCTGCCGGTATACGCAGCGAATTCCACTTTGACCATCCGCCGCGTGTAGTAGGGGGCATCCAGAAGTTCCTCCAAAAACTGCTGCACATACTCAGCGGGAATCCAAGTAGCACCAAGGCGGACGCTGATTTCACTGGCTTCCAAGTCCTTGGGCTGCACCTTTTCAAGCGCAGCCACATTGACTTGAAACTGCGGGTCATTTGCCGCTACTGCCTTTGCCGCCTGCAACTTCTCGCGGACGTTGCCGGACAGGTATTCATCCGCAGGCAGGTAGATAGGATTGCCATCGGTATCGACCTTTACGGGGTCACGGAAGATAATGCCTGTAAGATCGTTGATGATACTTTCTGTGGTTTTCCCGGTCAGCTTGGACATATACCCCAAGTCAACGTGTCCCTGCTCGGAGAGACTGAGCGCCAGCGATTCCTCTGCGGTATCTACATGATCGACTGCCTGTGCGGGGCGGATCGTCCGCTTGGTGAACATATCCGTCTTGCCCTTGAAGTTTCCCTCATCGTCCAGATCTTCCAAGGAGCAGAGCAGGAAGTAGCCGGAATCCTCGCGGAACGCGGATGCCGTGCCACGGCTGTTGATAAGCCCATATTTCTTGCGGTAGGCATCGTATTGGTCGTTCAGACGGGCTTGCAGCATTTTGATATACTCATCCGGAAAGTTTTCCAGCTGGGCATTGATCAGCTCACGGCAGGTATCCCGCAGGGGCACCAGTGCGCGGATGCGGGCTAACGCGGTCTCTCCGCCCTTTACCACACGCATCTTGGAATTTTCGCGGTAGTAAATGACATCATCCTTTACCGTATAACTGAAATTGCGCACATTGGGGTCCGCATCAATGGTGCCGCTTTCTTCTTCGGCATATTCCTGTTCGTCCACCAATGTGTACTCGGCGTGTAGGGTAGAAAGCGCTGCATCCAGCTGCTCCGCCAGCGGGCTTTGCTCATTCGGCACACAGGTAGAGCGCATTCCGTAGGGACCGCTGACCATCTGCATTTCACCGCAGACCATTTCTGGGTGGTCGATGAAATACTGGTTCAGCGGGATGCCGTTTTCTGTTTCTCCAACGTGTATCCACGGTGCGTCCTGCTCCAAGACTCTGCCGCGCTTTTGCAGAAACAGAATGTCGGAGGTCACTTCCGTACCGGCATTGCTCTTGAACGTGGTATTGGGCAGGCGTACTGCGCCGATCAGGTCACACCGCGCTGCGAGATATTGGCGCACGTCCTCGGACTTTTTATCCAGTGTACCGGAGGTGGTGATGAACGCCATAACGCCGCCGACACGCAGTTTATCTACCGTCTTGGCTAGAAAGTAATCGTGAATTTGGAAGTGCAGCTTATCATACCGGCGGTCGCTGACTTGATACTGCCCAAACGGCACATTGCCGATGGCAAGGTCAAAGAAGTTGTCCGGCAGGTCGGCTTTTTCATACCCAGTAATTTGGATTTTTGCTTTCTGGTAAAGCTGCTGTGCGATACGACCGGACAGGCTGTCCAGCTCCACGCCGTACAGCTTGGCATTGTGGGTATCGAACTTGCTGTGCCGATGCCCGAAGAACGCACCAACGCCCATGCTGGGTTCCAGCACATTGCCGCCCACACAGCCGATATGCTCCAAGGCGCGATACATAGCATGAATGACCGCAGGCGGTGTGTAAAAGGCAGTCAGCGTGGATTCCCGCGCAGCGGCGTATTCATCCTCGGTCAGCAGGGCTTTCAACTGCTCGTACTCGGTATGCCAGTTATCCTTTCCGGGGTCAAAGGCATCTGCCAAACCGCCCCAGCCAAGATAGCCAGCCAGAATGTCCTGTTCCTGCTCGGTCGCAGGCGCACCACCGGATGCCATGCGCTGCTCGATTTCTTTCAGCGTGCGGATAGCCTGCACATTGGCTGCAAACTTTGCTTTGGCTCCTTCCGGGATGACAGGTTCATACGGTGCAAGGTAGTTCGTGCGGTCATATTCGGCAGGTTCCTCACGCGCGGCAAGGCGGTCTACATCCTGCATGACCTGCGATACAAAGGTGGATTCTTCCGGCTCGTCTGCGCTGATTTCGGGTTCCTGCTCCTCGATTTCGTTGATGTCCACTTCCATCAGGCTGTCAAAATCGAGATTGGCAAGTGCCATCCGGTTCATATCTTCCAGCGAAGCGTATGTATCCTGTGCATAGAGGGTATCGCCCACAAACTTGCTGATGGTGCAATGCTCCAGATCCGCATTGACCTGAATCGTATGCTGCTCGTCCTCGGTGGTGGTGTAGCCAAGACCGATTTGGGTAAGATTGGAGAAGTCCGGCTCTGTGATTTCAAACTCGTCCTTGAGGTAGTCCTCGATGTAGGAGAGAGCCTGTTCTCTCTGCTCCTGCATCAGAGATTCACGCTGCTGCTCCGATAACACCATGCCGCCGTTGCGGGGATTGGCGTCCAATAGCTGTTGGAACTGTTCTCGGCTGACGGCGCGGCCTACCAGCGGGAAATCTTCATTGCGCAGGTGAACATCAAATTGTCCGATACTTTCTACGGTGAACCGCTGGTCATTTTCAAGGTAAACGGTGCTGCCCACTTCGCAGACAGGTTTCTGGTCAGGGATGGGCGGCGGCAGGGGCTTTGACTCCGTCTGCCTGTTTATCCATGCAGGCATCTTCTCGCGCTCTGCATCCGTCAGGTAGCGGTCCATCCGGACAAGGTATTCCAGCCGCTTGCCGACCTCTTTCCACTTGAGCTTTTTCTCATACCGCAGGTCATCCTTGAAATCGTAAAGGATGCTGAATCCTTTACCGTCAAAACTGACGAAGCCGCTTCCACCGTCAGCAAACGTCCAAGAGAAACCGCCGATGCCGTACTCTTTTTTGAGGAAAGCTACGGTTTCCTTTTCTGTTTTCTTCTGCTGGAAATGGTTATAGATGCGGTACTTGCCGCCTTCAAAGACGCTGCCTCTTGTAATGATGACGTTCACATCATCTTCCGTTATGTGACTGCCATCGTCCGGCCGAGGTTCTTTGTAGTGGTATGCTGGCATGGTCGCTTTGATTTTCGCATCCTGTTCTTCCTCAGAATAGATGTCGTCCACTTTCAACGCGCCTACTTCATCGCCGCGAGAAGCATTTTCCGGCAGGTCAAAGGACAGCTGCTCGTCCTGACTGATAGCTTTTTTCGGGTCAATGGCTGCGATAAGTTCGTGGTTATCGACCAGTGCCGAGATGGCAGCAGTAACGCTGTGCCACGACAGATGCGATTCCGCGCTGCGGGTCAGGTAGGACCCCTGCCAGACAAGCAGACCATTGCTTTCTTTATAGAATCCAACGCGGGTATCATCTTCCAGCAGAAGTTCCGTAAACACAACCTTGTAGCTCTCGCGGATATAGCGAAGTCGGTCGATCAGCAGCGGTGTTTTACTGAAAAAGGAAATGATGTCCGCATTGGAAGCGCGCGAGGTCGTGTCTGCTTTCAGCAGGGACGGCAGCAGTTCTGCCGGAAATTCGGGCAAAGAAAAAGCGGAGGGCGATGGTTCGCTCTCCGCAGCTGCGGGTTCTTCCGTTATACTTCGTACAGCATCGGAATGATCATTTCCTCCGCCTGCTGCTTCAGGCTGTTGCACATCTGCGCCCAGCCCAGCGGGTTCGTCTTGCGGTCGGGCATCTGCGCTTTCTGCATCAGGTCGTGCAGCGTCTTGTCCACCATCTGCTGTGCGTCCAGCCCCATCTTGCGGCAGCTCGGCAGCAGCGTTCCCTCCAGCATCATCTCGTCGAACATCATCGGGGCGTTCTCCAGCAGGAATTTCCGCCGCAGGCTGCCGTACTTCCCGATTTCCGGCATCGGCGGCTCGTTCAGCGTCAGCGCCGGGATTTGGTAGCCGTTCACCATCATGTACTCCATTGTTGACCTCCTTGGTGTTATTGGTTTCTTCCTGTTTGTCACCATAATAGCGGACTTTTTCGGCGCGTGCAACACTGTCGATTTCTCTCGTGATGCTGCCGATCTGCTGCATGAGAGGCCGTGCCGCCTGTTGGCAAGCGCTGCCCAAACACAGAGCAATGCGGTTTGTATCAAACTGGTTCACAGACTCAAGGGCAGACAGGTCCAACCGCGCAGTATCCACGCCGCACCGCAGCGCGGCCATATACAGACAGCTTTGGGTGATAAGCTGTATAAATAGCTGCCGCTGTTCGTCCGGCTTGGCCCACTGTAAGCTGCTGCCGTCTATGGCTTTTCCCAGTGCGGTTGTGAACATGGCGCTGCGCTGGGCAACGCAGGATGTGGAGAGCATGAGGAGGGCGCTCTGGATGCTGTCAGCGTGATTATCCGCTACGATTTTATCCCAAACAGGCCGCCAGTTCTGGTCTGTAATGACCCACGGCAGCGCTTCGGGAATCTCTGCGCGGGGGATGGTATCGGAAATGTCAAACAGATACCGCAGCCGGGAAGAATTGGCGCGAGTGTCAAATACCGCGATACCGTGCGCGCCGCGCTTGACCCAGCGGCCCGCATTATTATTCCAGTAAGCTATGTCGGCCACGGCTGTGGCGGTGGGGCTTTGCTCGTGAATCAAAAGCTGGTTCGGGAAACTATAATTATAAGCAATTGCCGCTGTCTGCAAAAATGCTTTCCAGCGGTCGCTGCTCTCCGTGACGGCCTGCAGCTGCTTTTTGGCAAGCGCACGGATATTTTCGTATTTTGCCATTTACTACTCCTCATCGTTCATAAGGTTCCGGTTCTGATTGTTTCAAATTCTCTAACTCCGGCAATAGATAATCAACCTAACGATAACCATATTCATCTACATAGAAAGCCTGTGTTTCGCTCCTGTTGTGGATCACAATAATATCGCTGATAGAAACAGAACGCATCTTTTGAGCATTGGGACGGTTGCTTTGGTTATGCGCTATATAAATATCTTCAGGCTCATCCCAGCGTTCCATCTGTCCACTATAAACGAGTTTATAATCCGTAGCCTTCATACGGGTTTTCGCATAAGCATAGTTTCTGAAAACGAAATCACGGTTATTGGTTTGGTATATCTCATAAGGGTAAGTCTGTCTCTTTTCTTTACGAAAGCCGCCCGGCCAATAGATGTCCCGCGGCAATTCCAATGGCTTGTCCATCTTATCCGGGAACACAACCGGGGTAATCGGCATACCAACCTCAGCGGCTTTCAAGATTTCCTTTCTAAACTTGTCTACATCTGTAAAGGGAGTAACATATCCGATTATTTTTCCATCATCACTAAGATATTCGATGTAGCCAATTACGTTATCAGAATTTCCCATTTGGTTTACCTCAATAAAAAAGACCCTGTACAAATTTGTACAGAGCCTTGTGTGAATACTAATTCGGTTTTAGGCGGGACGATTATTGCTGCGTTCGCTGCGCTTGATGCCCATGAACGGAGGAACCGAGGAACGGGTCAAGCCTTGTTCACGCGCCTTTTGCAGTTGGTATTCATGCAGTGCAATCGTATCCAAGAGATCCCGCATTTCCTGCGTCGCACGATAGTAATTGATGCCGTATCGCTTGCATACAGCACTTAAATTGTTCAGCATTTCGATGCTTTCTTTGGACATACGCTTCACTTCAATGTCAATATGCTCGTTCATACGTGACCTCCTTTTATGAAAGATAAGTGTTAAATATTGTAAGTGCAGCATTATCCGCGATCATCAACATAATAGGACCGCCAGACTGCTTTGAGAAAATGCGGACCGCACCAAAATCACTTATATAATGTCTGGCCAATTCATCAGTTTTTGCTTCAAAGGTTACAACGCCATTTTTTCCACTGTCGATAGAAAGCTGAATGCCAAAAGCAATCATCATCCGCCCAATATCGACATATTTTCGATGCGAAACCAGTGTGGGATTGCTGTCGGGGTGGCTTTCAATATATTCGATATAAACAAACATGCTCTCCGGCGTTTCACGATATGCACCCAAAGCAACGATTTCTCCATCCTCGGTTTTGGCTGCGTATTTCTCTAAATCCGGGTCACCGATAAATTCGCTTGTCCAATCCGTTTGCCAGCAGGATTTTGTACCGGCAAGGTCAGCGTCTGTGGCACGATCTATTTCAATGGGGATTTTTCGTTCGGCTGCTGTTTCTGTAACAAAATATTGCAGTATCATTTTCTCACCCCTGATTGTATTATATCGAATTGTCATGGAAAAATCAATAAATGATTATTGCCCACTCTTTTCCAAACAGCTAATTATCTCCATCATTTTGTATTCTGACGGAGATTTTAAGATAAATGATGGAGATGATCATCATCGTTCAAGTCTTTCCCAAAAAGACAATTTACCTCCATAGCGCTCGTCCTGTGGTCGCACTTTGGCAGCGGGCAGTTCGTCGCTTGCCATATCCGCAACTTGCGGGAGAAAAAGTAGTCGGCTGTATCGGTCTGCCTGATCCTTGGATAGCCCTATGACCTTATCGCCATTTAGTCCGCAAACGAGAAAGCGTCCGCGCACAGTCACGCCCTCGTCATTGACCTGTCTGTTATATTTCAGTCGGCTTTGGGCTTTGCTGCATATTAGCCCGATTCGCGGTGTGCCAAACGGTTTTAGGATTTGGCTCTCGCCTTCAATAACTTCGGAAGCAGCCGCTATCGCGCTGGGAAAACCCGCTTGATAAGGGCAGTAGCCGGGTTCAACAACTAATAATCTCGTCATCGGTATCCCCCCTCATCTACTGCCGTGCTGGTGGGCGCGAGCATAGTTTTCCAGCAGTTTTACGATAACCTGCTGCATCTGGTCGCTTGTAAAGCCTTTCGGAAAGTATCGTTCAACTTTTGCAACGGGAATCATAAGCTGCGGGTCACGCGGCTTTACACTTGGCGGCTTGGCGGCCATAATATGCTGGATTTTTTCGGGTGTCAACACGCTTTCCTTGCTGGCCTCCTTGAGTTTTTGTGCTTGAGACAGTGACGGGGTACAGCCCTCGGATTCCATATAGGACAGGAAGTCCTCTTGTTCTTCTGGAGTAAGGTAGCTAAGTTCCACGGCGGGTGTGGTTTTTAGCTTGCCATCATCCACCATTTTCATAAGTTCGGGGGTGAGTTTGTTCAGACGGATAAAGCGCTGGACTTGCTTAACACTTTCACCGGCTTCATCCGCGACAATTTGGTTTGAACGACGCTCATCAAAATTCGGGCCAAGTTGGCCCGAATTTATTTTTGACGGTCTGCCGCTCTTTCGCTTTATAGCTTCCAGCTTCATCTGATACGCTTTCGCCTTTTCACTCGGTAGAATATGCTCTCGCTGGCAGTTGGAATCTACCATCAGAATAATAGCAGTATCATCGTCCATATCCCGCACGATGCAGGGCATAGTCTCCACGCCAGCCCGCTGGCTGGCATGGCAGCGGCGGTGGCCCGCTACAATTTCATACCCACCATCTTTCCGGGGGCGGACAATGGCAGGGGTCATAACGCCGTATTCTTTTATACTGTCCACCATTTTGTCCATCTCGTCATCGTCACGGACTTGATAAGGGTGATTTCGAAAGGGATGTAGTTCCGCCAGCGGCAAAATTTGGATTTTCTCTAATTTTGCGTCCTGCCGCTCCTGCTCACTCGAAAAGAGATTATCGAGTGAGGGCAGATTGATGTTGCTGCCGTACTCTCTCATTCTCCGTCACCTCCTTGGCAAGCGCTTTGTATGCCAAACTGGCCGGGCCGTTGGCATCGTAAGTCAGCACGCTATGTGTACTGGCAGCGCTTTCTGCTGTGCGCGTACTGACCGGGATTTCTGCACGGTAAATTTTCAGCGCGTGACCGTAGGCGCTGCGCAAGGCAGCACATACATCTTTGGATAGGTTGGTGCGCTTGTCCACCATCGTCAGCACAATGCCGTCAATATCCAGCCGGGGATTGATACGGCGCTTCACTTGGTTGACAGATTTGAACAGGGATACCAGACCTTTGAGGGCGAAATGCTGCGCCTGCACAGGAATCAGCACTCGATCCGCCGCAACAAGCGATGCCACGGTGATGATGCCCAGCGAGGGCATACAGTCGATCAAGCAGTAGTCATATTTATCCTTAAACGGCTCCAGTGCCTGTTCCATGATTTTCTCGTGCGCCATAACGTTTACAAGGCTCACTTCCATATCGGACAGACCGATGTCGGAAGGAATGAAATCCACCTTTTCTTCATGGTGAATTACCACTTCTGGCGGCTTTTCGTCCTTGATAACAGATTCCATTAGGTCGCTGATTGTTGCGCCGTTTTCGGTGCCCTCATAGCCGAGATAGCTGCTCAAATCGCCCTGCGGGTCGGC
>ENA-OOSV01001098-OOSV01001098.1-human-gut-metagenome-genome-assembly--contig:-NODE-1098-length-11262-cov-4.208173_pt1 | contig 11262 bp, 10 predicted proteins | sample MGYA00241179_ERZ501216 | MGnify/ENA primary metagenome ERZ501216 (study PRJEB25962, sample SAMEA2042498) | human gut metagenome | biome: human gut; feature: human-associated habitat; material: faeces...
TCCATGTGTTCAGCCTAGTTCATAAATATGTGTCCAGGATTCTGGGTACATATCAGTCTTCCCCTGTACGTTTTTTTATTTTCTTTTCTCTTCTCTGTATTTTTATCTGTAGATCTGTCCATCATCTGGTCTCCTCATGTGCACCTGCCAGCTCATCCTCAGGATAGTTGACAAATCTGCGTACCTTATCTAGTCCGTGTGTAAACCGCAGAAAATCGCTCCTTACTACGCCCACTGCCGTATCCCTTTCATCTGAAAAAGTCTGCATCTTCCAGCTGCCCTTTGACTTCATGGAATTTATTATTCCGGCAAACCTGAACCAGAATACAACAAAATTGTAAAGTGGCAGCAGAAATATCAGATAAATTTTTCGCACATAGTATCTTCTAAGCTTTTTAAAGGGCTTTAAAAACAGGCTTATACATATATAAAGAAGTGCTGTGGTAAAAACATACAGCATGTACATAATGATGACCGACTGTATGATAAGACTAAATGGGTAATTCACAAATCCCAGACATATTAGTGCGAAGTACCATATCATTCGCGGAAATGCAAATGTATGATCAAACATGACAAGTCTAACTATGAAATCCGAGAAAAATCCCCTGACCACATTCATTCTGTTCTTCATGAACATATGGACAACCTCTATCTCCCCACGCTGCCATCTCTGCCTCTGGATATACAATCTGTTCACGTCTTCTATCGGATCAACGTAAAATATCGCCTCACTGCAGAGAACCACACTTTCACCAAGCACATCTCTTATCTGAAATGTTACGTGTGTGTCCTCGCACACTGTATCCGTATTGTACATATTGGTTCTCATGATGGTGGAACGTCTGAACGCTGAAAAAGCACCGGAAAGTGTAAATATGTTGTTGAATTCTGACTGAAAGTTTCTTCCGGCAAGAAAAGCCTGGGCATACTCAAAAAACTCAAGTTTTCTGAGCAGGCGAAGTCCGAATCCCTTTGTCTCGTCTATCATCTCAGGATTTGTCATGATTGTACCCGTCATACAGTCAATATCAGCGTTTCTCTCAAACTTTACGACCATATTTCTTATGGCATCCCTCTGCAGAACACCGTCACTGTCTATATGGATCACATATTTGCCAAAGCTGTTGAAAAGCCCAAGGTTCAGTGCCTTAGACTTGCCCTGCTTTGAATTTACCCAGTTCATGGTAAGTTCCGGAAACTCCTCCTGACACTCGCAGAACACTTCAAAGCTTCTGTCTGTACTCATGTTGTTGACGACAAGTATATATATCTTATCATTTGGGTAACTTGAATCATTAATTGACTTGATACACCGTCTAAGACTGTGCTCTTGATTGTACACCGGTATTATCATGGTTATCTCAGGTGAAAAGTTTACTGCCTTCTCCTTATGTGACACTATCTTTTTCTTTATCAGTATCACAAAGTTGCCTATGGTCGGAATGATCTCCATAACTATAGGTATGATGACCCAGGCTGCCCAGAATATAATAGAACTATGAAATATCTGCATTATGTGCGTCAAACTTAAAACCTCCAACCTTCTGTCTTATTATCTGCGACTTTGTAAATACAAAGAAATATAGTGCAACCGTGCATGCATAGAACACAAGACGCCCTATTATCGTATGGGCAATGAAGTATGAACTTTCTCCAAACATATATATTATGAGGCAGATCACAAATATCCTGAGTACATTTGACACAAATATCGCAAATCCTCCCACTACGCTGAGCACGCTTTTCTCATATGTGTGATACAAAGGAAAAAACCACAGGAGCGCCAAAAATGCCAGTATCTCTATGATGCCTGAGCACTCATAGTCTATATACATTGAAAGGTTTGTATCCCCTGTGGATATAAATATTACATTTTTGTTGAAATAAGACTCGTATATTCCAGTCATATCCCCAAACATCCCTGCCACTGCGGATACTGCTTTTTGCAGTGGGGCAAGAATGACCGGCTCAACCAGTATAAGCATGTATATAAAGAGACCCACACTGCCTGCAATGAAATACCAGAATTCGAGTTTGCCACGTTTTAGAACCGTAAGCACATATATCCATATAATAAACGTTACGATCAACAGTATGTTCATCCTGTGTTCTGTCTCCTTTTCACATAGTAATTTTATTATACGAGGGTTTACCTCTTCTTTCTTCTGCACACAAACACTCCGCCTGTTGCAAGTGCCATCGCCATAGCTGCCCCTGCCCACGGACCTGTCGGAGTTCCGGTTATAGTTACGCCCTGCGCGCCGATATTAGGGTTGGACACTGTGATAGTCGCCCCCTGATCAATGTTTATACCCAGATAATCAGCCAGTTTCTTCATTGATATTGAAAACTCTATCTCATCACCCTTTCCCGTCTCAGTGTGTGCTGCATCATAAACCGTAAATGCCACATCGCCATCTATATCTGTATAGTAACCTGCGAACACACCAAAATTCCTGTATATTCCCTCACCTAGATTATACATCTGTCCCGACCAGTTGATCGAACCATCTGAATTCACAGGTAATACATTGAGCACACACTGTTTACCATCTACTGTAATGTTCCAGAACTGGAACTGCATCTGTGATGTGTACAGGTCATTCATGGAAAAATGCACATACAGCCTGTCGCCATCTATCGCAATCTGTCCCTTGTGAACCGAATAGCCATTGTTGCTGTTATATGTTATATCAGCAGATGGATACTGACTCCATTCACCGTAATATCCATCTATGGCAAGCCCTGTTGTGACAGGTCCACTTGAATTGCTCTTTGCCGCATCTGTCTGGGTTGCAACTGCATCATCCGCAAATGCCTGTATTCTGCCGCCCATAATAGAAAAAACTATAAAAATAACAGCGAAAGAAACAGCCATAACGCCTCTGTTCAAATGTTTCTTATACGATTCTCTTTTCTTCATACTCATCACGCCTCATCTCTGTAGTATATTTTCATTGCTCAATTTATATATGTATATATTTCATCTATATCAGCTAAGTCCTGTCATACTCTCAAGTTTCAATATATCATCAAATATCTTCTGATAATTTCTGTTGCTTGTATCCATGTTCATGGTCGGCAGCAGCATCCTGTCAGATACCTGATACACACATAGCGGATTCTCAGATATATCAAGCTGGTATAACTCCATACCACTTTTCATAAGCTGTTTTCGCAATTTCTCGTAGAAGTAGTCGCCTATTGTCTCAAGGGTATTACCACATCCCTCAAACTCAGGAAGTTCATTAAGATACCGTCCCCTATACTGATCTATAAATGACGAGATGATTGCTTCCAACTTAAAAAAGGGAATATCCTCTTTACTATCCTTCATACCTATATAAGTGACAACTGTAAATGAGTGTCCATGTATCTTCGTTATGTCGCCATTAAAACTATGTTTTGCATTAAAGTAGGTTCTGTATATATAGTAGTTAAACAACCATACCCCTCCCGACCATAAACTTCTATTTCAACTTAATAAGACTCATTCTTATCATCTCTAAATTATAAGTACATCATTGTGATATATCAATGATGAAAAATTGCCAAAATAATGTCTGTTTTATGAACATTTTGTAACTTTATGTATAGTCAGAACGTTTCAACCGATTGCGCTGTTCACATTTTATTATCTGTTTGAGTGTTATTGATTGAATAGTCACAGAATCAGTCAAACAGTCATGATGTGAAGAGTCAAAAAAAGATCCCATCCATATGAATGAGATCTTTTTATCTATATCTGCATTATTGCCCCGACATTGCCATTTATGACTCAAGCAGTTTCTGAACACTTACAAGCTTTACGCAGAGAACAAATATCTCTGTTGCCTGCTGCATCTCCTCCGGTGTAGGGAATGAAGGTGCGATTCTGATGTTGCTGTCCTTTGGATCGTTGTGGTATGGGAATGTTGCTCCTGCGCCTGTGAGGATAACTCCTGCCTCCTTGCACTTTGCAACTATAGCCTTTGCACAGCCTTCCATAGCGTCAAATGATATGAAATATCCGCCGAGAGGCTTGATCCATGAACCAATTCCAAGTCCATCAAGCTCCTCCTCAAGAACTTTGAGAGTTGTTTCAAACTTTGGTCTCATGAAATCAGCATGCTTCTTCATATGCTCCTTGAGTCCGTCAAGGTTCTTGAAGTATCTTGCATGTCTGAGCTGATTTACCTTATCGTTTCCTATGGTCTGTATTGTGTAATGCTTCTTGGCATCCTCAAGATTTGCATGTGATGTAGCCATAGCTGAAACTCCTGAACCAGGGAAGCTTACCTTTGATGTTGAAGCAAACTCAAATACCATATCCGGATTGCCGGCCTTTTCACACTCTCCGATGATATCAAGTATCTCTACCTGATTGTCCTCATACAGATGATGGATGACATATGCATTGTCCCAGAAGATTCTGAAGTCCTTAGCTGCTGGTCTTAGATTTGCAAATCTTCTTACTGTCTCATCGCTGTAACAGATTCCCTGTGGGTTTGAGTACTTTGGCACGCACCATATGCCCTTTACTGTTGGATCTGAATTTACAAGTTCTTCAACCATATCCATGTCTGGACCTGTCTCTGACATAGGTATGTTGATCATCTCTATTCCAAAATGCTCTGTGATGGCAAAATGTCTGTCATATCCTGGAACAGGACAGAGGAACTTCACCTTATCTAGCTTGCACCAAGGTGTCTCTCCCATTATTCCATGTGTATATGCTCTTGATACAGTGTCAAACATAAGAGTGAGACTTGCGTTACCACCGATGAAGATATGATCCTCAGTGGTTCCCATCATCTCAGCCATAAGTCTCTTGACCTCTGGAATTCCATCAAGGCACCCATAGTTTCTGCAGTCTATGCCACACTCTGACTTCATATCAGAATCACTGTTGATAACATCCATAAGACCAACAGATACTCCAAGCTGGGTTGGTGATGGCTTACCTCTTGACATATCAAGGTTCAGGCCAAGAGCCTTCTTCTCTTCATATGCCGCAAGCAGCTGCTCTCTAAGTTCCATTAACTCTTCTCTTGATAATTCACTGTACGCTTTCATAAAAGTCTCCCTTGCTACCTAACAATGTTATAGTTATATGTCCAGGTTGCACGTCAAAATATTCTACATCAAATAGACTATCCTAACGTTCAACCCTTGTATCATATAATTTATTTCTCCGGTTGTCTAGACCTTAATCGCATAAGTTTGCAGTATTTTGCAAATTTTGGTTGAAAAATCTAAGTTTAATCACTGTATTCGACTATATTTTCGTCAAAATTTCATATTTAACTTTTTATTTTCAAGTTAGCCGACATTGAAAGATGCTGCAGTGTTCTTTTGGGGTCGGCTTAAATATATGGCTCTATTGGTTATTTAGATGGTATCATGGATGCTATCTCAGCGGCAAGCTGCGACTTCGGCATGGTCTGAAGTGTTATCTTGCCAGGACCAGTTACCACTGTATTGAAGAATCCCTCTCCTCCAAAGAACATATTCATGGCACCACCCTTTACTGTCTCTGCGTTTAAGGAACATGTTGCATCCATCATTGCAAGATAACCTGTGTCAATGACCATCTGCTGTCCCGGTGCAAGCATGTAATCCACAACAGAACCATCGATTTCAAGGAACACTATTCCCTGACCTGTAATCCTCTGCATAATAAATCCCTCACCTCCGAAGAACCCACCGGCTATCTTCTTTTGAAAAGCTATCTCCAGATTGATTCCCGGTGTCGATGCAAGGTATGCTGACTTCTGACAAATGATCTCCTTGCCAGGTCCTATCTCAACCGCCATTATATTCCCCACAAAGCTTGAACCGAATGCTATCAGTCCAGGTCCCCCCTGAGCCGTATATGTATTTCGGAACATCGATTCACCGGATATGGCCCTGGTGAACATCTTGCCTACTCCGCCACCTGATGTCTGCATCTGCATATTCGGAGACATCCATACCATTGCACCTTTTTCGCAGTTTATAGATTCCCCTGCCTCCAGAATAATTTCTACCACAGGCATCATGCCGCCTTTGATCTCGTATCTCATATAATCTTACCTCCCTGTATTCTTCATATTTAATATGAGTTTCATTTTTTTAATTGGTACAAATGTATTATATAGTAAATACTATTCATATAACAATGTTTATTTATAAATCATGAATAAAAGCCTGTTTTTATTAGGCATCTCACTTTTTCCCACTTTTGGAACGAGTTTTTTCATATATTAATTGCTTTTTTTGAAACACAATGGTATATTTATTCAGATAAAATATGAAAGGAAGATGTAAAAATGAAACTCAAAAACTTATTAGCAATTTCAATGTCAGCAGTTCTGGCTATGACAGCTCTTACTGCTTGTGGAAGCAAGGATGATTCTTCGGAGGCAGCTTCAGAGAGTGCTTCATCATCAAAGAAGACTGCAAAGGTCATAGAGATTGACCTTACAGACGAGCAGTATGCTTTCGGTGTTGATAAGGATCAGCCTGAGCTCTTAACACAGGTCAATGATTTCATCAAGTCAATGAACGAGGATGGATCATTTGAGGAGATCTGCAATCACTATTTCGGTGACGGCGAGCCAGTTGCCGTTGAGTCGGCAACACTCGATGCAAACAAGGATCAGCTTGTAGTTGCAACAAATGCTGCATTCGAGCCATTTGAGTATACAAAGGGTGAGAACTACTATGGTGTCGATATGGAGATCGCTAAGGCTCTCGCAGACAAGCTTGGCAAGGAGCTCGTTATCCAGAACATGGATTTCGATGCTGTATGTCTCTCAGTTGGTCAGCACAAGTGTGATATCGCTATGGCAGGTCTTACTATAAAGCCAGACCGTGAGGAGTATGTAAGCTTCTCAGATTCATACTACAAGGCTTCTCAGAAGCTTATCGTTACATCAGACAATACAGAGTTTGATGATTGCAAGACAGCTGATGATGTCAACAAGATTCTTCAGGCTAAAGGCTCAGACATGAAGATTGGTTTCCAGACAGGTACTACCGGACAGTTCTACTGCGAGGGTGACGCAGACTGGGGATTCACAAAACTTGCTATGACTTCAACCGGCTACAAGAACGGTTCACTTGCAGTTCAGGATCTTTTAAATGGTAACCTCAACTATGTTATCATCGATGCCGCTCCAGCAGCCAGCATCACTGCTGCTCTTAACGCAATGCAGTAAATTTTAATTCGGATTTAGTAATTTTAGTATTAACGCCAATTATGTTTGAAAGGATATTTCATGGGAGACATTTCTACAAAAATACAAAAGTTCATAGAAATATTCATCGACAACAACGGGTATGTTAAGGTAGTCGAGGGTCTGAAGAATACTGTGATAATAGCCATTGCCGGTCTTATCATCGGTATAATAATCGGTACCCTCATTGCTACCGTCAGGGTAATTCCAAAGTACAAGCGTCTGCCTAGAGTTCTGGATGCGATCTGCAGTGTATATGTAGGTTTTTTCCGTGGAACACCTATGGTTGTACAGCTTCTTCTCTTCTACTTTGTTCTTCTTCCTATAGTGGGAGGACACATGACAGGAGTTCAGGTGGCTATGCTTGTATTTGGACTCAACAGCGGTGCCTACATCTCAGAGATCATGCGTGGTGGTATACTCTCCGTTGATCCAGGTCAGATGGAAGGTGGACGTGCCATGGGACTCAGTTTTTCGACTACCATGCTCAAAATCGTTATACCTCAGGCAGTCAAGAATATTCTGCCAACCCTTGGAAATGAATTTATTTCTTTAATAAAGGAGACTTCAGTTGTAAGTTTTGTCGGAGCAACTGATCTCTACGTTGCATTCAACTACATCGGAAGTAACAGCTACGAATTCATGGTCCCTTATCTGGTCATGGCACTTATCTACATCGTGATGGTGCTTCTCATCAGCCTGGGAATCAAATTAATGGAAAGGAGCCTGAGAAAGAGTGATAGACGTCATTAATCTTGAAAAAAGCTTCGGTGATAACAAAGTCTTAAACGGCATCAATATCACCATAGACAAAGGCGATATAATGGTTGTTATCGGCCCTTCAGGTTCTGGTAAAAGTACATTTCTTCGCTGTTTGAACTGTATGGAAGATCCTACCGGCGGCCAGATTATATTCAATGGTGTTGATATAGCAGACCCTAAGGTTGATATCAACATACACCGCCGTCATATGGGTATGGTTTTCCAGCATTTCAATCTGTATAACAACAAGACTGTTATACAGAATATCATGCTTGCTCCTGTCTATGTCAGATGTCAGGATCTGAAAAAGGCAAAGCGGCATAATCTTCTGCTTCCTGTCACCAATCTCTTCCGCAAGGAAAAGCAGACAAAGCAGGAAATAACAACAACAAAATCAGAGATCATTGCCGAGGCACATGCAAAAGCGGAGGAACTCCTGAAGAGGATCGGTCTGGAGGACAAGGCGGATGTATATCCATCTACTCTCTCAGGCGGTCAGAAACAGCGTGTGGCCATCGTCCGTGCGCTTGCCATGAATCCTGATGTCATTCTGTTTGATGAGCCAACCTCCGCTCTCGACCCTGAGATGGTTGGTGAGGTTCTTGATCTTATGAAGGCTCTTGCAGATGAAGGCATGACAATGATCATTGTTACCCATGAGATGGGATTTGCCAGGGAGGTTGCCAATAAAGTCGTATTTATTGACGACGGACAGATTCTTGAATCTGGTACACCGGAGGAATTCTTCGGCAACCCTAAGAATCCTAGACTTAAGGATTTCCTTTCAAAAGTGTTATAAGACATTTTATCCGGCATGTGTGTTTTTTCATATGTGCCGGATTTTTTATAAAAATTTCCATGCCATTCATAATTTTTACTATATATTCATACGTACTTTCCAATTCAATTCTTGAGCCACTTCATATTTTAGTTCATTTTTTCAATTTATTTCCTTATTAGCTATGTACTTTTGGGCTCTTATACTTTATAATGACAATAATTTGGGCATTTTTATAAAAGAAAATAAACGATGTCCGGAAATGTTTAAAATCACATTAAAATATTTCTTTATTTTGTGTGGTTTCATGTAGTTTTCAGTGCTCTCGCTCTGAACAAGAATCATTTTACAATAAGGAGAAAGATATGCCAAAAAGAGAAGACATTAACAAAGTTCTGATAATAGGATCTGGTCCAATCATCATCGGTCAGGCATGTGAGTTCGACTACTCAGGTACTCAGGCGTGCAAGGCCCTTAAGAAGCTTGGTTACGAGATCGTATTGGTCAATTCCAACCCTGCTACCATCATGACAGATCCTGAGACAGCTGATGTCACATACATTGAGCCGCTCAATGTCAAGAGACTTGAGCAGATAATTGCAAAAGAGAGACCTGACGCTCTTCTTCCAAATCTTGGAGGACAGTCAGGACTTAACCTTTGTGCTGAACTTGCAAAAGAAGGCATCTTAGACAAATACAATGTCAAGGTCATCGGTGTTCAGGTAGATGCCATTGAGCGCGGTGAGGACAGAATCGAATTCAAGAAATCCATGAACGCAATCGGAATAGAAATGGCAAGAAGCGAGGTTGCCTACTCTGTAGATGAGGCTCTCGCCATCGCAGATCAGCTCGGATACCCTGTTGTTCTTCGTCCTGCATACACCATGGGCGGTGCCGGCGGCGGACTCGTATACAACAAGGAGGAGCTCAAAACTGTCTGTGCAAGAGGTCTCCAGGCCAGCCTTGTAGGTCAGGTCCTCGTTGAGGAGTCAATCCTCGGATGGGAGGAGCTTGAGCTTGAAGTTGTACGTGACTGCGAAGGCAATATGATCACTGTATGTTTCATCGAGAACATCGATCCTCTCGGCGTACACACAGGTGATTCATTCTGCTCCGCTCCTATGCTCACAATCTCTGAGGACGTTCAGAAGAGACTTCAGGAGCAGGCATACAAGATCGTTGACTCTGTTGAGGTCATCGGTGGAACAAATGTACAGTTCGCACATGACCCTGTATCTGACAGAATCATCGTAATCGAGATCAACCCTAGAACATCCCGTTCTTCTGCTCTGGCATCAAAGGCTACAGGATTCCCTATTGCCCTTGTGTCAGCCATGCTGGCAACAGGACTTACCCTCAAGGATATCGAGTGCGGTAAGTATGGCACACTGGACAAATACGTTCCGGACGGTGACTATGTGGTTATCAAGTTCGCACGTTGGGCATTCGAGAAGTTCAAGGGTGTTGAGGACAAGCTCGGAACCCAGATGCGTGCCGTAGGTGAGGTCATGAGTATCGGTAAGACCTACAAGGAGGCATTCCAGAAGGCTATCCGAAGCCTTGAGACAGGAAGATACGGTCTCGGCTACGCCAAGGACTACAATACAAAGAGCAAGGATGAACTATTGCGCATGCTTGCACATCCATCAAGCGACAGACATTTCATCATGTACGAGGCGCTCAGAAAGGGTGCTACAGTAGATGAGATTTTCGATATAACAAAGGTTAAGCACTACTTTGTTGAGCAGATGAAGGAACTCGTTGAGGAAGAGGAAGCACTCGCAGCACACAAGGGCTCTCTCCCATCTGACGAGGCACTCACCACTGCAAAGAAAGACGGTTTCTCAGACAGATACCTCAGCCAGATCCTTGAGATTCCTGAGGAGGACATCAGAAATAAGAGAATCGAGCTCGGAGTTACTGAGGCATGGGAAGGCGTACACGTAAGTGGAACAAAGGACAGTGCTTACTACTACTCCACATACAATGCACCTGACAGCAATCCGATAAATGAGAACAAGCCAAAGGTTATGATCCTCGGCGGAGGTCCTAACAGAATCGGTCAGGGTATCGAGTTTGACTACTGTTGCGTACATGCATCACTGGCACTTAAGAAGCTCGGATTTGAGACTATCATAGTAAACTGTAATCCAGAGACTGTTTCAACTGACTATGATACATCAGATAAGCTCTACTTTGAGCCACTTACACTTGAGGATGTTCTCAGCATTTACAACAAGGAAAAGCCAGTGGGCGTCATCGCACAGTTCGGCGGTCAGACACCTCTTAACCTTGCTTCTGACCTTGAGAAGAACGGCGTAAAGATCCTCGGTACATCTCCTGCTGTCATCGATCTTGCAGAGGACAGAGATCTCTTCCGTGAGATGATGGATAAGCTTGAGATCCCTATGCCAGAATCTGGTATGGCTACTACTGTTGACGAGGCAGTTGAGATTGCTCACAAGATTGGCTATCCAGTCATGGTCCGTCCATCATACGTTCTCGGTGGACGTGGTATGG
>ENA-OOSV01001116-OOSV01001116.1-human-gut-metagenome-genome-assembly--contig:-NODE-1116-length-11135-cov-2.039079_pt1 | contig 11135 bp, 15 predicted proteins | sample MGYA00241179_ERZ501216 | MGnify/ENA primary metagenome ERZ501216 (study PRJEB25962, sample SAMEA2042498) | human gut metagenome | biome: human gut; feature: human-associated habitat; material: faeces...
TACATATTGTCTTAGGAGGTCTAAATGAATTATCATAATACAGGTAAATTATTAATTGGAGCCCAAGATGATGAAAATAGAGTTAAGTATGGTGATGGTTTAATAAAAGAATATTCAGAAAGATTCACAAAAGAATTAGATAATATATATTCAGTAACTACACTTAAATATATGAGAATGTTTTACCTATTAATCGAAAAAGGTCAACCACTGGCTGACCAATTAACTTGGTTTTATTATTGTGAATTATTGTTTATTAAATATAATATTTACTATTTTTAAAGCATTTATATAGTTTTGTATTTTTAAATGATATATAAATCAATATAAAATAAAATATTGCAAATATCACTCTGTTATGATAAAATAAATGTGAAATGTAGGTGTATTATATATGAATAAAAAAATTAAATTGTTACTACTTTGTATCCTTTCACTAACACTTTTATTTACAAAATCGAATGATGTACTAGCAGTAGAATGCGATACAAAAACAGCAGAACAATTAGCAAAAATTATATATCATGAAGTTGGAGCTGATACCGCTAAAAATAAAGATGATAACTTTTTTCAAAGATTAACGACTGCAAGCATAGTATTAAATAATGCTTACAACAAAAAAGGTAGTACTACGTATGAAAAGTTAATGAACTTGACTGATGGAAATTATCAAGGATATAGTGAATATAAAAACAATAGTTTTAGTAGTGAAGTTGCTCAAAGTAAACAAAGTGAAATGCTTTATATAGCAGAACTTGTTTTAACTGGTAAATATAATTTACCAAAAAATATGACATTACAAGCTTCAAAAGACATAGTTAATAAATTCGGAACAGTATGGTTCTATATAGAAAATCCTGGCTATGAAGACACTTATTTCGGTTATGAGGGAAGTTCTTTAAGTAATACTAATGTATTTGGAAGTAAACTTTCTGATACAACATCAGATTATTATAAAAAACTAGCAAAAAAATATGAAAAATCATCTTATGACACAACTTCCAGTACAGTATGTAATGGAAAAACAAAGCCTTCACCAACACCTAATGAAGGTGGTAATAGTGGAAGTAGTAGTAGCACTAGTACTAAAGGAAATACAACAATAGTAGATGCTTGTACTAATCCAGATATACTTAGAGTCATATATTTTGGTAGATTAATTGTAGATATAGTAAAAATTGTTATTCCAATAGGATTAATAATTATGGGAATGATAGACTTTTCAAAATCTATTGTTACTAGTGATGATGGAGTACAAAAGAAAAACATGAAACTATTAGTAAAAAGAATCGTTTTCGCAGTACTTGTCTTCGCAGTTCCTTGGATAGTAGAAGTTTTAATGATAAATTTAGGTAATTTAACAGAAGGCGTTAACTTTACTGATTGTTTAGAAAATGCTACTGGTGATTGTATCGATCAATTGGAAAATGGGTATTCACGTTGTTATTCAAAAGATGAATATTCTTGTTATTATTGCCCATCATCAGATAAGTATTTATGGAGACCAGGTAGTCCAAGTGAAAATTGTCCTGGTGGAATAGGTTGGAGTAAAAAGACAAATATAGAAGAAAAAAATTGCAAATAATTAAAGTATAACTAAGTATGGTTATACTTTTTTTCTAAAAATAAGATTATGTAATTGACTAAAAATCTTCAAAATGGTATACTTTATATAGTAGGAAAGTAGGAATCTTATGAAAAAGAAAAAAGTGGTTAAAAAAAAGTATGATTATAGAAGAACTTTTCTAGTTTTTACTATAGTATTTAGTATTATTATAGGAATAAGTACTTATTGGATCTATGCCTATAAACATAAACATCCTTATCTAGAAGATAATATAATCAATTATAAAATAGATAGTTATGTTAAAACCAAAGGTAATGTTGTTTATTTAGAAAATATTGATAATAAAGTTACAAATGATTTTGTTAATAAACAGCATAAAATTATAAATAACAATAAAATTATCGATACCGATATAACTAAAACAATATATAAAAATATTTTATCAATAAAAATAAGTTATATTCTATATGGAGATTTATCTAACTATGAAGAGATTTTGATTTTAAATTATAATCTAAAAAATAAAAAAATAGTAAATAATGATAATCTTTTAGAAATGACTAATGTTACATACAAAGATATAGCGGATTCACTATTTACTGATTATATAAAAATAGAAGATACTAGTAGTGTGGTCATAGATGCTATTACCAATGAAAAACTTACTGGTACAGAATTTAATGATAATAGTTATAAATATATAACTAGAATAAGAGAAAACTTGCCTGATATAATGAGTTTATATATCAAAGATAATAAATTATATTATGCAGTAAAATTAAAAGATATAAATAAATTATGCTACCAAACAAACATAGATGTTAGTGGTAAATACATAGATAAAGAAATAGATAAATTATAAGGAGGAAATTATGGAAAGTATTTTATCTGCAACCGCAATTGGAATAGGGGTAATGGTTGGACTTGCATTTTTAGGATTAGGACTAGGAGTAGGCCTACTAGGAGGAAGAGTAGCTGAAGCCGTAGGAAGAAACCCAGAAACTAAAAATGATGTAGTACATTCAATAATGACAATATTAATAATATTTTCAATATTCTTATTATTCTTATTTGCATTTTGTTTCTTATTATTATTCTTTAATCCATTAGTGGGATAATATGACTTTATTTATTATCTCTTTTGCTGTTATTATACTACTTGTAGTATTAATGAGCTTAATACTTAAGAATGCTGTAAAAGAAGTAGATAAAAAATCTAAATCATACTTTGTAGATAAACTACAAGAGTATGATTACCTAATAGATGAAAAAGAAAAGAAACTTTCTGAATTAGAAAGCGAATTAGAAAAAAGAAAGAATGGATTAAAAGATGGTAATAGTGATATCAATAATCCTAACTATGATTTTGATAGTAGTATTATTGATATGCTTACTGAAACAAATTATCTTGATAAGAATATATTTGAATTAAATAAAAAAATAGAAGAAAAATTTATAATTAATTATGAAGATTTACTTAAAGATTTTTTATCAAATATTAAAGATAATAATAAATATGACTTTACTCTTAAACTTAGAAATAAATTTACACCTGACGAAATATATAAGATAGAAACTTTATTACCTGAAGAAAGAGATAAGTATTTAAAAGAATTATTAACTGATGAAGAATACAAAGTATATGAAATATTTGTGATAAGTAATAAGTTTAATATGGTAGATTTTATAGATTATCTAAATAGATTAATTGAACTTAATAATCCTACTGTTACTGTACTTGTACCAAATAAAAATATTAATTATGATTATATTGATAGTAAAATCAAGACTAAAGTATCAGATAATATATATAGAGGAATTAAAATTATTTATAAGAATAAAGTATATGACTTTAGTTTAAATGAAGGGAATGTGTGATATGGAACTTAATAAAGTAAATAAAAAAGTTGAAGATATTAAGAATAATGATAATATCTTTTCTGTTGGCAAAGTAATAAAAGTTAATCCTTATACTGTTATTGTATCAGGACTTAATGATATTACTTATTATGAAGAAGTAAATATTGATGATAAAGCTAAAGGATTTGTTTTTACTGTGGGTAAAAATAATGTCACTATTTCTCTAATTGAAGTAAAAGAAAAAATAAATCCAGGTGATTCTGTATATGCTTTAAAGAAACAATTTAAATGCTTATTTAGTATGGATTCAATGGGTAAAGTTATTGATATCTTTGGTAATGATTTAATAGCAGGCAAGAAATTCGATAACTTAGTAGAAGTATCAATTGAAAATGACCCCATTCCTATTATGGATAGAGATCTAGTTACTAGAGAGTTTTTAACTGGTATTACTGGTATTGATATGCTATATCCTATTGGTAGAGGTCAGAGACAATTAATAATAGGAGATAAGAAGACTGGTAAAACACAAATAGCCTTAGATGCTATAGTTAATCAAAAAGATAAAAATATGGTATGTATTTATGTAGCTATAGGTAAGACTAAGAAAGAAGTTAAAGATATTTATTATGATCTCACTAAGAGAGGCGCTGCATCTTATACAATTATTATAGCTTCATTTAATGATGAACTTCCTAATAGGACATATTTAACTCCTTATGTTGCTCTTTCGATAGCTGAAGAGATGATGATGGACTCTTATGATGTATTAGTAATAATAGATGATTTAAAGAAGCATGCTGATGTATATAGACAGATAGCTCTTGCTAGTGGTAAAACTCCAGGTAGAGATGCTTATCCTTCAGATATCTTTTATGCACATTCCAGATTACTTGAAAAAGGATGTCAACATAAGAATGGAGGTTCTATTACAATACTTCCAATAGTAGAAACTAAATCTTCAGATATTACAGATTATATATCTACAAATATTATATCTATATGTGATGGACAACTTGTTTTATCTAGTAAAAACTTTGCTAAAGGACAAAAACCAGCATTAAACTATGGATTATCAGTATCCAGACTTGGTGGTAATGTACAGGATCCTGATATGAAGAAATTAGGTAGTTTAGTAAGAAGAGAATTACTAGAATATTTGGAAGTTAGAGATATATATGAACTTGCTAATATTGATGAAATGGGAGAAGAATTACAACATAGAATGAAGGAAGGTAAAAAGATTCTTGATAAATTAAGTCAAAATAAATTTTCTCCAAAGAGTAAGGAAGAAATGTTAAGTTTATATAAGTTCCTAGAAGAAGGTGAAGATAATGCAAGTAGGTAAGATAATAAAAATTAGTGATATATCTATAGAGATAATCTTATCAAGTACCAATATAAAGATAGGGGATATTCTTAAAGTAGAAGGAGACACTGAAGAAAAATATTTATTTGAAGTAGTTGAAGTAAATAATATATCTGCGACTTGTGTAAGTTTATATTCTACTAGAGGACTACAAAAGGGTAGTATAGTTTTAAAGAAAGCTGACGAGCTAGAAGTAGAATATTCTGATAAAATATTAGGAAGAATATTTGATTCATATGGTAATCCTATTGATGGTTTACCATTTGAAAGCGAAAGAAAAGTATCTGCGAATAATAGTGCTGTATCTTTAAAAGAAGTAAAAGTTGAGACTGAACCATTATGGACTGGTATTAAAGTAATTGACTTCTTTGCTCCACTGCAAAAAGGATTTAAAATGGGATTACTTGGAGGTGCTGGAGTTGGTAAGACAGTACTTATTAAAGAGTTAATTCATAATATATATGCTAGTTCTAATGCAAGAGCAGTATTTGTTGGAGCAGGAGAAAGAAGCCGTGAAGGTAAAGAATTATACGAAGATATGAAAAATTCTAACTTACTTGATAAGATGGCCATGGTATATGGACAAATGGGTGATAATCCAATATCAAGAAGTAAGAGTGTAAGCACTGGACTTAGAATGGCCGAGTACTTAAGAGATGAGAAAAAAGAGGATGTATTAATCTTCATAGATAATATATATAGATTTATTCAGGCTAAAGCAGAAATAGCTACTGATTTAAAAGAGTTATTAATAGAAAATGGTTATCCATCTAATATGGCTAGTGAAATAAGTAGTATTGAAGAGAGAATTAATTCTAATAATAATGGTTCTATTACTTCATTTCAAGCTATTTATATACCAGCGGATGATTTAACCGATGATGCAGTACAAACTACGATGAGTTATATGGATGGACAAATAGTACTTGATAGAAAGATATCTGAATTAGGATTATATCCCGCAATTAACGTATTTAAATCTACTTCTAAATTAGTAGATATAGAAAAGATAGGAGAAAGACATTTTAAATTAGTTGAAAGAGTTCTTGCTTATTTAACTAGATATGAAGAACTAGAGGAAATAATTGCTGTACTTGGTATTGAAGAATTATCTGAAGAAGATAAAAAGATATTCCATAGATCAAGAAAATTAAGAAACTACTTCTCCCAGCCAATGTTTGTAGCAGAACCATTTACTAATATTAAAGGAGAATTCGTTGATATAAATGATGTACTTAACGATGTAGAGAATATTCTTGAAGGTAAGTATGATGATGTTGATGAAAGTAAATTTAGATATATAGGTAAAATAACATGGACGGAATAAAAGTAAAAGTATTTGATATTAGAAATGGTATGAGAGTATATGATAACATTAAAATAATAAGAATAATAAGTAAAGACTATAATCTTTTATGAAAGACTATTTACCCATAATAGGAGAAATAGAAGGATCAGTTGATATAAAGAATGATGTAGTAAATGAATCATTTAAAAATATCAAAGCCTTTTATATGAATAGTGACAATGTCTTTAATCTAATGATAAAAGAGGGATAGTATGGAGAATGTATTATATTTTGCTAGTGTTGGATTAATAGTATTAATATCCTTATATGCAATATTAAAAATATTAATAAAAAAATTCAATCCAGAAGAATCAAAAGTAAATATATACGGAATACTACAAGGTATGAAAAATACTGAGATAATTAGTTTATCGTGTAGTATTGTTAGTTATATCTTCTTACTATACATAATGGCTTCATTTATAGATTTAAATCTATATATAGCATTAATATCTTTATCATTAACTCTTATCAGTGGTCTTTTAATAAAAAATAAAAAAGTAATAATAAATCTTTTACTAGATTTAATATCACTAGGAGGAATTAAATTAGTATATTTAATTCATGATTATATTATAAATGAATATTACTCCGTATGGATGCTGTTACTATTAGTATTCTTAATGATATTCTTATTACTATATTTATCATATACATTACTTAAAAATATTAAGAATGTAGTAATTAGAAATAAATATGTAAGGAAGGGTGGTAATGATGAGAATAAAAAACGTAGTTAAAGTAATGAACTTCCACTCCTTACTTAGAATTGAGGCTTCTAAAAGAGAAGCCAGTCATTATCAAAATGTTGGTGATGAAATAACTAATATAATAAGAAGTATTTTATATAATAGAAATCTAGTTCTAGATAAAAAAATAATTACTCCAAATCCAGATAATCCTAAACTAAATATATATATAGCCAATGATTATGGATTCTGTGGTAATTTTAATTCCCAAGTAGCACATCAAATAAGACAAGATAAAGATGTTTATAAAATAATTATAGGTAAAAAAATAGTATATAGTGATGATAAAACATTATTAAAAATAGAGAAAGATAACTTTAATAATGAACTTGGTAGAATAGAGAAGACTATAGATGAATCTATACATAATGCAGCATATAGTGAAATTAATTTATATTATAACCACTATAACTCAAGTACATCTTTTGAATTTAAAAAATTAAATCTATTTCCTTTAAAGTTTGAAGGAGAATATTATAGTAATAAAGACTTTGTTATAGAGACAGATATAACTAGTATGATTTATAGCCTGCTTACTTTCTATATAATGTATCAACTTAGAATGTGTGAATGTATCAGTAGAGCTGCTGAAAACACAATAAGAAACCAAATAACCAGAGAAGCAATAGATAAAATAGAACAAATAGAAGAAGAGCAAAGTAATGAATTAAGAAAAGAAAAGAAAACTATTCTAATTAATAAAACAGTAGATAATTATAAGAAATTATCTTATATGGAGGCTGACAATGGATAAATTTGATTATATTACTGCGACTATTGAAGAAGAAAAAGTAAGAGTAGAAAAAATAATAAAATATTTAAAAGAAAATAATCTAGTAGATGAATTACCTGAATATCAAGAAAGATATAATAATATATTAAAATATTTAACTGCTAAAGAAAGATATTTTAAAGTATTAGAAAGTGTTAAGCTAGATAAAGAAAAGCTAGAAGAATTAAATAGAATTAAAGATGAATATGAAGTAGATAATATACTACTTGAAGATACTCTTTTATCTAAGTTTAATGAAGATACTTTTGGTAAATATAGAAATGTATTATATGAAGATATTAAAAATCAAGATAAAGAAGTACAAGATATATTATATCTACTACTAGAAAAACAAAGTAATTATAGTGAATTAGTAATTAAAAGAGATAGATTAAAAGATAAAATAGATAAAAATAAATATCCTAAAACTTATAATACTTTATATTCACAAGATATTATTATTGAAAAACAAGATAGTATCTTAGAAAAAATATTTGTAGTAGAAAATAGTATTAAAATAGAAAAAGATAAACTATCTTCAATTGAAGATAGTGTTATGACAGATAGTATATTAAAGTTATTATATGAATTTTGGATAGTTAATTCATATGATCCAAGTAAAGTAGATAAAACTAAATTATTTATAACTAATAAAACATTTACTAGTTATAAAAATAATATTCCAGAAGTAAAAAAAGAGGTAGTACCTCCAAAAGAAGAATATAAAGAAATTAAAATAGATAATCTAAAACTTCCAGGTCTAGATGAAGAAAAACCAATAGATATTGATGGGAAAGATTATTTAAAATAAAAAAATTATATTGATAATTATATCAAGTTTTGTTATAATTAATATGATGATAGGAGGAAGAAAAAATGATAGAAGAAAAGAAAAAAGTAAATAGACCATTAGTCTATGCCATATTAGGAGTAACCCTATTAGTGCTAGCAGTATCTGGTAGTGCTTATGCATTCTTTACTGCACAAGCAACAAGTGATCAGTTCTCTGGTAATACAATTGACGTTCAAATTAAAAAACCAGTAGTAACTCTAGTAGTAGGTGATAAAACAAAAGGTTTAATTCCTATACATGATGGCTCAGTAACAGGCCATACTACTAATCAGTTAACTACTGCAGTTAGTGGTACCAATAAATGTGTAGATAAGAATGGTTATATGGTTTGTCATGTTTATAAGGTAACATTAAGTAATGAAGGTAGTACAGCCACTACAGTAGATACTTCAATTACATTAAATACTGGAGGAGCTGCAAATGTTACTTGGGCTAAGATGACTAATCAAACAACATTTGGTTCATTAAAAGGTACTGACAATTCTTTAGCAAAAGGAACTGCATTAAGTGCAAATGGAACTGCTGATCTATATTTTGTTGTATACTTAAAGAATACTGGTTCTGATCAAACTGGTACTGATGCTGGTAAAACATATAAAGGTACAGTAACAGTAGTTGCAAGTACTGGTTCTACTCTTGAAGCACAATTCTAATTATTAAAATAATAGTGAGAAATCACTATTATTTTTTTCTAAAATATGAGAAATAAGTATTGCAAAAATAGTCGGTATTTGATACAATTATTATTGTAAAGGAGGATTGAAAAAGATGAATGAAAATAAGAAAAGAAGTACACTTTATGTAGTATTAGGTGTTGCTACATTAGTAGTAGCTATAATTGGCGCTACATTTGCATACTTTAGTGCTCAAGCTAGTACCAAAGATGGCGATATCTCTGGTGGCACAAGTGATGTCGGTGCTGCTTTGTCATTAAATGTAACTAGAGATTTGGTTGAAGCAAGTAGTGAAGAAGGTACAACTGTTAACTATAATAATTTAGTACCTGCAGAAATTTCTAATGAAACTGATATAAAAAATGCTATAGATAATAAGTGCATAGGAACAAGCGGATATGTTGGATGCCATGTTTACAAAATTGAAGCAGGTTCTTCAGAGGCACTTACAAGTGCAAGTATTAGATTAGCAGATTTACAAACTACTGCTACTGACTATGCTAGCTGGAAATTCTATCTATATAAATTAGATGAAAGTGGTAATGTTACTATAATTTCTGATGCTAAGAATACAAATCATAGCTTTGCTGCATATGATGCAGAATCTACTAGTAGAGTATATACATATAGTGCAGGAACTCCAAGTGGATTTGATATGCATAATAATGCAAGTTTAAATGGAAATACTACCTATTATTTAATGGTTTATTTAGAGAATAAAGAAAATGTTTCACAAAATCCTAACGAAACTTCAGCTACTGAAAGCGGAACTGGTACCTATTCTGGTATAATAACTATGGATGCTGCTGGTGGTAAAGTATATGCTAAGTTCGAAGCAAAAGTAGGCAATTAAAAATTATTTATTAAGGGAAGAAACGTTCTTCCTTTTTACTTTGAAAAAAGTAATTATTTGAAAATAAAAAAAATATCAAAAATGAAAATAAAAAAAATATCAAAAAACTATTGCAAAAAGAATTTATATTTGATACAATTATCATTGTAAAGGAGGATTGAAAATAATGAACGAAGAAAATAACAGAAAGGGACCTGGCGTATTTTACGCTGTAGTAGGTGTTGCTACATTAGTAGTTGCTATAATTGGTGCTACATTTGCATACTTTAGTGCTCAAGCTAGTACTGGAGCTGAGGATATCAAAGGTGGTACTTTGGATATTAAACAAAGTTTCTCTGTTGAAGCGGTAAGAGTATATAAAGATGAAACTGTAGCTAGTGATAATCTTGTTCCATCAGATGCTGGTGCAAATATTACCAATATTAAAAATGCTATGACTGCTAAATGTGTAAATAAAGGTTATACAGGATGTCATATTTATAAAATAACTGCTAAATCAGGACAAACATTAAATACTGCATCATTAAATCTTACATTAACACAAACAGGTGCAACTGATGTAGCTGCTTGGAAATATGTAACATTTACTGGTGAGGGCGATGCTGCTGCATTAGTAGAAGGAAAATCAGGAAGTTTTAATGTTCTTGATACTGCTCCTGTAGACTTACACAGTGGCGCTAGTGTAACTGGTGGAACAGATGTAGTTTACTATTTAATGATTTATTTAGAAAACAAAGATAAATCTCAAAATGAGCCTGGTGATAACCTAGCAACTGGTTCTTATGTTGGTAAAGTTACATTCCAAGCTGCTGGTGGTACTGTTTCAGCTTCATTTGCTGCTTAGTAATATGTTATTTAAAATATAGTAATGATTATAATTACTATATTTTTTTTATGCCTTAAAATTAAAAAGTGTGCTTTTGCACACTAATTATGTTCTTCTTTTATTAATACCTAGAATACTTGCAAATACTCCAATTAATATCATTAATATTAAATATAATATTCCTATTAAAGTAATATTTTTAGTAATTATATTAAATATTAAAAATGGAATAACAAATAAAAACATAAAAAAAGCAGTATTAAG
>ENA-OOSV01001118-OOSV01001118.1-human-gut-metagenome-genome-assembly--contig:-NODE-1118-length-11126-cov-1.569687_pt1 | contig 11126 bp, 5 predicted proteins | sample MGYA00241179_ERZ501216 | MGnify/ENA primary metagenome ERZ501216 (study PRJEB25962, sample SAMEA2042498) | human gut metagenome | biome: human gut; feature: human-associated habitat; material: faeces...
TTGAAAGAATCCTATGACGATCTGGATGATGCATTTAAGAATCCATCTTATGACAAGAATCTTGATTACTGTATGCCGGAAGGTGGTGGTACCGTAGGTATTCTGGTCAACCGGGATAAAATAAAAAATGAGATTAAATCCTGGAATGACCTGTTTGATTCATCTTTGAAAGGTCAGATCGTTATGCTGGATGACCAGCGTATCATCCTGGGACTTGGTAATGTGTTAAATGGAAAAGAGTTTAACAGCACCAACGAAGCAGATATCCAGGCAGCCAAAGCTACTATGGAAAAGATTATTCCAAATGTGAAACTGTTCCAGAGTTTCGACCAGTATGATTCTATGGCAAACGGTGAGGCCAACATCATGGTTGGATGGAGTTATGAAGCATACAAAAATGTTTCTGAAAACAAGGGAAACTGGGAATACATTTATCCGGAAGAAGGCATGCACTGCTATGTAGATAATTACTGCATTTGTAAAACAACGGATAATGTAGATCTTTGCAACAAACTGATCAATTATATCTTTGGAGCAGATTTCAACAAAGTAGTATGGAAAGAAAATCCCGGAACCCGTATCGCTTCCAAGAAGTTTGCTGCTACACTGGATCTGGATGAATTAGGCAAAAAGATTGTTTATCCGCCAACCGAGCAGTACAACAAAGGATTGTATCTGACCGTATTGGATGACAGTGCCATGGGACTGTATGACACAGCATGGACTGAATTTAAACAGAAGGCTTCCATTCAGTAAGCCGGACAGAAGGGGGAGAACGCTCTATGTATTCAGCAATCGATACCGTCTGGGTATTGACCGGAGCTGTACTGGTGTTTGCCATGCAGGCTGGATTTGCAATGCTTGAGACAGGATTTTCCCGGACAAAAAATGCTTCGAATGTAGCAGCCAAAAATGTGGTGGACTTTCTTCTTGGTTCTCTGGCATTCTGGGTCATCGGATTTGGCCTTATGTATGCCGGAGACGGAAGTCTCATCGGTGGTTTGAAATTTTTTGCCAGCGGGAATTATGTAGATAATATACCAAACAAGGTATTTGTTTTTTATCAGTTAGTATTTTGTGCAACATCGGCTACCATTGCTTCCGGTGCATTGTCTGGAAGGATGAAGTTTTCTTCCTATTGTATTTACAGTGTTGTTATGAGTGGCCTGATCTATCCCATTAGTGGACACTGGGCATGGGGCGGCGGCTGGCTTGCAGACCTCGGCTTCCATGATTTCGCAGGTTCAACTTGCGTACATATGGCAGGCGGCGTTGCAGCATTCGTTGGCGCAGCTATCCTTGGTCCTCGTATCGGTAAGTATGACAAGAACGGCAAGGCAAAGGCTATCCCAGGTCACTCGCTTACACTTGGCGCACTTGGCTGCTTTATCCTTTGGTTCTGCTGGTTCGGTTTCAATGGTGCTTCAACAACTTCAATGGAAGGCGATGCTATCCCGCTTGCAGGTAAAGTTTTCGTAACAACAAACCTTGCAGCAGCAGTTGCAACTATCACAACAATGATTTTTACTTGGATCAAGTATAAGAAGCCTGATGTTTCAATGACACTTAACGCTTCACTTGCAGGTTTGGTAGCTATCACAGCTCCATGCGACACAGTTTCACCAGTATCAGCAGCTATAATCGGTATCGTTGCAGGTATCCTCGTAGTTGTAGGTGTAGAGTTTATAGATCAGGTACTCAAGATAGATGACCCAGTTGGTGCTTGCGGAGTTCATATGCTCAACGGTATGTGGGGTACTATTGCAGTGGGTCTTTTCTCAGACGGTACTTGCGGTGAAAAGGGACTCTTCACAGGCGGTGGAGCACATCTCCTTGGTATCCAGCTTCTCGGTATGGTATCAGTAATCGCTTGGGTAGCTATCACAATGACTATCGTATTCCAGATCATCAAGCACACGATCGGTCTTAGAGCTTCCGAGCAGGAAGAGATCCTTGGTCTTGACGTTACAGAGCATGGTCTTGTATCTTCTTACGCTGACTTCGCACCAGCAATGTCACAGGCAATGCTCAGCTATACAAAGGACGACGCAAAGAGCGTTGTAAAGGTAGACAAGTCAACAGAGCCTGTAGTTCCTGTTGAGAAGGCTATCAAGGTAGAATCTTATGCAACAGACGCACCGTCTGCTGACGGCACACCTAAGATGACAAAGGTCGCTATCATCTGCAAGCAGCAGAAGCTCAACGATCTTATCACAGCTTTGGAGGACATCGACGTAACAGGTGTTACAGTAACGAACGTTCTTGGCTGCGGAATGCAGAAAGGACAGCCTGAGTATTACCGTGGCGCAGTTGTTGAAACAAATCTGCTGCCAAAGGTAAAGGTCGAGGTCGTTATTTGCAAGGTACCAACAAGAGCAGTTATAGATGCTGCAAAGGCAGCCCTTTATACAGGTCATATCGGAGATGGAAAGATCTTTGTATACAACATTGAGAACGTAGTAAAGATCAGAACGAATGAAGAGGGTTATGACGCACTTCAGGACGATTAAGCCTTAAAGATGACAGGTGACTACCCAATAAAATTGCCCCCATCCCACTTATAAATTATAGCTTGGAACCCGTGGTCGAGTAATTCGGCTGCGGGTTTCAAGTTTTGTGGAGAAGTTCAAGGCATTATGAATAGATAGACAAAAGGGACATTGCCGAACGTTGGCAATGTCCCTTCGTAAATTATCAGAAAAGTGATAGCTGCTCAGATAAATAAAAAGCGTGTTCCATATGTTGCTTTGCCTCTGCTTCAAGTATTTCGACATTTGAGAGTGGAAGGTTCTTGAAACGAAGCTGATAGACCATATCAAAGAAGCTCGTTACAGCCGCAGTTCCAAGATGCGTAAGACAGATCAGCTGTATATGGAAATGTCTTGCTATGCGGAACATAGGCTCAAGAAGGTGAGGCGAAGAGATCGGTCCGAATGGATTATCAAGGATCAGTACGCCGCTTGTTGAATTTAGATTGTTTGTAAGGCTTCTTGTGTAATTCATAACGGATACGATCAGAGAAAATAAAACAACAAATTGTTCTCCGCCAGAGTTTGCTTTCAGAGCGTCCTGCCATGAACGATAGCGGCAGTTCTGAATATTTTTATCGATCTTAAATACATTGATAGGAATGTTCTCATTGCCAATGTAGCAATTCAAGAGGCGTCTGATATCAAGATGATCGTTATGAGTTTTCGTTGCTGTTGTATTTTCAGACAGATGCTTTTGGACTTGTTCAGTTATGAAATGATCGATCCTTTTATAAGGCTGATCGCTGTCTGGATCAATCTCAGGCAAAACTATCTGTATCATATGTTTTTTTACGTTACCGATCTGTACGACCGATCTACCAGACAGTGTTTTTAGATTATCATATAAACGTCCGGCACGCTGTTTGCAATGATCTACAAGTTGCTTTCTGCTGTCTTCAACATCTTTAAGCTGAACGGCAAGCTGAGCGATACGATCCTGATAACGCTTGATATCGCTTTCTGTTCGTTCATAAAGTGTAAAGTATTTATCTCCCTTGATATGATCGTCGTCGATCACTGATAGAATGCCGTCCAGTGTTCCCATAAACAAAGTATGTGTATTTCTGAATGGCTCAAGTTCACGGCTATGGTATTTCTTTGCTTTGCCCTCTGCTTGTGTCAGCTGATCGATGCAATGCTTTATTGTATCGATCAAGTTATCAGTATCCTGCGGGATCTCTGATATTTTAGGAGTATACTCTGTAAAATCAAGCTTGAGATATTTTTTGAATCTATCAATGCATATCCATTTTATATTCAAACCGTTCAATTTCTTTTTGCATTCTTCACTTTCTCGCTCAGCTGCTTCTAATTTATTTTCACATTCTTTTATACGGCGTTCAAAATCAGAACCAACCTCAGATCGTGGCAAAAGCTCTGCATTGAGTTCTGCTAGCTTTTTCTTAGCATGTTCCAGATCGTTTTTCACTTTGGTATGATAGATTGATGCTTGAGAATGTTGCTTATAAGCCTGCGATCTTGCTTCTTTTGCCAGATCAAGCTGTTGTTCAGTGTCATTATAGGCGTTGGCAGAATATTCTGTGCTTTTGTATTCTGTTGGTTCTATATGGAATCTTTTGATATCATTTTCTTTATGAACGATGCTTTCTTGCACCTGTTCCAGTCGCTTCTGCAGCGTTTTGCGATTAGCTGAATTATTCTCAAGATAAAGTCGGTATTCCTCGAGCATGACCGAATGATCCTCTGTAAATATTTCTGCTTTCGGTGTGTCTTTCAGCTCATGCGACAGTTTTTGATGATCGGTCAGCTTATTCTGGAGGTCACGGAGAAGAATATCATTATCCTGTATACTCTTATTCAGTTGTTTTTCTTTCTGATGCATTCCATCTATTTGTTCAGAGATCTCTCTGCAAATAGTTTCCGATTCTGTGATCTTTTCGCTAACGCTCTCATATTGTGAGATGATTTTACAAATACGCTCAAATTCGGATCGTTTATTTTCAATATGGGATTTTGATATTTGACTTTTTTCGCTTATTTGACGATTTTCCTTTGCTCGTGCTTTGATCTCGCTCTTTTGCTTCTCAAGAACCGAGAGCTTAGTTTGTATCTCCTGAAGCTTTTCTTTAAGCTTCCCTATGCCTGCCTGTAATTGCTGCTCATGATCTGCGGCGTATGTAAATTGTGATAGTATGCTGCGTTCTGATTCCCATTCCAATATCTGATGCTGTAGATTATCTTTATCTGCTTGTGTTTCGCCAAGTCTTTTCTGTATATTTTCTTTATAAGTAAATGCGTCCTGAAAATATTCTTTATCATATGCAGAAATAAACCGTTCAGGCTCGTTCCAATCTCCATCAGCCATATCCGCAAGTTCAGAGCGTGAATATACTGGAACAACAGCCGATAACCAAGAATCTGGCGATTGTGACAGCAATTTGACCTTCTCCTTTTCAGAATCAACGATCACAGAATAAGCAACGAGAGGATTGACGGTAAGGATATCTTCTCGTATTTTTGCATTTTGTAAATTTAGGTACTGCTCGCCTGTTTGATAAGCGATACCTGATTCCTGCAAAAAGCTTACAGCTGTTTTGGAGAGGTGAAGCTGACCTGCATTTATACATCGTAGCTGCTCGCCTAGCAATTCAGCACAGCGTTCCGTTTGCCGAAGCTGTTCTCTTAGCTTTGCAAGTATTTGCTCAAGGCTTGATAACGGCTCATCAGTAAATAATCTGTCTTTAGATATTGATAAATGCTCTAAGACTTTAATAACTGCATCATATGCTTGCTGATATTCTTTCAATTCTGCTTCCTGCTGCTTTAAATTGGCTTTACATTCCTCTTGCGTTCGGTGAAGCTCGCCCATCTGATTATCCTGAGCGTCACGTTCCTGTTCAAGCCGGCTCTCCTCAAGCCGGCACTTTTTGATATTCTCCTCAGCAAGCCTGAGCTGCTCATCGTAGTCCGCACGAATGCTCTCAGCGTCTTTCTTAGAAAAGCTTCCGTCAAGCATAATAGTCATATGCAAAGCAAGCGTTGCCAGAGCCTTGTTGATCTGATCAAGCAAACTCTTTTTTTGACCGATATCTTGATTTAAGCTGTCATTCTCGTGATTATGCTGCTTTTTAAGGCGTGAGATCTCTTCCTTTATGGAATCCAAAGCTTCAGACAGTTCTTTTTTAGTTGCTTCCTTCTGCTTTAATTTGCTCTCAGTCTGCCTTATCAGCTCTGTTGTTAGCAAAGACAGTGAATATTTTAAAGAAAGTATATGGGAATCCTGCGTTCCTTGGTCAAGCTCTCTGATCTGTGCAGTCAATGCCTTCTCATCATTTTGCTGTTTAAGCAGCTCCTTGTACTCTTTCGCAGCGTTCAGGGCCTTGACTTTATGTTCAAGCCTGTTATACTGACTTTCGGCATCATCTTTTTTCTGTTTGCATTCTGCAAGCCATATGGTTGATTTATCAAAATCAGCCTGTGAAAGATAAACAGCTTTTGATGCTGCTTCGGTTTTGATGTGCTTCTGTTTTGTCTTTAAGTCGGATATTGCTTTTTCAAGCTGTTGTTGTCTTTCTTTGTTCAGCTTGATTTGATGCTGAAGTGTAAATGAATGATCAGCCAATTGGTGTATAGACTGTATCTTCTGATCTTCTGCGTTCCACATATCCTTTATTAGCTGAAGCATACCCTGCAGCTTATCTGTAAAATCCCTGATCTGCGACTTTAAGAGTAGATTTTTCTCCTGCCCGGCATAGCTGACCGCATAGTTGATAAACATTTCTTCAAGGGATCTTGTTGACGTATCGTTGCACGGCATAACGCCAGGAATAATAAATTTGTCAAGTAATCTATCGCTCGTTTTATATTCCTCAAAGAACTTTGTAATGCCGCCTTCTACTGCATTGATCGGTACAAGAATGTTTTCCCATTCAGTATGGAAAATACCGAATTCCTCTAAACGCTTCTGATAACGGCGCAATGAATCAGAAGGATAGTATTCGACCCTTCTGTTTTGCAGATATTTGCGAAGCTCGTCAAAAGAGATCGGGCGGATATGACTGCCTGTGCGCTGTGAAAGAGGGAGACTGATAAGATCGAGCTTGTCGCCGGCTCTTGTGTAATCATGTATGAAAGTATAATAACGAATGGTCTTGCTCTCATTTTCGTCATCTGCTGTGGTGCTTGCAGCCAGTGCAATCCCTGTGAGCAGACTATTATGTGATCCGTCCAATGCCCACTCAATCAAGACAAACGCATGATCCGTGCCCTTCTGAAAATAATCGCTGATATTACGATTCTGAACTTTTGCCTTCGGGCAAATAGGCTGGAGCAACAACTGAACGATAACAGACTTGCCTCCGCCGTTATCCAGATTAAAAAGAGTATCTATTGGTTTTCCTTCAGCGTTCTCAGTGCAGAAAATCTCGTCCGGTATCAGCTTTGCACCATTGTTGAACCTGAAATTTACAATTCGTATCTTACGGATCGCTGGCATCTGGTTTTCCTCCTTCAAGAATAGAGTGTATTTCAGTAATGCGGGTTTGAGATAAATAATACGGCATAAGATCATTCAGCTTGACCGTTGGTTTCCATACACCGTCAGCGTCATACAGCAATTCCTCATCACGAAACTTTCTGATGATCTTCATGAAACAGCCATGTTTGGTATCTATAGAGTTGGATTCATCACCACGCTTTGCGAGCCAGTTGTCAGCAAGGTGCAGAAAATCTATGCTGTACTGTGCTGAAGCATTTTTTAAGGATTCTCCTTCAGAGCGTACCTGCTCACAATGCTTTGTGAACTCGGAAAGAAAATCTGATTCTTTGATGTAATATCTTGTTTGCAGTGTGTTTCCTTTTCCGCCGTAAAGCTCATGTAAAAGAAAGATCGCCATATAATTCAGCAAATAAAGCTCTTCAAGCTTTTCATTGCCAACGCTGCGGCGGAAATCATTGTTATCCTGCGAAAATAATTCGTTGTTTGGATCTGGCAAAAGATAAAGTCTGCCGTTCGTTTTGTAAAGAGTGAAATCAAGCTCCTGTTCCATGATCGCAAGTTCAGAAGCAATTTCAGGATCATTATAATATTCATAATACGCAGGGGACTGCTCACGGGTAATGTAACCATTTTCCATAAGCTTTGCAAATAGTTTCAGACTTTCAGGCCTCATCTTCTCACCTCGATCTTAAAATCATTCATCTCGATATGTCCGCCTTTATGATCAGATAAAGTTATAACATCATCGAGTTTATATATCATTATCGACTCCATTTGTACCGATTCTTCAGGAAGCTCGCTCAGACAATAAGAGAGATCAAATTCTCCCACGGGAACGATTATGTCATGCTGTGCCGAACGCCAGCCTGCGATATCTATTTCTCCAAGTCCATAGAGCTTCAGCATGACGTCAGGCAATGCTTTTTCCTGCATTTGTTCATGCAGCTGCGTTTTAGATACAGTGTCAAGATATTCGCTAAAATTAAAGACCGCCCTGTTTTCGGCAAAAGACAGCAGTCCTCTTATTATCTCAACATATCTTTCGTTTCTGATATCTGCCACATTTTCAGCAGTGTCATCGCTTGTGATATCTATACCGTCATCTCTGCTGACCTCTCTTATAGAATTTTGCCGTCTGTAAAAAAGATCAATACCAAACAGATGCGGAAATTCTGGACGATAAAGCGGTGCAAATAATTTTCCCACATCTTTAGAATCTTTTAATTGCATTTTCTGCAATGGGAGCAGTAACTCCTGTTCAATGTCAAAGTGACCCGCCTGCAAATAAGAGAAGCTATCATCTAAAAGATCAGCATATAGTTCGGATAGTGTGAATTTCTGGTTAAATACTCGGCTTTGCTCGCTTATTACAGTATCAATGTTTTCAAGGATCTCATGTATCTCTTTTTCGGTCTGACATATTTGGCGGTCTTCTTTTATTTCAGCGACTGCGAATGCCTGCAATTTTGCCGATACAAGGCTGCGGATATCGCTGAGCTGTTTGTTTTCGTTCTCAAAGGAATCTTTGACCTGATCGACAATATCTTCGTATTCATCGATCGATACCTCAGAGATATTGATCCTGCACCGAAGCATAAAGTCGTCCATTCTTGTTTTCAGATTTCTGACTCTGCTAACTAATTCACGGCTTTCACGAAGTGCTTTGCCATAGTTGCCTCGCTTAATAAACTCTTGTAACTTGAATCGGCTTACAGAAAAGTCCAATTCGCTGTCGATCTCCTTGGTTCTGAAAAGAAACTCATAGGCTTCATTTGTCAGAACATAGCTTCCGCTTTGCTGCTCGAATAAGATCAGAGAGCCCTGTTCACGGAATTTTTCGTAATGACTATCGAACGTTTCAAATCTTCGCACTTTTCCTCCGCTTTGCAGTACATCTGTTACGATATAATCTGTCAGGGTCTTTGCCTTCTCCGGCTCATATCCATAAATATCGGCTAATTCACGCAGAAATACTGTGATATCCTGCTTGGTACAGCGTTCGCCATAGCGAAGTGTATTGTCCATGATAAAGACCATTACCATAAGTATGAGATTATCGGTTTTATCATCATCATTATGCAATATTTCACGGATCTCTGTGGGTTTGCTTCTTTGTAGCCAGTATTTGATGAGATTCACGAATCGCATACGTTTTTCAAAATCTTGTAATAATTCTTTGGAACCTGCTGAGATCATTATTTTACCTCATATTATCTGCCAGTACGGGATATGAGAGTATCTCCTGTGGCAATCGTTTATTATCCTCGATTATTTGTGTGATCTGCTTTTGCTCATAATCAGAAAACAAGGGCAATATCCCTGACATTTCGGGAATGATGCGTCTTCCGTCGCTGCTGTCAGGGAGCCTTATGCTTCGACTCAGTTCCAGCATTTTCTGATATGCAGGAACGAACAATTCAATATGAAGCTCTTTTGCTTCCTTGCAAAGACGAATAAAAATGTCAAAACCAGCTCTGTCAATATCTCCGCAATACAGAAATCTTGTTTCATCGGCTCCTAAATATTGTGCGTAGGAACGAAATTTTTCTTTTCCTGTAATGTCATTCCCCTGACCAAAGATCACTCCGTCGATCTTAGTATCAAATATCGAGCAGGCTCCGGAGCTATACATTAAGCGTCTTATATTGAACCAGATATCCTTGTTTTCGCAAATAAGCAATGTCATTCTGTTTTTACGAACGGGAATATAATCGGAAAAGCACTGTTCCGGTGTTTCGTAAAATTTAAGCACATCGCCAGTGATGCCCATTCTTTCTAATAGTCTTAAATGGTCGTCTAATTTTTTCTCGTCACCAAATATAGAAAAGGAACGTTCACGTCGGGACATCATATCACTGCCCTTGTCATACGTCAGCCATTCACTTAATCGAAGTAAAAAAGCCTTATTTTTTACAAACTGTATTCGATTGCGAAGAAGATATTCATTTTTTGTCAGCCTTGGATGGAGAGCATCGATCTCATAACGTGATATTTGCTGTGGCTTTTCTATAGAGATCGTATATCTCATATACAGTGGTATTTTCAGATTGCCATTTGTTCCACTGCTTTTGACAGGAGTCAAAATGCCCTGCTCAGTAAGCTCGCTGATCTGTTGGGCTAACTGTTCATGATCTTGACATATTCGGTTTAGCTCCTCCAGTGAGATCCGTTTTCGAGTATGATCCTGCAGAGCTTTATATAACGGATTATTGTTTTTGCTCATACTTTGCCACCTCTGTTCTGAATTAATAACAACATATACATATTGTAACATGATTTAGTCAAAAAAACAAGTTATTATTAACAAAAATGGTGTGCTATATGGTTTTATACGTTATTATAAAGTAAAGGGCAGATACCTCGATAATGAAGTATCTGCCCTTTGTGATTCATAACTGTAATAAAGGATCTACTTTGGTTAATGCGAATTATTCTTCTATTTCTGTGGTCTTGATGTGAAGCTCCTCAAGCTGCTTCTCGTCTACTGTGGACGGACAAGCACTCATAAGCTCGCTGGCGTTCTGTACCTTTGGGAACGCTATTACATCTCTCAGACTGTCTGCATTGCAGATTATCATGGAAAGTCTGTCAAGTCCTATGCCCATGCCGCCATGCGGTGGTGCGGCATAACGATAGGCGTCTACGAGGAAGCCGAACTTTGCTTCTATCTCTTCGTCTGTTCCATTTATTTCTATGCCCAGTGCTTCAAACATTTTCTGCTGAAGCTCAAAGTCTGTTATTCTCATTGAACCTGATGAAAGCTCTGTGCCGTTGAGGACAAGATCCCATGCCTTTGCACGGACGTTTGCAGGGTCGGTGTCAAGATAGTCAAGGCACTCCTCCATTGGCATTGTGAATGGGTGGTGCGCTGCTACCCATGTGTCGTTCTCGTCGTCATACTCAAAGAAAGGCATTTCTGTTATCCATACAAAATTGAACTTGCCCTCTGGGATAACGCCAAGACGCTTTCCGCAGATAAGTCTGAGTGCGCCCAAAGTTGGAAGAACTACCTTGTTCTTGTCGGCACAGATAAGAACGAGGTCGCCCTTTTCTGCTCCAACGGCTGCGTTTATCTTCTCAAGATCGCCCTCGCCAAGGAACTTCTTGAATGAGCAGTTTGGCTCGTCTGCCCAGCG
>ENA-OOSV01001119-OOSV01001119.1-human-gut-metagenome-genome-assembly--contig:-NODE-1119-length-11121-cov-1.695735_pt1 | contig 11121 bp, 8 predicted proteins | sample MGYA00241179_ERZ501216 | MGnify/ENA primary metagenome ERZ501216 (study PRJEB25962, sample SAMEA2042498) | human gut metagenome | biome: human gut; feature: human-associated habitat; material: faeces...
TGAGGAATGGCGCAAGGCGGTGGTGACGGAGATAGGACGAGAGCGGTACGATGCACTCTCTAAACAACTCGGTTGTGATTTGGCATACGCCTATATCGATCACCGCATGGAGCAGCTGATGATAGAAAAAATGGTGAAAGACCGTATGCCAACATCTTCTGCCGACTATATCATCCGCAAGGCGGCACAAAGCAGTCTGTTCGGTCTGCCCTACGAACTGAACAAGTCACCCCTTGCCGCAGAGATAGAAGCCAAAGGAGAGGCAGCCTATAAGCCCTCTCGAACAGAGAAGGCAGCGGGATGGGCAGCCGGAGCGGGTGCCGATGTCGTGGCCATGGGAGGGATTGGCTCATGGGCAACCTTCGCCAAGTTTGTCGGTATCGATATGGTGATGAATGTCGGCATGGAGCACCTAAGCAAGAAAGGTAGCAGCCAAGAGGTCTGTGTCGAGGAGTGTATCAGCAAGGGAGTTTTCGGTACGGGCACCAACGTCTTCGCCTCATTCCGCAAACAGGCAAAAGTCATCAAGAACCACGAGAACAGCTATATCAAGGCTACCAACAGCCATTTCAAGAACAAGATTCCCACGAGCAATATCACTTTTATGGATTGGACGAAACAAACCGAGCAGACCTCTTTTCCTTGGAACAAAGGTACGTTCCTTGACCCTCAGAGAAACGAAGCAACCAAACGTACAGGCAAGTACAAGGATGTGCCCTTGATAGTTGCGCCTGGACAGGAAGACGAGTATCTGGAGGTTAAGGCGAGACTGGATGCAGAGGCTGAGAAGGAGAAGAAGGCAGAACCGAAAGAAACTCCTGATTCATCGACTGAAGAGGCAACACCATCTGTAGTCCAGCAGGAGGAAACAGCCTTACAAACAAACGAAAATGGATGGGACGGGCTGTTGCAGAGTTTTGGACTGAACGGCTTTTCAGACATCGGCAAGAACCTTGGTTATGTGTTGGCGATGCTGCCCGATGTACTGGTGGGACTGTTCACTGGCAAGACAAAATCGCTGAATATGGACAATAGCCTCCTTCCTTTGGCCTCTATCGTGGCTGGAATGTTCGTGAAGAATCCTATACTGAAGATGCTGTTGATGGGTATGGGAGGTGCCAATCTGCTCAACAAAGCGGGACATGAGGTGCTGGGCAGGAAACAGCAGGAAGGCATTGCACCTACAGTTAGTCCTGCTGCATCTCGCATTCAGTACCGCCAATATCCTGATGAACCACTCAATCCTCGTATCAGCAACCCGATGCTGCAAGGGCGGTGTCTCGTTGCCAACATTGACCATGTGCCTTGTACCATTCAACTGCCTGACAGTGTGATTGGGGCGCATCAGTCGGGGGCATTGCCGCTGAATACATTGGCTAACGCCATACTTGCCAAGAACGACCAGATGCGACAGATGGCAGCAATGCAGTACGAAGAGCAGGCACGGGAGAGCGTGGTGCGACCGAGGGGAATACAGTGAAGCCCGACAACAAAATTGTCGGGAACGGTGGCTTGGTAAGCCAATTATAGAATGTGATTGAGATAAACAAAAAGATAAAAGCATGAAAGAGAAATCAGAATTTGAGAAGCGGACGGCGGAGAAGCAGGTGTCGCTGCTCACTGAGGCACTGACGAGTGCGGTGGATGCCAAGGGACATTGGTTGAATGCAAGCGGCAAACTCTATCCGAAGCTCTATCCCAAGGGCTTTTCGGTCAGTCCGTTCAATGCCCTTGTCCTTGCCCTTGACTCCGATGCCAAGGGTTGCAAGAGCAATCTGTTTACGCAGTTCTCCGAAGCGAAGGCACGGGGTGAGAGCGTGAGGGAGCATGAGAAAGGTGTGCCGTTCCTGTATTACAATTGGAATAAGTACGTCAACCGCAACAATCCCGACGATGTCATCACCAAGGAGGCATACGCAGAACTGTCGGAACAGGACAAACAGCAGTACAAGGGAGTGAAAAACCGTGAGATCCGTGTGCTGTTCAATATCGACCAGACGCTACTGCCTATGGCTAACGAAACAGCCTACACTACGGCATTGAAGAAGGATGGCACGGTGGAGGATAGAGGTTATGGCGACAAGGAGGACAAGCAGCTGCATGGGTGCGTCAACGGATTCCTTCAGAAGATGAAGGACAACCTCGTGAATGTACGTCAGGACGGCACGGGTGTGGCGCACTACGACACCGAGAAGGATGTCATCTACCTGCCACGGCAGCGTGACTTCGAGCACTACAATGACTATGTACAGGAGATGATGCGTCAGTTGGTGTCTGCCACCGGTCATCAGCAGCGGTTGGCACGTGGGGGCATGGTCATGAAGAACGGCAAAGCCCCGTCGGAGGATGCCGTGAAGAAGGAACGACTCATCACTGAGATAGCTTCGGGCGTGAAGATGCTCGAACTGGGACTGCCTGCCCGTCTGTCAAAGGACAGCCTTAGCATGGTGGACTATTGGACGAGGGAACTGAAGGAAGACCCTTGTCTGATTGATGCCATCGAGAGTGAGGTGAACGGTGCGCTGAAGGTGTTGAAGAAAGCCGAACTGGGTGAAAAGGTGGAGTATGCCACCGACCAGCATCAGCGAGAGACGGCGCAGATACAGGTGCAGTTGCCCAACCACTACTTCGTAGCAGACGAAATCAAGCAGCATCCCAACGAGGAGCAGCGTACTGTGGTCATCGTGCGTGATGATGCCAGCAAGACCGCCGATGTGGTGCTGCCACAGGGTGCATCGTTGGAGGTGAACAACGAGATCAAGGGCATGAACAAGCAACGCTTCACCAATGCCTTGCAGAAAGAGGGTTATGACAACGTGCGTTTCTACAATCCCGACGGAGCCTTGGGCTTCCGTCCCGACGACAGTTATTTCGCCGACAAGAAAATCACGGTATCAAGACTGCGCAACTGGTCTATCGAAGACCTATCCTCGTTGGATGCTTCTGAGGCCGTAACCCACAGCCGTGACATCGGTTTCGACAATGTGCAGTTGGTAAAGGATGACAAGGAGCGGTGGGCATTGTACATCAAGCCCGAAGGTAAGGAGGGCTTTGCCGTCTATCCCGACAAAGGAGACCTCAATCATTTCTTCACCACCTTGAAGCAGTCGATGGACAACATCGAGCGTGTGCGTGAGGAACTGGCACAGAAGTATTATGCTATGGCAGAGGCGAAACCCGACCTGAAGGTGGACATCTTCGGAGGTAATGAGCAGGAGGTTGATTTGAACCGCATCCAGCGTGTGGCAGTATTCCGTGCCAAATCGGGCGAATGCCTGTGTGCAGCCACTATTGACGGCAAGAAGTTGCAGCCGAGAAGTGTCAGTCCGTCACAATGGCAACGATTGTGGGTGGCTCCTGACAGGGATTCCTACAAGCAGAACCTTGCCGCCTCGCTGTTTGCTGATGTATTGCAGAAAGACAACAATGTCGAGCAAAGTACACAAGAGAAGCAGGAAGAAGCGACGGAGGTGAAGCAAGCGGAGACGGCAATTGTCGATAAGCATGATGAACAGAAGGAAGTGGTACTTAAGGAAGATAAAAGCTCTGAACAAAGGGAAGAGAAGAAACAAGAGGAAAAGAAAGAAGAAAAGAAGGATGAAAAGGCTGTCAAGGCTGCTGTCTCTCCCCTTGTCCAACAATATCTTGACTTGAAGAAGAAGCATCCTGATGCCATTCTTTTGTTTCGCTGCGGTGACTTCTATGAGACCTACAAGGATGATGCGGTGAAGGCATCCAAAATATTGGGTATTACGCTGACAAAGAGCAATGGGCGCAAGGATGATGAAGGCAAGCCGTTGGCAATGGCAGGATTCCCATATCATGCCCTCGACACCTATCTGCCGAAGCTCATTCGTGCTGGTGAACGGGTGGCCATCTGTGACCAGTTGGAAATGCCGAAGCAGACAACATCATCGAAGCGTGGAATTACGGAGATGGTGTCACCTGGAAAAGAGACAGGAAAGCAGATGGCACAGGAAAGTCAAGAAACAGAACAACACACCAGTCTAAGGAGATAGGCTTATGGGAAAGAACGCAGCGTATGCCGCACAATATGCGGAGGAAGCCAAAGAACAGATGCGGATGTATGGGATTCCTGCCTCCGTCATCTTGGCGCAAGCCATACTGGAGAGCAGCAACGGACAGAGCCAACTGTCGCGCGAATGCAACAACCACTTTGGCATCAAGGCTACGGCATCGTGGTTGAAGAATGGCGGAGAGTATGGAGTCTATACGGATGATAGGCCCAACGAGAAATTCTGTAAGTACAAAAGCGTGGGTGACAGTTATGAGCATCACTCGCAGTTCCTGAAGCAGAACAAGCGTTATGCGCAGTGCTTCACGCTGTCGCCTGACGACTACAAGGGATGGACGAAGGGCATTGAGCGTGCCGGCTATGCCACGGGCGGCGGTTATGCTGCAAGTCTGCAGCGCATCATTGAAGCCAACGGACTGGACAAGTATGACAGTGAGGTGATGGCTGAGATGCGGGCAGAAGGTCGGTCGTTCGGGGTGGAGAATAATCCTCGTAGAGAAATGCCTGCTGCCCATGTACCGCAGTCTGCCGGGTATTCCTTTCCTGTGGAGCGAGAGGAGTTTCTCTTCATCACCTCGCCTTTCGGCAATCGCCAGGATCCGATGGATGCCACCAAGCAGCAGATGCACAAGGGCATTGACATCAAGACGAACCATGAGGCGGTGTTGGCCACGGAGAACGGCGGCAAGGTGGTGGCGGTGAACCATAATGCGAACACGGCAGGAGGGAAATCCGTCACCGTGGAATACAGCCGTGAGGATGGCAGCAAGGTGCAATGCTCCTACCTGCATCTGTCTGACATAGCAGTAAAGGTAGGTGACGTGGTTAATGCCAGTCAGAAGTTGGGGGTGTCGGGAAATACCGGCACCAGAACCACTGGCGAGCATCTGCATTTCGGAGTGAAGAGTGTATCGGCTGACGGCTCAAAAAGGGATATGGATCCAGCCGCTTATCTGGCAGAAATCGGACAGAAAGGCAACATCAAGCTACAGGCCCTGCATAACGGCAATGACCTGTTGGCAAAATACAAGAGCAATGCGCCACAGGAGCAGAAGGTTTCGTCGGAGGACTGGATGAAGAAAATCCTTTCCTCGGAGGACAGCGGCGTGGGCATTTCGGGAACGAATGACCCTATACTCGACATGGCGATGACCACCTTCATGTCGCTGATGATGTTGGCAGCGCAGATTGACAGCAATGATGAGGAACGACAAAAAGGACTTATCTCTGCCATGGCAGCCAACCGGCTCGTAGATTTGACCTCGCTTGTTCCAGGCATGAGGCAATGCACCATTACTGTGGGTGAGAACGGCAAGACTGTGCTTCATGCAGAGAGCGGTACGGTGAAGATTGACCGTGAACTGACCTCCTCGGAGATGAACCGCCTGTCGCTCATTTTGGGCAATGCCAATCTGTCGGAAGAAAGCAAACGGACGAAGATTGCGGGAATGGTGACAGGCATCGTGGCGACACAGCAGGCTTCGCAGAACTTCGAGCAAGGGATGGAGGCTGAGAGTCAACAACAAAATCTGCAAAGGAAATGAAAAGGATAGCAAGTCATCTGTGTACATTGCTGGTGGGTATGGTAGCTGTGGCAGGACACTTCATGCTTACCCAATGGCTTTTCGGTCAGACCGTGGCCATCATCTATCTCGGCTTCCAACTTATCATAGCAGCGTGGATAGTCTATGAACTGATACGTGCGCTAGTATATGATGATTGAAAAGAGATTATTGTCATTGCTAAGACATTTCACTTGGACGATGGATATGTATAATTCAAATAGTATCGAGCAATGATCAAATGTAATGTAACAGTGTGCGGAACGGTCAGCAAGGCTGCGACCTGCCGCACGAACAAGGAGGGCAAGGCATTCGTGAGCTTTGCCATGAACGTAGTCATTCCAGCGAAGAGCGGGATTAACAAGACCATCGAGGTGTCGGTCATCAAAGATGGGACACTGACGGAGGTGGGCAGCTGCAACATCGGCGAACGCATTGAGGTAGCCGGTGTATTGGTACCAAGAAAATGGGGCGATGTCCTTTATTTCAACCTGTCGGCAAGCAGCATCAGCCACCAGCCTGACGAGGCAGAGGACTGCATCAAGGGCGTGATGGAGTTCCGCGGCAAGGTGGGCAAGAGCATTGAGGACAAGACGGACAAGAATGGTGTGCCGTACTGCCAGTTCTCCGCTTTCAGCGCAGAGAAAGTACAGGACGGATTTGAATACATCTGGGTAAGTTTCTTCCTATTCGATGGCAAATGCGAGGCATGGCTGCAACCAGGCGTGAAAGCGAACATCAAAGGGGCATTGTCTGTCAGTGTCTTCAATGACAAACTGGACTTCTCCTGCCGAGTGTCTGAAATGAGCGAATATGTTCCGCAGCCCTATAATGGTTAATTGACTATGGGAAAGCCTTATGCTAAGGAAGGTCCGAGTGCCGAAGACAAGGCACTCGACCTGTTTGCCGATATGATGATTGAGCGTATTCAGTCGCTGTCGGGCAAAGACGGATGGAAAAAGCCCTGGTTTACTGAAGGTGCGTTGCAATGGCCGAAAAACCTGAACGGACGAGAATATAATGGCATGAACGCTATGATGTTGCTCCTGCATTGCGAGAAGGAGGGTTACAAGATTCCTCGCTTCTGTACCTTCGACCGCATACAGCAGTTTAACAAAACTGGCAAGAAAGACGAGGAACAGAAGCCCCGTGTGTCAGTACTGAAAGGTGAGCATTCTTTCCCCGTGATGCTCACCACGTTTACGGTGGTCAATAAGGAAACAAAGGAACACATCAAGTGGGAGGACTACAAACTGCTCTCTCAGGAAGAGCGCGAAAAGTACAATGTATATCCAAAGCTTCAGACTTACCATGTCTTCAATGTGGCGCAGACCAACCTGAAGGAGGTCAGACCAGAGTTTTGGGAGAAACTGGAACAGGAATACTCGATGCCCAAGGTAGAGAAGGACGAGCAGTTTGCCTTTGAACCCGTGGATAGGATGATAGCGGACAACCGTTGGATATGTCCCATCAAACCGATGTTCGGTGATTCCGCCTATTTCTCCATCAGCAAGAATGAGATTGTGATGCCTGAGAAAAGGCAGTTCAAGGATGGGGAGTCTTTCTACTCGAACCTTTTCCACGAGATGGGACACTCCACGGGTGCGGAGGGACAGTTAGACCGCATCAAGCCCGCTACCTTCGGCTCGGCAGAGTATGCACGCGAGGAACTGGTGGCAGAACTGACGGCTGCGCTGACCGCTCAGCGGTATGGCATGACAAAGCATCTGAAAGGAGATTCGGCTGCCTATTTGAAGTCTTGGCTGGATTCGCTGAAGGAGTCGCCGCAGTTCATCAAGACCACGCTACTCGATGTGAAAAAAGCTACCTCAATGCTCACGCAGCATATCGACAAGATTGCTATGGAGATAGACCAGGAGAAAAAGGCTGAGCAGGAAAACGGGCAAGGGAAAAGTTATCTATCCATAGATGACGGCGACCATGCAGTCTTGGCATATAATGGTTCTGCTGTATATATCCAGCATCATGAGAAGGAGGACTCTGTAAAGATTGCTGTGCCGACGAGTAACGGTCTGGAAGTGAAACTCTCTGTTCCTTACGACCACGGCAAAGACCTTGACACCAATTATCAGGAGGCTTTTGCCCAGTACAAAAGCCTGACAGAGCCTTCACAATCGAAAGAAAACGTCTATTATGCCTCCATCGCCTATCTCCAATCAACGGATGACACATCGGAACTGGATAAGCTAAAGGAGAAAGGTGACTATCAAGGACTGCTGACGCTTGCCAAGGAATACTATGACGGGAACGGCATGGACGAGGAGCAGACCTACAGGAAGCCGTGCCAGAACAGAGGCGATGACCTGCTAATAGAGGACAAGGACTTTGCAGTGGTCTATAACGGGAGTGTCGGCGGTACGTATGAGGTGTTCCTGAAGCATACGGAGCAAGAAGTGCGTGACCATATCACTCGCTATGGCATAGGACGTGCCAGTGAGGACGTGAAGGCTGTGGCGAGGGAGATGACCGCCGAAGAGTTTTCGGAATTGGCGCAGCGAAAAATGCCGATATTCCAAATGCCGAATGGTGGTTTGCTGAACCTGCAATATAACAAGGATAAGGATAGCCTGGATGTGGGGACTGTGACCAATGCAGGACTCTCTGTGAAGCATACCTTTCCTTTCAGCCACAACCATTCTATGGACGCAAACATCAGCTCTGCGTATGAGCAACTGCTTGACATGGAGGAGTACCAGAAGGAAGAGGTACAAGAGGAGCACGTTGCCAAGTCCGCTTTCCGAAGATGAGAGTAGTATCGTAGTATATACTAATCGTAGGCTTTACTACTCATAGTAGGTACTAACAATAGTCAGCCGCAAGGAGTAATGTCCCTGCGGCTGATTTAATTTGGGGTCATTCCATATTATGAAGGAATGCTTGTAAATCCTCGTCTGGAATGCTCTTCAGTTTCACCGGCTTGAAGCCGTCCAACTGCTCCACTTGAAATATCTCGTCCACTCCATATTTGGAGCCATCCACCTTTACGCTCTCCATTTCATTGACGGAGGTATAGCCATACTCCGTTTCATGCAGACCGCATACGATGGTGAACAACGTGGTGTCGTTACCTTCCGGCTGTCCTTCAAGTACGAACCAACGGACGTGTCCGATGAAGAATATTGCCACACAAACGGCATCCTTGCCTTTGCCGTCCTGTGAATACAGAGGATAGGATTTCAGTATCTCCTCCAATACGGGTGTAATCAATCTGCTTGCCATAGTCAATCGTTGTTAAGTGTTCTGTAATACATTCTGTTCTCTACAAGGTGTTCGATGGCCTCTGCTGCCAATCGGCACACCCACTCGTCACGCTGGTCATAACGACCTTTTTGATAGTCGTTGGCAAGGCGTTCCAAGAAGGCAAACACCACCTTGCCCTTTTCGTTGATAAGATAGCGATGGTCATCTGCAAGGGCATTGCCTACCTTGGCGGCTGACCCCATCTGACCGTTTACGAACCGTGAGAAGCACTCGACAAATGCCTGCTCGTTTTCTGATAATCTGTGTAATTCCATACGCAAAGAAATTATTTGTTCAACTTGTTTTTCTTCCCTCCTTTTGAAGCCTTTCGGCTCCTCTTGTCGGGAACTGATTTTTCGTGCATCAAAAGACTGCGGAATGAGGGCGATAAGGCAAGAAAACAGACGGAGGAGTTAATGAAATACCCAAATCTTTGATTTGCGGAAAGCTGTCGTTCAGTCCTCTGCCTGTTAGCATGGCGGTACTTGACCATTCGCCCGGGCAGTAACTTTGCAAAGAAAAATGGGCATCGGCAAGTGGAATAGACACTACAAAACAGGAAAATCATTGATTTTTAGTGCATTTTTCTTTATTTCTTTCTTTGATTTAGGATAAAATATATAACTTTGCCTCCGAAAAAGTGTCACAAGTGACAGTTTTTCGTAAAATATGATAGTAAACAGATATAGATACATAGAACAGTTGAGCCGTTCAAAGAACAACGGGCTCATAAAGATAATCACAGGATTGCGACGTTCAGGCAAGTCGTTCCTTCTGAAGAAACTCTTTCATCAGCATCTATTGGATGAGGGCGTGAGAGAAGACCATATTCTCGTCATCGACATGGAGAGTAGGAAGAACAGAGAGTTCAAGAACCCGGACTACCTGTTGGACTGGGTGGAAAAGATGATGATTGACTATGAGACTTATTATATCATCATCGACGAGGTGCAGGAGGTGGAAGACTTTGTAGAGGTGCTCTCTTCCTTGTCAGTTACCGAAGGGGCGGATGTGTATGTCACAGGCTCCAACTCGCGTTTCCTGTCCTCTGACCTGGTGACGGAATTCCGAGGCAGAGGTGACGAGATACATGTGTGGCCACTATCCTTCAAGGAGTTCATGACGGTGTATGATGGTTCGAAAGAAGACGGTTGGGCTGAATACAGACTGTACGGAGGTTTGCCGCAACTACTTACACAGGTTGGGGATGAGAAGAAGGCTGATTTCCTGCGTCGCCTTTATCGCACGGTATATCTACGTGACATCTACGAGCGGAACAACATAGAACTGAGACCTGAATTTGAAGAATTGTCGAAGACCGTAGCATCCAGTATAGGAGCACCTGTCAATGCACTGAATATAGCCAATACGTTCAAGTCCGTAAGCAATGTGCAGAGCATAACCGACAAGACAGTGTCGGCTTATCTGGAATATATGCAGGATGCTTTCCTTATCGAAAAATCCGAAAGGTTCGACATCAAAGGACGGAAATACATAGGTTCGTTGTCCAAGTATTATTATCAGGACGTAGGTCTGAGGAATGCTATTCTGTCGTTCCGTCAGAGCGAGCCGACACATATCATGGAGAACGTCATCTACAATGAGATGCGTATGCGAGGATGGCTCGTGGATGTGGGTAACGTCTATCATCGAGTGAGGAATACGGAAGGAAAGCAGCAGAGGGTGACATTGGAAGTGGATTTTGTCTGCAACAAAGGGAGCGAGCGGATCTACATCCAGTCGGCGTGGCGTATGCCCGATGCAGAAAAGATGGAACAGGAGAAACGGTCGTTGCGTCTTGTAGATGACTCTTTCCGCAAACTGCTGATCGTGGGAGAACATACCAAGCAGTGGAGCGACGAAAACGGCATACAGATAATGAGTATATATGACTTCCTGCTTGACTGGTCAAGTACTGAGAAACACGGATAAAAAAAAGATATGCGCATAGAATATGCGTTAATACATATATGATTAAGGGAGGGCCTATCCATCACGGACAAGCCCTCCCTTTCTAAAATTTATCAATGAAAAAAAAGTTTTAGTGCTCTTGTTCGGAGCTGTATGTCTGGCTATAGATACAGCAGGATTCTGGTATGGCGGTTCGCCTCATTGGGCGAGTAATCGTCAATGCCGCCATCGAAAATCTGAGAGATGGTGCCATTTTCCATACCACGTTTCATCAGTTCCTCTGCAATGAATCTGGCACGGGAACGGCTGAGGTTATCATTGATGGCTTCACTGCCTGTGGCACTGTCGGCA
>ENA-OOSV01001128-OOSV01001128.1-human-gut-metagenome-genome-assembly--contig:-NODE-1128-length-11083-cov-4.320366_pt1 | contig 11083 bp, 10 predicted proteins | sample MGYA00241179_ERZ501216 | MGnify/ENA primary metagenome ERZ501216 (study PRJEB25962, sample SAMEA2042498) | human gut metagenome | biome: human gut; feature: human-associated habitat; material: faeces...
CCACGGCCAGCATCTGCTGTTCGCCGCCGGAAAGGGTTCCGGCGGGCTGGTTGCGGCGCTCTTTCAGGCGGGGCAGCAGGTCAAACACCATGTCGTAATCGCTCTGGATGGCATCCTTACCATCGTGGCGGGTATAAGCACCCATGGAAAGGTTCTGCTGCACAGTCAGGCCGCTGAATACACGGCGGCCCTCCGGCACCTGGGCCAGACCAAGGCGGACGATTTTGTGGGCTTCCATCTTGCTGATCAGGTTACCGTCATAGGTGATCTCGCCGCTGGCCAGCTTGAGCAGGCCGGAGATGGCGTGCATGGTGGTGGTTTTGCCAGCACCGTTTGCACCGATCAGAGTAACGATCTCGCCTTCGTCCACATGGAACGAAACATCCTTGATGGCGTGGATGGAACCGTAATAAACATTGATATTTTTAACCGAAAGCAGCTCACCCATTAGTCGTCACCTCCCAGATAGGCCGCAATGACCTTGGGGTTATTGCGGATGGTTTTGCCGTCGCCGCGGGCAATCACACGGCCATAGTCCAGCACGGTGATCTCCTCGCAGATACCCATAACGAAGTTCATATCATGCTCTATGAGCAGGATGGCAACGCCGAACTGGTCACGCACGCTGTGGATGGTGTTCATCAGTTCTTCGGTTTCGTTGGGGTTCATACCGGCTGCGGGCTCGTCCAGCAGCAGCAGTTTCGGGTTGGTAGCCAAGGCGCGGGCAATTTCCAGCTTGCGCTGTTTGCCGTAGGGCAGTTGGCTGGCTTTATAGTTAGCCTCCGCATCCAGGTCAAAAATTTTCAGCAGCTTCATAGCACGGCGGTCCATCTCGTGCTCTTTCTCACGGAAAGACGGCAAGCGCAGGATACCGGTCCACATGCCGTAAACAACCTGGTTGTGCAGGCCGACCTTGACGTTATCCAGAACGGTCATATCATTAAACAGGCGGATGTTCTGGAACGTGCGGGCAATGCCCGCCTTGCTGATGGCTTCCGGGGTGGCACCGGTAATATCGTTGCCATCCAGCACAATGTTGCCCTCGGTGGGCTTATACACACCGGTCAGCATATTGAACACGGTGGTTTTGCCCGCGCCGTTGGGGCCGATCAGGCCATACAGATGGCCTTTTTCGATTTTAAGGTCCAGCTGCGAAACGGCTTGCAGGCCGCCGAACGCAATGCCAAGGTTACTGACTTCCAGCAGTGCCATTTATGCCGCCTCCTTTTTGCTTTTATCCTTTAGGAATTTGTTCAGTTTCAAAATCGGGAATTTCTCGGTGATTTTTTCAGCCACTTCTTTGCGCCATGCCACCAGCTTGGGGCTGCGGGTAAAGATCATCATGACAATCAGAACGATAGCATAGATCAGCATGCGGTAATCGTTCAGGCCGCGCAGCATTTCGGGCAGAACGGTCAGGATGGCCGCTGCAATCACGGAGCCGCGGATGCTGCCGATGCCGCCCAGAACCACGAAGACCAGAATGTTGATGGAGGTGTTGTAATCAAACTTTTTGGCAACCAAAGAAGAATAGTTCAAGCTGTACAGCACGCCTGCCATGCCGGCAAACACGGAGGACAGTACAAAAGCCATCAGCTTATAGCGGGTGATATTGATGCCGATGCTCTTGGCAGCAATCTCATTATCGCGGATAGCGGAGATAGCGCGGCCAGCGCGGGAGCGGATCAGGTTGAGCACAACCACCAGCGTGATAAGCACCAGAATAATGCCCATGGTAAAGGTGGAAGTCTTTTTGATGCCGGTAATGCCCATGGCGCCGTTGATCAGGATTTTGCCATCCTCGGCCATGTTCATCGAAGCGGCATCTTTAAGGGAGAAATGCAGGCCGCTGTCGTCCACGCCCAGGTAAACGGCGTTCATAATATTTTTGATGATCTCGCCAAATGCCAGGGTAACGATGGCCAGATAGTCGCCGGACAGGCGCAGAACGGGAACACCAACGATGACGCCGAAGATACCGGCCATAGCGCCGCCCACAACAAAGGCCAGGATCAACGCCAGCCAGTGCGGGGCCACATCATACAGGCTGACCCAGACCAGCGTTCCGGAAAACGCGCCAACGCTCATAAAACCGGCATGACCGAGGCTCAGCTCACCCAAAAAGCCGACAACGAGGTTCAGCGAAACAGCCATGACCACATAAGCGCAGATGGGCACCAGCTGGCCGGAGAAAGAGTTGGTCAGCACACCGGCGGCTGCCAGCAGCTGAACGACAATGTAAAACCCAATGACGATGCCAAAGGTGATAAAATTACTTTTGGTGCTTTTTTTCACTTGGTTCCATTTTGTTAATGCCATGATCCTCACCTTACACTTTCACGTTGACCTTTTTGCCGAGCAGGCCGGTAGGCTTGACGATCAGCACAACGATCAGAACAACAAACACGATGGCATCGGACAGCTGGGTGGAGATGTAAGCCTTGCTGAGGTTTTCGATGATCCCCAGCAGGATACCGCCCAGGAAAGCACCGGGGATAGAACCGATGCCGCCAAAAACCGCTGCCACGAACGCCTTGATGCCGGGCATTGCGCCGGTGGTGGGCATCAAAGTCGGGTAAGAGGAACACATCAGGGCACCGGCAACTGCGGCCAGCGCAGAACCAATGGCGAAAGTCAGAGAAATCGTGGCATTGACGTTAATGCCCATCAGCTGGGCAGCACCGCGGTCCTCGGACACAGCCAGCATAGCGTGACCGGCGGAAGTGTGGTTGATAAACAGGGTGAGCACAACCATGATGAGGATGCAGGCCAGGATGGTGACCAGCGTTTCGGCTGAGATGGTCAGCTGGCCGTCAAACAATTTAATGGGCTGCAGGCTGACAACGGACTTGAAGTTCTTGGGGTTGGAAGTCCACAGCAGCTGGGCCACCTGCTGCAGCAGGTAGGAAACGCCGATGGCTGTGATCAGAACAGCCAGGGACGGGGCTTCGCGCAGGGGGCGGTAGGCCACACGCTCCATGGTAACGCCCAGAATGGTGCACACCACCATGGACAACAGCACCGACACAATGGGGTTAAGCCCGAACGAGCCGAATGCGAAAAAGATCACATAGCTGCCAATCATGATGACATCGCCATGGGCAAAGTTCAGCATTTTGGCAATACCATAAACCATGGTATACCCCAATGCGATCAGCGCGTACACACTGCCCAAGCTGATGCCATTGATCAGATAGGATAGAAATTGCATTGTGCAGAACACCTCACTCTATTTTTTCCCTTGTTCTTCCACACCAAGGCGACGCACGCCACCTGATTATTGCACAGCGGAAAAACAAAATATGTATATAATATTAACACATCTGTCCGCACAGTACAATGCCTTAAAGCGCAAAAGATACGTATTTTTGGCTAAAACAGGCACTTTCTGTCACTTTTTTCTCTGTGCGTAACAAAATGGGGGCTGCTGACATGGTAAATCAGCAGCCCCCATTGGCCAAAACTCAATTTTGCATGCTTTTCAGCACGCGGTTCCCTGCTTTTGTGCAGAGATTACATAGCGGCGTAAGCGCCATCCTTGATTACAACAGCCTTAGGATCCTTGGAAACAGCGCCGGAAGCATCCCAGGTCATACCGGTACCAGTCAAGCCGTCAAAGGTCATGCTGGTGTAACCGGTCTTCAGCTGCTCGCAGATCTCGCTGGCATCCATATCGCCGGTGACGCCGGTTTCCAGAACTGCCTGGTACATGCTGTAGATAACGTCGTATGCGTCAGCAGCGAACTGGTTCGGGGTTTCGCCGTAAGCGGCAACGTAAGCGGAAACAAATGCCTGGGTCTTTTCATCCTGAGCGTCAGCAGCGAACGGAGTCAGCAGCATCAGGCCCTCAGCCAGGGAGGTATCAAAGCCCTCAACATCCAGGATGCCATCCATGCCATCGCAGCCGAAGAAGATGGGCTCATAGCCGGTCTTGTTGGCGGTGGTCAGGATCTGAGAAGCCTCGGTGTAGTAGATGGGCAGGAACACCAGCTCAGCGCCAGCTTCCTGGCACTTGGCAACCTGGGTGGACAGGTCGCTCTTGTTGTCGCTGGTGAAAGCTTCAGCAGTGACGATCTCAAGGCCCTTGCTCTCAGCCTCGGTCTTGAACTTGGCGTAAATGCCGGAAGAGTAAGCGTCAGAAGAGTCATAGATGACGCCGATCTTGGTAGCCAGAGCGTTCTCGGCAATGTAGTCAGCGGATGCAACACCCTGGTTGGGGTCGGTGAAGCAGATCTGGTAGACATTGTCGCCGGTTTCGATAACGGTCTGTGCAGAGGCAGAAGGGGTCATAACGAACATGTTATCGTTGACGCTCTCAGCAGCAACTGCCAGGGTCGGGGTGGTAGTAACGGGGCCAGCCAGAACCTGCATGCCCCAGTCTTTCAGGGAGTTGTAAGCGTTGACGCTCTTTTCAGCATCGTGCTCATCGTCCTCGAACTTCCAGTCAAAAACATCGCTGCCGTTTGCGGCGTTGATCTCTTTGACAGCCAGTTCTTCGGCGTTCTTAACAGCATTGCCGTAAGTTGCAGCAGCGCCGGTGATGGGGCCAATGCCGCCAACCTTGATGGGGGTGCCGGTGTAGGAGCCGGAAGCAGCGGACTCGCCGGAAGCGACGGTGCTGGAAGTCTCGGAAGAGACAGCGGAAGTAGCTTCGGAAGTAGCGGTGGAACCGCAGGCGGCCAGGCTGACAGCCATGGAAGCAGCCAGCATTGCACTGATGACCTTTTTGTTCATTGTTATTCCCTCCTAATGATTTACAGCCTCCGGCGGGCAAACGCCTGCCGGAACGGGTTGCACAGCCCATAACTGTAATTTAAGGTAAAGTATACCGCTAAGTTGGCAAATCTTCAATACGGAATATCGGCATAAATTGAAGATGGAATCCAAAGCCTTTGTGGCGGTTTTGCACAAAGTTTGGTTACAAAATATTATCAAACTACCATATTGACAAAGTTTGTAATAAAAAAATGAAAAACCTGGTTTTAAGGGTTGAAAAACGCGGCGGAATTAGGCATAATAGTTGGTAAATATGAAAGGGGTATCTTAAGATGAAGCTTTTGGAAGACCGCATTCTGCGCGATGGGCAGGTCCGCCCGGGCAATGTGCTGAAAGTTGACTGCTTTTTGAACCACCAGCTGGATGTTGACCTGCTGGATAAAATCGGCGAGGAGTTTTACCGCATTTTTAAGGATGACGGAGTAAACAAGATCCTGACGATTGAGGCATCCGGCATTGCGATTGCCTGCATGACGGCTCGCCACTTTGATGTGCCCGTGGTGTTTGCCAAAAAGGCCAAAAGCAAAAACATTGATGGCGATGTGTACACTTCCACGGTACATTCTTATACTTACGGCAAAGATTACAATATCACCCTGGCCCAGAAGTTCCTTGGTCCCAACGACCGTGTGCTGATTCTGGATGACTTTTTGGCAAACGGAAAGGCCATGCGCGGTCTGTTGGATGTCTGCCAGCAGGCCGGAGCCAGTGTGGCGGGTATCGGCATCTGCATTGAAAAAGGCTTCCAGCCGGGCGGCGACGAGCTGCGCCGCGAGGGTTACAAACTGGCCAGCCTGGCCATTGTGGACGAAATGGGCGATAACGGCAGCCTGAAGTTCCGCGAGACGGAGTATTAAGAGAGATTGCTTGGTTTCGTATAATTGGGACGATCCGATATTTATCATCTGCATTAACGATTAAAAAAGCGGCGTGATTGGGTTCACGCCGCTTTTTGTTTATGCTTTTATTGGGGAGGATGATAAATCGTTCGGGTTCTTCCTCGGCGCAATGAGGGCATCGCACCTTACAGACATCTTGCGGGGTACAGCGAACAATAACACGCTTTACATCGTATGGATATACAGCCGCGAGGGCCCTTCCTCGCCATCGCCCTGCACCATGCAGTAAAACTGCCAGCCGTAACACTCATAAAACGAGGTGTGGTCAGTAACAAGGTAAAGTGCGCGCCGCATCCATGCCGTTGGCTGCTAACGTTACGCCGCATTCCGGCGCGGGGCAGCGTGCTGCATGTGGCATTTGGCCGTGTGTCCCCTGGTACCAACCGCGGTATTACGGTAAGTTTTGCCTGCTGCAGGCATGGAAAAAGACAAAAAGAATGCCAGGGACGCTTCACTTTTTGAATCACTCAAAAAAGCAAAGCTCCCCTGGCCGGTTGCACCACTATATGGTATAACGTTTATGTGTAAGAAATCGGCGAAGTCATCACATCATTTTGCCATAATCAAAATCATTCTGCTTTATCCCCACGGAATTACAGTTTAACCCGGACAAATTCATGGTGGATGGCGGGCAGAATGGTTTCCACCAGGTCTTTTGTGCGCAGGCGCAGGCTGGAAGTATTGATGCAGGGGTGGCAGCCCACATATTCACTGTTCAGCACATCTTCGTCGATCAAAAGCTGCACATGGTTTTCGGTATCGTTCATCAGGCCCAGCACACTGACCGAGCCGGGAGTGATATCAAGGAACTTTTCCATATATTCCGGCTTGGCAAAGGACAGGCGCGCGGAATGGATCTGGGCGGATAGATTCTTGGTGTGGAACACCTTGGTATCCGGGATCATCAGCAGGTAAAACGCGGTTTCCTGACGGTTACAAAGAAAAAGATTTTTGCAGATGACCGCCTGCAGCGTTTTGTCAATTTCCTGGCAGACTTCCATCGTCATGGCCGGGGCATGGTCAATGCGGTTATATTCGATCCCAAGACTATCCAGTAAATCATAGGTACGGGTTTCTTTGACCAATCTGCCCGTAGTATCTATCGGGCGGCCTTTTTGCAGTTCCATCAAAACATTCCCCTCTCTTCAATTTGTATGCTGTCTATTATATCGCAAATCGTGCCAGCCCGCCTGCAAAAATGTGGTTTCCGTTCAGGTTTTCGGATTCTGTTCGGTTCAAGTTTTCCGCAATCGCATAATAATCCGTACGCCGCTGTTATAAACAAAATCATTCATTCGATCATCATGCCTCACGTTCGATTTGCTTTTTTATTTTTAAGGGATACTTTGCGTATACGTCCCTCATGTAGCATGAGAGCAAGAGGATTCCAGAATTTTTCTGTGCTAAACTGACATTTAATTCTTAAATTCAGAACAGGTCTAGCATATTATTGAGATAAATTTTTTCGCGGACGCGCAGCTGGTATTCTGGCTTTGTCATATAGTAAAGCAGAAACTCCAAAATTAAGGCACTGCCAAGCCCGCGGCCCTCAATTTTGAAGTTGGAAAAGCCCATAGGCAGATAGATATTTTGAATATCTTGGATGCCAATAAAACCGGGGTTGTCCATTGCTTTTGAAAAGCGATACCCTTCCTGTGCGCCAGGGGCTGCGCAGCGGTGGTCGGGGCAGGTTTCGCCAAGGTTTTTACGGCTTACATTTTCATAACAGCGCTTTCTGTCCTTGCAGCCAAACCAGCAGCATTCATTGCAAAGGAATTCCACTTTATCTTTCTTGGACTGGGGCAGGTTGTTCAGCTGTTCAAATTCTTTATTTAACCGGAAATCCGGCACAACATAGCGGAAGTCATCCCGATTCAATTCCGCCTGTAACTGCGGGAATTCTGTGAGCACCTTGGTTGTAGATGAAACAAAGTAAAGCCCCGGATAACGGCTTTCCAGATATCTGAGCAGCAAGTCCGAATGGACAATAACGCCGTTTTGTGCGCCGCCGCTATTTTCAAACAGCTTACACAGGGCGTTGCACTTTATGTCCGCCAGGTGTTCTTCACGCAGCAGCGAGTTACTGAATGTCAGCCGGGCGGATATCCCATATTCGCGCATCAGATCCATAACATCTTCGGGGTCCTGCACACCAAAACTTGTGCGCCCGCCACCCCAGATGCAGTCGCCCAGGGCCCCATAAATGGAGCCGATGGCGCACCAGTTGTAAAAATATTCTCTGTGATGATAGAACAGCGGCAGGAACATGCGGTACAGCCCATAAAATTCAAACAGCCCCGGCAGATGATAATATGCCACGCCGGGCTTTGAGGTATTCTTTATTTTATCGTCCATCTTGCGTTTTTGTGCGCTCCCCTTCCAGTGTGATTTTTCAACTGCTTTATTTTAGCATCTTTTTCCGCTGAAAGCAAAGCAGGCAGCAAAAAGGCGGGCAGTTGTTTTTCGTCGCTGCCCGCCCAAATGTAACTTGCTATTTTGTTTTGTGGGAACTGTGTCAGTCATCCAGCTTAATTTTCTCTTTCAGCACCACGCAGCCTGCCATATCGCCAATAACGTTCACGCAGGTAGCACCCATATCGCATAGGGTATTGATGCTGATATAAACGCCCATCACGCCAGCCGGGAGACCCGCCATGGTAGCCAGCGCGGCGAACGAAGCGATTGCACCACCGGGGATGCCGGGGGTACCCACGGACAAGATCACATTTGCCAGCAGGATCACAATCATCATGGAGGTACTGACCTCAACGCCACAGGCGTTGGCGAAAAACACGATCATGAACGACAACACGATGGAAACAGCATCCATGTTGACCGTTGCGCCCAGAGGGATAGCGATACTGGTAATTTTATCGGATACGCCCATCTCGTCCTCCATGCACTGCTTGCTGAGGGGGATGGTGGCCGAACTGGAACAGGTGCCAAAGGCGTTCAGAGCTGCCGGCAATCAGCGTAGAGCCGCTGCCAAGGAACGGATCAAGGACGATGCCATTGGTCATGGTAGAGTTTCGGATAAGATACTGGCAGAAATTGAGGATAATCACATGCGTGAAAGAGACACAAAAATCGGATTAGCTGAACAAAGGCAGGTGGCTTTTCTGGAGATAGCGTTCCAAATTTTACCACTCAAAAGCAAACAAAAAAGAGCACCCTAAGAGGTAAACTCTCAAAGTGCTCTTTCAGAAAGCAATCAGCTAATTAGCCCTTAACAGCGGCGGCAACTTCAGCAGCGAAGTCGTCAACGCGCTTTTCCAGGCCTTCGCCCTTGATGAAGTGGGTGTACTCGACGATCTTGATATCGCCGCCCAGCTTCTTAGCGGTAGCGCTCACATAGGCGTTCACGTCCATGTTGCCATCCTTGATGAAAGCCTGATCGACCAGGCAGTTCTCCTTGTAGAACTTGCCCAGACGGCCGGTAGCCATCTTCTCTTTGATAGCGTCGGGCTTGTTGGCGGCCTTCGGATCGTTAGCCATCTGAGCGATGATAATCTTCTTCTCGTTCTCGATAGCCTCAGCAGGCACAGCCTCACGGTTCAGGTAGCTCGGATTTGCAGCAGCGATCTGCATTGCAATATCCTTGCCAAACTCAACGAACTCCGGCTTAGCAGCAACTTCATCGGTGGTATCGAACTTAACGATAACGCCGTGGGTGCCGCCGCCGTGAACGTAAGCGGCGCAATGGCCCTCATAGAAAGCAAAACGGCGAACCTTGATGTTCTCCTTGATGACCAGAATCAGAGCCTTCAGAGCTTCGTCAACAGTGCCTTCGCCCATCTTGCAGCCCATCAGAGCCTCAACATCAGCGGGCTTCTGCTCAGCAACAACATTGGCCAGATCTTTGGTGAACTCAACGAACTTATCGTTCTTGGCAACAAAGTCGGTCTCAGCGTTGACTTCAACAACAACAGCACCGTTAGCGGTGGCAACAGCGTAAACCATGCCTTCAGCAGCGATACGGCCAGCCTTCTTAGCGGCAGTAGCCAGACCCTCTTCACGCAGAATCTCGATAGCCTTATTGATGTCGCCATCAGCCTTGACAAGAGCCTTCTTGCATTCCATCATGCCGCAGTCAGTCTGGCGGCGCAGTTCCATAACGTCCTTTGCAGAAACAGCCATGTTCATTCGTCCTTTCTGAATTTAGGTGTACAAACAGTTTCGGGCGGGATCGGGCTTATTCAGCCTTGGCGGCCTCTTCGGCAGCGGGAGCATCCTGCTTACCCTGCTTGCCTTCCAGCACAGCATCAGCCATAGCGCCGGAGATCAGCTTGACAGCGCGGATAGCGTCGTCGTTGCCGGGGATGACGTAATCGATCTCATCGGGATCGCAGTTGGTATCAACGATAGCAACAATGGGGATGTTCAGCTTGCGAGCTTCGGAAACAGCGATGCGCTCCTTGTGCGGGTCAACAATGAACATAGCCTTCGGCAGGGTCTTCATGTTCTTGACGCCGCCCAGGTACTTGTCCAGCTTAGCCATCTCCAGCTCCAGCTTAACAACTTCCTTCTTCGGCAGCAGGTCGAAAGTGCCGTCTTCCTGCATGGTCTTCAGCTGCTCCATACGGTCGATGCGCTTACGGATGGTGCGGAAGTTGGTCATCATGCCGCCCAGCCAACGAGCGTTGACATAGTGCATGCCGCAGCGGGTAGCCTCGTCACGGATGGACTCCTGAGCCTGCTTCTTGGTGCCAACAAACAGGATCTCGCCGCCGTCAGCAGCAACATCGCGGACAAAGTTGTAAGCCTCATCGAGTTTCTTTACGGTCTTCTGCAGGTCAATGATGTAGATGCCGTTGCGCTCGGTGAAGATGTACTTTGCCATCTTGGGGTTCCAGCGGCGGGTCTGATGACCGAAATGCACGCCGGCTTCGAGAAGCTGTTTCATAGATACGACTGCCATAGTTAATTTCCTCCAAAATTTAGTTTTTTACCCTCCGCATCGCGTACTTGTTTTCTAACCTTTTTACGTGTTACGGCAAAAAAGGCACAAAAAAACAACGCAATGCGTGTGTATTGCTATAATATAGTAGCACAAGGTGCAGCAAAATGCAAGAACTTTTTTTCATTATGCGAAAATTCTTGCCTGCACGGCGCAAAATATGCACCTTTACAAAAAAATGCGGCCCATATACAGGGCCGCACGGACTTACCACATCAGATGGAAATCGCCTGTGCCACTTCGATCTCCATCGGGTCAAGGTATTTGTGCATCGACAACGCCACGTTGACATCATAGTCCACGATCTTACCGCCGGACAGGGCAACCACGCGGTTATAAATGCCCTTATCCAGCAGGTCCACTGCATGGTAACCCATCAGGGAGGCATTCACACGGTCACGCACGGTAGGTGAACCGCCGCGCTGGATGTGGGCGAGAACAGTTGCACGCG
>ENA-OOSV01001130-OOSV01001130.1-human-gut-metagenome-genome-assembly--contig:-NODE-1130-length-11078-cov-3.345278_pt1 | contig 11078 bp, 9 predicted proteins | sample MGYA00241179_ERZ501216 | MGnify/ENA primary metagenome ERZ501216 (study PRJEB25962, sample SAMEA2042498) | human gut metagenome | biome: human gut; feature: human-associated habitat; material: faeces...
TCTCCTCCACAGACTCTCCGCTGACGCCGATAAGTGTAGGACTTCCGATGAGGCGGAAGTAACGGCGGTTGGAGCCGGAGGAGGGGAGTTCGTCAATCTGTTCCGGTTCGTGTCCGGTATGTGCGATGTAGAGTTTCTTAAGTTCTTCGGTTATCATGGTGGTATGTTTTATTTTCGCAGCTAAGATAAAACTTTTGTCGGAGATATGCTTACCTTTGCACGTTGAAAATGTACTAATGTGCCAATATGCCAATGTGCCAATGACCTGCGGCATGGGGAAGTAGCGCAAGTATAGCGCAGCCGATTAGCACATTGGCACATTAAATCATTAGCACATTAATTATGCGTTCCATCCCTCAGTTTCTCATAGCCGCCCCTACATCGGGCAGTGGAAAGACCACCGTCAGTCGTGGACTGATGGCATTGTTTGTGAAGAAAGGTCTAAAGGTGCAGCCTTTCAAATGCGGCCCCGATTATATAGATACCAAGTATCACGAGGTGGTATGCGGCCGTCCTTCCATCAATCTGGATACTTTCATGGCATCTCAGGAGCACGTAAGCAGTCTGTATGCACGCTATTCAGCGGATGCGGATGTTGCCGTGGTCGAGGGGATGATGGGGATGTACGACGGGTACGACCGCGACCGGGGCTCGTCGGCAGAAGTGGCTCGGCTCTTGGGTATTCCTGTGGTGCTGGTGGTCGATGCCAAGTCGGCTGCCTATTCCATGGCTCCTTTGTTGTCGGGGTTCATCAATTTCCGTCCGGATATACGTATTGCGGGGGTTATCTTCAATCGTGTCGGCTCACCCCGTCACTACCGGATGCTGCAGGAGGTCTGTGAAGACTTGAACGTGACTTGTCTGGGCTATCTGCCCAAGCAGAAGGAACTGGAGCAGGAGTCACGCCATCTGGGGCTGGATTTCAGCCGTTCTAAGGAGACGGAGGGACTGGATATGCTGGCAGGCTTGCTGGAGGAACATGTGGACTGGGAACTGCTGCTCTCGACAACCGGGCTTCCATTGCCTGCGGCGGCTGTGGAGGAGAAGTCGGTACTATCAGAGCCGGGGAAGCTGCATGTCTCGGTAGCGCGCAACGAAGAGTCCTTTTCCTTCCTCTATGCGGAGCATCTGGATATTCTGCGCCGTATGGGCACGGTCACTTTCTTCAATCCGGAGCAGGACCGGGCTATTCCGCAAGAGACGGATTTGCTCTATCTGCCCGGCGGCTATCCCGAGAACCGTCTGGAGGAACTTGCCGGGGCAAGGCTTGCCAGGGAGTCTATCCGCAGCTATATAGAGGCCGGTGGCAGGACGCTGGCAGAATGCGGGGGGATGATATATCTTTCGCAGTCCGTTCTTTCTGATGGGGATACGGACGGGGGAAGCGCCGGGAGCTGTGTAGGCAATATTGGAAATGAGATGGTAGGAGTATTGCCTTTCAGCATTACGAACGAGCGTAAACGCAGGAAATTGACATTGGGATACCGCCGGTTCGACTATAACGGATGGCGGCTTAAAGGACACGAATTCCATTATACGCAGTTTGCCGTGCCCGAAACTGATGGAAAAGAAGGTGGTGCGTGTAGTCTTCCTCTTTCGATAGCGCAGGTCTACAATGCCAAAGGAGGGAAGGTAACCACTCCCGTCTTTCGCTATAAGAACCTGATAGCCAGTTATACGCATCTGTATTGGGGCGAGGTGGATGTGATGGCTTTGTTCGGTGAACTCTAATCTTGCAGAACCTCCTTTGAACCGGTTTGTTTTAGTGAACAAATTTATTTATCCTTATATATTCTTTATAATTTTCTTATATAATTTACTTTGTACTCATAAATTTTTCCCATCAACGTGGCCTTTTTAGGATATGCGTAGGGTGCGGATTTGAAAATCAGATTTATTATGAGTAAAAAAGAAAAGAATGTAGAAATGGGGAGCCCCATGAAGATGCCGGATTTGGCATCTTATATGCAGACGGTGATTGAGCAGTTGGAAGCGGATAAGAAGCGCTCGGCGGCACATACCTATACGTATGCGTTGAAATCTATCGCGGAGTTTTACGGTGGGGCAGGAATGCCGATGCCGGTGGATGAGGTCTTTACGCCAGGCAGGTTGAAGGAGTATGAAGAATGGATGAGACGGGAAGGAATGAGGAAGCGGAAAAGAGAGCCTAAAGGGTTGAGCTTGAATACCATTTCCACCTATATGCGGAACTTGAAGGCGGTATATCACCGGATGGTCGGTGAAAAGGTGCTGCCCTATAACCCGAAATTGTTTGATGACGTGTACACAAAAGTGGAATCACAGACTAAACGGGCGCTGGAACTGGAACAGATGAATACGTTGCTGTGTACAGACTTAAGAAAATTGCCTTCGGATCTGCGGTGTGTGTTGGCTTATTTCTTATTGATGTTCCTATTCCGAGGAATGCCGTTCATTGACCTCGCTTATTTGCGTAAACAAGATGTGAAAGGGAACCGCATTGTATATAGCCGCCACAAAACAGGACGGCAGATGACGGTGCGTATTCCCAAAGAAGCGATGGAACTGATGAAAGAGTTTAAAAACAGGAATCCGGATTCCATCTATCTCTTTCCGATTCTACACAAACAAGAGAGTAAGAAGAAACGGGCCGGGAAGGTGAAAAAGGATAAAGAACTGTATATGGATTATCTTCGGGCTCTTCGTGGCTTCAATCTGAAACTGGAAAAAATAGCGTCTCTGTTGCTGCCAGGTGTGAAGCTCAGCTCATATGTGGCGCGCCATACATGGGCTACGTTGGCTTTTCATGCAGGAATGAGTATCGGCATCATCAGCAAGGCATTGGGCCATTTCTCTATCAAGGTGACGGAAACATACCTGAAACCTTTTGAGAATGAAAAGGTGGATGCGGCCAATGAAGAACTGATAATCTCGGTCGTAGGATACAATGAAAAGAAAGTTGCATGAAAAATGCCGTCTGACAATGGCTCTGGTAAGGAAAGTGTTACTTGGTAAGTAACGGCTTGACAAAGCAAATTATAATGATACTTATAAAAATAAAACACTTGCTTTTTGCATCGGGAAACATGCTGCTATTGTGGGTGTTTTACAACTTCACCTTCTTCATGTTGGTCGCTTGTAGTCACCGTGAGCAGGTTTACTCCCTTGAAACTGAAATCATGATCAGTGCCGATTGGAGTCGGTCGGGATTGAATGAGAAGGAACAGGATTATGGTGCCACCACTGTATTCTATCCTACAGACGGCAGTAGTCCCATTATGGTACTGATGGGCGACCGAACGTATAAGACTGTGTATCTGAAAGAAGGACGTTATGACGTTGTTCTCTTTAACCGTTCATTTGACGATTTTGGTAACCTGGGCTTTAGGGGAGAAGATGCCTACCGGACGTTGGAGGCACATGCCACAAATGTGGTGACAAAGAATGTCCCTTCCACGGAGATAATCATTATGGATAGTCCCGACGAACTTGCAGCCGATTGTATGGAAAGTTTTGAAGTGACTCCGGGCATGTCGGGAAACTATTCATCGGGCATGACTAACTGGGGGAGCAAAAAGATTGACGGTAGTAAAAATGGTTGCCAGCTCTGTTTCCTTCCCCAAAAACTGACTCAAAAGATAACAGTTAAAATCCGTATTAAAGGAATGAACAATATACGTAATGCCACTTGTAAATTGGATGGTATTGCAGAATCTGTGTTTCTCGCTTCGGGACAGATTTCAGAAAAGACTGTGGCGCAGGAGTTTTGTCTCGGTAATCCCGTTTATAATTCCGGATCGGCGACGGACGGAACACTAAGCGCCTCTATCAGCGTGTTTGGTTTTGATACGGAGATTTCACATAACCTGCATTTGAGAGCAGAATTGGTGGACGGGAAAACCACATTTGAAGAAAGTTTTGATGATCTGAAAATAAGCCAGTTGGAAGAAGGAGATGGAAGAATGAGCATTTTCATCGACATGACGTGCGAAAAAAAAGTACCGAATGTGAAAGTTGAAGGAAGTTCGGGTTTTGACGCCAACGTGGATGACTGGGAGGATGAAGTGAACAGTGATATAGATATTTGAGGACATAATTAATATTAATTGAAAAAATGAATAGAAGATGGGAACGAAAAGTTTATTGATGGCAATGGCAGCGCTGACGATAGCCGGTTGCTCGCAAAATGAAGTTACGGAGATAAATCCGGATGCAGACCGGACAATCGGTTTGGATGTATATACGGGAGTACAGACCAGAGGAACGGAAACCACTACGTCCACGCTGAAAGAAGCGGATGCCGGTTTCGGTATTTTTGCCTATAAAACAAGCAAGGAAGGATGGGATAGTGAGAAAGCGAGTACAACACCCGATTTTATGTATAATGAACATGCTACATGGACTTCCGGTAGTTGGGGGTATGCTTCTCTGCGTTTTTGGCCGACGAATGATGATAAAATAACTTTCTTCGCTTATGCACCTTATGAATCCAATCCGGGAGAGGGAACAGACCAAAAAATAATTTTATCGGCACAAAGTGATAAAGAGGCTCCTAAAATCACCTTTGAAGTAAAAACTTCAAATAATTGGAAAGATATGGTGGATTTAGTAACGGATTGCCGTACTACCATAAAAGACTTGACTTCTGAGAGCAATGTCGGTAACAAAGGAACAGTCCAGTTTAAATTCAGCCATGTGCTTACCCAAATAGCCAATGTCAAGGTGAAGCCGGACGTGAATCTGGGCACTGAAACAAGAATCTTTGTAACAGGATTAAAACTGTCTCCGGGAAGTGGAATACTTTACAACAAAGCGGTTTATGATTTCGGTACTGATGCTTGGAATGCCATCTCACCTTCCGCATCCTATTTTTCGGCTGAGCAAGACCTTAGTGAGTTTGTGAATAGAACAGGCATTGACCAATGGGGGTATAAGAAGAGTGCTGTCGACGTGAGTAGTAATACCGATGCAACAGCTTTGTTCTCAGAAAAGGAAGCTCTTTATTTCATTCCTGTGAATAACCAAAACGGTACAGCCAAGGAAGGGGATTTGAGCCTAAAGATTAGTTATGATGTTGTGACAAAGGTGAATGATAGTAGTAATCTGACAAGTACTGTGACGGATAAAGAAGTCAAATTGCCGCAAGGAACTTTTAAAAAAGGGACACAGCATACTTACGTGTTGACCATCAAGATGAATGCTATCAGTATTGCTGTTGATGACAATATGACGGGATGGACCAGTAATGGGGAAAGTAACATTTAGGTAGAAGGAGTATGAAAGGAAAAGCAGAAGATATAGGGATGAAGCGGTTGTGTGGCATCCTCCTTGCATTACTTTTGTTGTTGGGAGCATGCAGTGGGGAAGAAAGTAAGAACGGACTTCCGCAGGAGAATCTTCCTATCGGCTTTTCTGGAGTTATTACAATGACGAGGGGAACCGGGAAATTTGCCACTGCCGGTGAACTTAAGAATGTGGGAGTGTTTGCATATTTTACACATGGAAAATTCAACGAGAATACTGCCATACCGAATTTTATGTATAACCAGCTTGTGGAAAAACAACAGGATGAGGGAACATGGTCTTATAGTCCGGTCAAGTTCTGGCCGGACAATTCCACCACGGATAAAATCAGTTTCTTTGCTTATGCCCCTTACGTGAATGAAGTGGAAAATGGTTACCTCTCTTTTCAGAATGAAGGAACGGCAAGCGGATTTCCGGTGTTGGGGTATACCGTTCCGATAGCTGTAAATAATCAGATAGATTTTCTTGCCGCAACTCCGGTAATGAATCAAAGCAATGGTAATGTAACTTTCAAACTGCACCATACACTGACCAAGGTCAATGTCTATATAAAAAGTAATGATAATACGGAGGGAAAGTCAGTAACTTCCTTCTCAATTACGGGAATGAAGAGTGGATTGCTTACCTATTATAATCCTACAGCAGATAGTGACATAGGCTGGAAGTGGACATATCCATCGGCTGATGAAAAGGAAAACTTTACCACCGGTATAATAAGTTTTCCGGTACCGGATACAATTATAGAAGAAAAGAAACTGCTTGCAACCTTCTTTCTGCTTCCTGCCGGGGCAGGAAGTAAGTTCAATATTTCTTATCAATATACGGCCAAAGATAGTAATAATGCTCTTGTTGTTCAAACTGTCAGTATGGAAAACCAGTCTTTGCCTCTGACTGATAATTGGGCTTCGGGAAGGGCCGTCAGCTATACTATAGGTATAGCACGAAAGGCAATTACTGTGATACCGGAGAACGGTCCCGTATCATGGGAAGAGAATGCTGAAACCGAGACAGTTATTGGAACGGAAGCAAAACAAGAGACTGATTGACCTGACGGGGTAATTCTGGACTTTGCAAAAAGATGCCAATCTGTTTAAAGTAAGATAATATGAAAAGATATATGAAATTTTTCACTGGAATAGTCTTTTGGGGCATCCTTTTAGTGTGTAGTGCATGCACTGACGAATACGAAGCAAACAATGGAGGTATGAAGGAGTGCTGTGAGGGAGTACCCTTTACAGTCCGGGCTATAGTCGCTGATTTTGAAGAGCTCTCCAATGCAGGAAAGTCCTCTACACGTACCTCTGTAAGGGACGAACATTTTAAAATGGAGTTTGTCGATGGTGATTCGATTGGTGTTTTTGCCATAAAGGACGGTGCTATAATGGATAATATTGATAATGCCAAATTGGTTTACAATATGTCAAGCGGCAGTTGGAATCCGGTGGGAAATGGTACACTTTATTGGTATGATGGAGTGAGTTATGTCGCTTACTATCCATATAGGAAGAATATCACAATAGATCTCTCAAAAGGTATGGACGGAGCTATTGCTTCACTGACCGGGAATGAAAAACTGCAACCTGCGAAGGACCAGTCCACAACAGAAAAGCATATTGTCAGCGATTTGTTGGTTGCCACCGGCGTACCTGCTATTGACAATTCTTCCGGAATAATCCTGAACTTGCTGTTTCAACACCAGTTTGCATTGCTTGTGTTGCAACCGCAAGTATACGTAGGTTGTTTTGCACCAGAAAAAGCAGGCTTTGTTTACCATAGGGAATCGAGGGTTTTAGGAACAGACTCGGCGGCTATTAATGTGAGTCTGAACGGTATTACTCCATATCAGATAGATTCTTTGAAATATTGTGCCATTGTTCCGCCGCAAGCAAATGCACGGGTTACCGGAAACTATATGACTACCGATGGCAGAGATGATACGAATATAAAGATAAATTATTCGGGCAGCTCCATCAGTTTTACTTCTGGAAAATGCTATACCTTGAAGGTTATTAGTCCCGTACCCGGTAAAGGAAGTATAGAAAGAAAGCTTTATCCCGGGGATTTTGTCTTTCAGAACGAAATCGATAAAAGAATAGAAGTACATCCCGGAAACGGGAAGTTGGAAGAAGATGGGAAAATCTATGATTATGAAAATGCTATCGGAATGGTAATTACTTGCGATCCGGAAAGGATGACAGACGAGAGGTGTAATAAAAAAGGATGGAATCATGCCTATGTGATGATGTTGGATAGTTTGAAAGAAGGGAATTGGGGACCGATGGATTTAATCGAAGCGGATATTGATACAATATCAATAGCTGATGTGAAGTCAAAGCATGATTTTAGCAGAATTAAGAATAACATGAACGGGTACTCTGAAACTTTACAAATGCTGGCAAATCATGAGGGTGATGCATCTTTTGTAAGCGACTGTCGTGCTTTTTATCTGGTGAAAACTTACAATAACAGCAATAAGGTGCCGGATGGGATCGAACGTAGTCCGTGGTTTCTGCCAAGCATAGGGCAATGGTTTGATGTATTGGTGAATATTTGTGGAAAATCTCCGGAAAACTTTCGGCACAATACCGGTAATGGTTTACAAGACGAAAAGTGGGGACTGGAAACGTTGGACAAGTTAAAAGGACAGTTATCCAAAGTTGGTAAATCGCTACCGCAGTTTAACGTGAATCACAGACTTGGTTTCAGTGGCAGTTCTCAATATGATAAAGATAGAAACTGGATGCTTCTCTGGCATATCGATGATCCCTTATACAAATGGGAAAGGGTTTGCTTACAAGGATATAATAAGACTTCTGCATGGCATGTCCGGCCGTTTTTTGCATTTTAATCATTCCTTGATTAAAAACAGTTCTAATCTAAGTTTGAATTCATTATGAAAAAGTCCGGATAGCGCATTGATATTTTATGTAATTTCGTTTGTGTTCTCGAAATAGTGGAGTATCTTTGTTTTCATTTAAATATATTATGATTATGAAACTGAATACTTATCGCTTGTCTTCTTTGGAAGACCCTACTGATGAACAACTGCATGCTTTGATGGAACAAGTGGCTGTTGCGGCCCGTGAAAGTTCTCGCAAGGCAAAAAGAGAATTGGAGCGGAGAATGCAAGAGGTGAGAGAAAAATTGAAAGCATATAGAGCTAAAAATGTAAGTGATATATCCATGTGATGAACGAAAAAAATCCGACACTTTGTATAGTAGCTGGTCCGAATGGTTCGGGTAAAACTTCTACGACAGTGCAACTGCTTCATAATGAATGGGCAGAAAATAGCCTTTACATTAATCCTGATAATATAGCGCAAGAACAATATGGTGATTGGAATTCTCCCGTTGCAGTATTGAAGGCAGCAGAATTGGCGACTAAAATGCGTTATGAGTGTTTAAGGAAAAGGCAAGATTTTGTATTTGAAACAGTCTTTTCCTCAGACGAAAAACTTGCATTTGTTGAAGAAGCAAAAAAAGCAGGATTTTTTATTCGCATTTTTTTTGTCTGTACAAATAATCCTGAGATAAATGTACGGCGTATTACACAGCGCTATTTGAATGGAGGGCATGAAGTTCCCATTTCCAAAATTATTTCCCGTTATTATAAATCGTTATTGAATATAGGCAAAGCAATATCCTTGGTTGATAGGGTATATGTCTACGATAATTCAATAGAAAATCAAATTCCTCGATTATTGTTCCGCACTGTAAACGGGACCCTCTTCAAACAATATGTAGAGGAAATCCCGCAGTGGGCACAGTTCCTTATCAAATAGAGAATGAAAAGAGTCTATACCAAAACTGGAGACAAAGGAACAACGGGTATTCATGGTGGCGCGCGTGTGCCGAAAGATGACATCCGTATCGAGGCAAACGGATGCCTTGATGAATTGAATGCCGTGATTGGTATCGTGCGCTCCATGCTGGCGGCAGAAGATGGATGGCAGGAGTTGCTGCATGCTGTCCAGCGGGAACTGATGGTGGTGATGAGCCATGTGGCCACTCCCTCGGGAGTGGTGAACCCTAATCCGCTTTCTGCCGCAGAGCTCACGCTGCGCTGTGAGCAGGAGATGGATGCCATGACCGTCCTGCTGATGACGGACAACGGCTACTTCCTTTTGCCTGGTGGCACTCCCATATCAGCCCAACTGCAGTTTGCCCGTACCGTGGCCCGCCGTGCCGAACGCCGTTTGTGGACACTCCATCGCCAAGACCCTGTGAACGAGGATATTCTGCGCTTCATCAACCGCCTTTCGGACTTGTTCTTCGTCATGGCCCGCATGGAGATGCAGCGGCAGGACTGGCCGGAGGAGAAATGGCAAGAGTTTGCCTACAAAAGGAAAAGACTGTAAGCACTTATCGCTAACCGCCGGGAAGCTGTTTTCAGCATAGGGGTTCTATTTGCTGTCCGAGCCTTAAATCATACAGACATGCCCGTACTTCCGCTTCGCTGCCGATATGCTTTCCTGCATCGTCGGACAGCTTCACGCATTCGCGCCATTCCTGGTTGACGTTCATCTTGCATTGCGTCAGTTTCATTACGATGTTGGAGGGCTTGAATCCGGTATCATTCGTCAGATTGGTGCCGATGCCGAAGGAGCAGCGGATTTTGCCCCTGCAATGCTCCTGGATGTCGAGTGCCTTGCCAAAATCGAGCGCATTGCTGAAGACGATGGTTTTAGTGGTAGGGTCGATGCCCAGTTCGCGGTAGCGGGCAACGAGCTTGTCGGTGAAATCGAATTCATCGCCGGAGTCGCAGCGTACACCGTCGAATAGTTTGGCCTGCTTGCGGCTCAGGTTACTTAAGAAAATGCCGGAGGTATAGGTATCGGACAGTGCGATGCCCAAGTCACCGTCGTACACGTTCACCCAGTTTTCCAAGGCCATGTAGTTGGCGTGTTTGTAGCCGAACTGTGCGCCGTGGAACATGAACCATTCATGCGGATGCGTCCCCATAGGCTTCATGCCGTATTTCATGGCGAAGTGGCAGTTGGAAGTCCCGGTACAGTATTCGGCGGCTTCCTTCAGACGGTCTATGACTTTGTCCTGTACCTCGAACGAGAAGCGTCTCCGGGTGCCGAACTCCGAAAAATACAGCTGGTGTCGGTTGGAGAGTGCCACCTTTTCGGACAGTTTGCAGAGTATGCCGTCCATGTCGGCCACGTTTCCCAAAGAACGGTTCTTTATTTCGGATACGATAGAAAGCAGGGGGACTTCGTAAAGGGTGGCCTTGTACAGATAGTCCGTGATTTCAATGTTCAGGTGCCGGTCCTCGTCCAGATGGATGCTTACCTTCTCCGGCTGGAAGCGGAAGGAGGAGAGCCACTCCCAATAGACCCTCGGCAGGAAACGGCAGTGGCGGGTCATGTATTCCAGCTCTTCGGCAGTAAGTACGGTCTGTGCCAGGCTGTCCACCGCCTCTTGCAGTTCCTTCAGAAACGTGTCCGTATAGGCGGTGTCGTCTCTGTCCTTGAAGCTGAAAGTGCCCATGGCATAGGGAAACAATTTGATGTAGGCATACGAGGTGGTGAATTTGTAAAGGTCTGTATCGAGTATGGTATGAATCATGGCAAAATATTCTTTAGTTATGATGTTCGATTTTGGGGATGAAGATAGTGAAAATTTCTTATTTGACCAGCCTCTATCTGTTAACAACGGCATATTCCTATTAAACCATGTTATAAATAAGACCGTTATGAGCTGAAATTTTGGAGAATTCGGAGGAGTCCGTATATTTGCAATGTGTTTTTCATAGTATTAGATTTAAGGTTAACAAAAGATTGGCTGTC
>ENA-OOSV01001146-OOSV01001146.1-human-gut-metagenome-genome-assembly--contig:-NODE-1146-length-10918-cov-1.924330_pt1 | contig 10918 bp, 8 predicted proteins | sample MGYA00241179_ERZ501216 | MGnify/ENA primary metagenome ERZ501216 (study PRJEB25962, sample SAMEA2042498) | human gut metagenome | biome: human gut; feature: human-associated habitat; material: faeces...
GACGAGGTGGACCGCCGCCTGCAGCAAATCATGGCCGACATCCACGCCCAGTGTGTGGAGCACGGCACCGAAGCGGACGGCTATGTGAACTACGTCCGCGGAGCCAACACCTCCGGCTTCCTGAAGGTGGCCCGCGCCATGATGGCTCAGGGCGTGATGTAAACCGCTTTCATGTTGTAGTTAATCATATTAGTTCAATCATTGTTTCATAAGCCCCGACGGCGCCGAGTCAGGATTGTTCCGACACAGCGCCGTCAATATTATGGGTCGATATTATGATTGTCCTGCCAAAGCTGCGGATGCAACAGCGTCAGTTGATACCCAGAAGCTCCACCTCGAAAATCAGGGTGGAACCGCCGGGGATGCCCGGTTGCGAACGCCGCCCGTAGGCAGCCTCTGCAGGGATATAAAGCTCCCATTTATCACCGATATGCATCTGCTGGAGGGCAATCATCCAGCCCTCAATCAATCCGCGGAGCGGAAAGGCCGGCGCCACCCCTCCCCGGCTGCTGTCGAACGTGCGGCCGTTGATCGTCTTGCCTGTGTAATGCACCGTAACCACATTCCGCAGTGTAGGCGTGGGCGATTTCTGATTGCCAGGCCGGAGCACCTTGTAGTAAATCCCTTTGGCCAGTGCATTGACGCCCGGCTCCTGCGCTTTCGTCTGGAGCCACTGGCGGTTTGCGGCCACATAATCCGGTTTTGCCATATTTACCTGTGTTATAATTAGTAACTGTTCAAATGTTTATTGTTATTTCCTTGATGTTTTGCGCCTGCGGTGGCGTCGCAACGCCCACAGCCCGGCAATAATGGCCACCGGCGCAAGCACAACGGCCACGTAGGCATAGACAATCGGCACATTATAGTCCATGTCGAGATAGTTGCCGTTGAGATGATAGGCATTGATACCGCTGAGCATCACTCGCTGCTGCCCGAGCGGGTCGAACTGCATTCCGCTCACGGTGTCAAGCACCATTGTGGGGCGTGTAACAGTGTCATAGGGAAGCCATTGCAGCGAATCGAGGCCGGGATTACCGTTCTTGGCGAAATTCACCCACATCTGTTGCACCTGCCGCGACAGAGGCGCGTAGATATTGTCGCCGGTGTACATGGTCTGGTCAAGATTCCCGAACACATAGGCAAGTTCCACGGCATGACATGCCTCCATATAAGGCAACGCCGACCAGCGCGTCCAGTAGTACACATAAGTGGTGGCACCGTGGGCCACACGGCTGTCGGCCATGGCGAGAGCCGGCAGGCGGAACATCGCCTCGGTATAAAATTCCGATATACCCCATGTGCGCCCGAGAGGATAATTGTCGACAAACCGCTCCACACTGTCGCGAACCGACTTATCAACCGGTTTCATGTTGCTCTCGAAGAGCACCGGAATCTTCAGGCGGAACATGTTGATTCCACCCACTTTGTCAATCCAGAAACGGCTTTCCTGCGCATTCGTGCCCATGAGCATGGCCACATCGCTGCTTCCGCCGTTTTGATAAGCTGCATAAAGATTCTCGGGAATCACCACCCCGTCGCGCTCGGGGAAATTATTATACCGGTTAATGCCCTCGTTGGCCTCGCGCAAAGCCTGAGGCGATAATGCTGCAAGCTCACTCATATCAGTGGCCCCTGTGGCTTTCAGAAGGCGCTGTGCAAGCGGCAGGCACTCCCTGCGGCTGTAGGTAAGCGCTATTGAACCGCTTTCCATGACAGCACGGTGGAACAGGCCCTTCGACTGTGGAATGAGCGGCAGCAGCGACACGCTGCCGCGACGGCCGATTCGCCGAACACCGTAACGTTGTCGGGATTTCCGCCGAACGCGGCGATGTTGCGCTGCACCCACCGGAGCGCGACAATCTGGTCAAGCAGCCCGAGATTGCCGCTTTCTGCATATGCCTCTCCCCCGTCAACTTCCGAAAAATCGATGAACCCGTAAATGCCAAGACGGTAATTGATAGTCACGAGCACCATTTCCGGATGATTGCGCACGAAATTTGTGCAATTGAACATAGGCTCGGCACTGCTGCCCCAGCCATAGGAACCGCCGTGAATATAGACCATCACAGGTTTGGCCTTAGCCGTATCGGCCGGATTGACCCAGACATTCAGGCTCAGACAGTCCTCCCCCTGTGTCAACCTCGGGTCGGCGCCCGTCTGGATGGCAATCTTTCCGAAATTATAGGCCTCGAACACACTGTCGCCGTCGGCGGCCACACCAACCGGTTTCCACCGCAGAGTGCCGACAGGCTGCTGTGCATACGGAATCCCTTTGAACGAAAGTATGCCGTCGGTTTCGCGCCCCACAAAAATCCCGTTCGAGCATTTCACGGCATGAGCAGTGTCGTAGCTCCCCAAAATTGCATGGTTGAGTGGAAAAGGCTCCGGCTGCACGGTTTGCCGCGTATCCTTGCGGCATCCGGTACATCCGCACACTATGGCCGCAACCACTGTGACACAGCTTAGCAAACTGCTGAATTTATGCTTCATAATCATTTTTCCGTTAAGTCATTATCCGTCGACATCACAATTGATCAGACATTAATGTTTCACACACTGCAAATTTAGAGAGAGTTTGAATTTAACACGAATAAATCATTAAAGAATTCTTTTCATTCATTCAAAGGTCTTTTTCGCCTGCTTCCGCCAAGTTTCATCGGTCACGATGCCCGCATCGCTCCCTCTTCAACTCGCGGAATCAGTTTGAAAAATCCTCTTTGAGTGAATGAAAGTGAAATTCAAACACTCTCTTAGTCATTTCCATAATTATAAACCCTTTGCAGCTCCTGTTGGTTGTCCCGTTATGTCACAATTGTAACGCGGGGGATAAAACAGATAAATTACTGACACAAAAATTTGACAAATCCGTTACCATTTTGGCCACAGTAGTCCGAATGTATAATTTTGAGCCGTGGAGCAAGTGATACAGGTTCCATAAAGGCCAAAAAAAGTTTCTGGCCTGTTGAGTCTACGGTAACATCAATAATGCGACAGACATTGCAGCCTGAAAGGGCATCGGCCGCACAGCTGCCACACATCAAGTGCCAGCACTCTATACAGATACATATATACCCGGCTCTATCTTACAATTTACCCAAAGCAGGCATAACCTGCGCGATATGATTACAACCGAGCCCATATTAACCCGTCGAATCGAAGGCCGCATTCTGGTCGTCGATCCCGATTTACGCATCTTCGAAATGATTCAGTCGCATTTCGGACACGACGGCTTTATTGTGGATTCCTGCCAGAGCACCGACGAATTCTATTCTGTCGACCTCACAAGCTACAATCTTGTAATCATTGATCTCAATATCGACGATGATTCAGGCATGGACATTGTCGAACAGATAAAGCAACGCCGCGAAACCGCGAGAATGGGCGTCATTGCCTGCGCCGTCAACATGTCGCCGTCAGCCATAATCAACGCCTTGAACTCCGGAGCCGACGACTATCTCATCAAACCATTCTCCGTCCGCGAGCTGATGGCACGCGTACGCGCCGTGCTGCGCCGCCAGATCTGAGCCGTCGACGAATATTTTACCGCCACCTTTCCACAGTTTAGGCCATTTTTTGCTAATTTTGCAAAGTAAGTGTGCCACCGCATGTTGCGGTGCAGCCATAGCTGTGATTATGAAACTAACGGACCGCATTAAAAACATACCTGCGAATTTCACCTCCGCCATCCGGCGTCCCCAGTGCTGGGGCTTCCTTGTGTCGCTTGCCGTAATTGCACTGCTCTCCATAGCATTCTTCTATCCCGACGCGTCGCTGGGCAACCAGTTGCGCCAGCACGACATGCAGCAGGGAGCCGCAATCGGCTATGAGGCCACTCACTACGCGGAGGAACACGGCACAGACACCCCCCGGTGGACCAACTCCCTGTTCGGCGGGATGCCTACCTTCCAGATCTCTCCATCCTATCCCTCCGACACACTTTTCTCATGGATAAACACCGTGTACGGAGCGGGATTGCCCTCCCCTTCCAATCTGCTGTTCATGATGATGACCGGCTTCCTCATTCTTATGGCAGCCATGAAAGTGCGGTGGTACTACGGGCTTATCGGAGCCGTGGCCTGGGGGTTTTCCTCCTATTTCATAATCATTATCGGGGCAGGCCACATATGGAAATTCGTAACCCTGGCATATATACCGCCCACAATCGCCGGCATAATCCTGGCTTACCGCGGGCGCTGGCTCATCGGCTCTGCTCTTGCAGCGCTCTTCGCCATGATGCAGATAATGAACAACCACGTGCAGATGTCCTACTACTTCCTGTTCGTGATTGTGGCCCTGGCAGTGGCCTACCTCGTGCAGGCCATACGCACCAAGACAGTGCCTCAATGGCTCAAGGCTACCGGAGCCCTCGCCATAGCGGCCGCACTTGCCGTCACAGCCAATCTGCCGAACCTTTACAACACCTACAAATATTCGGCGGAGACAATGCGCGGAAACCATTCGGAACTCACACAGCCCGGAACCACAGCATCTGCAGCCAAGACCTCCGGACTCGACCGCGACTACATCACTCAGTACAGCTACGGTAAAGCCGAATCGCTCACACTGCTGATTCCCAACATAAAAGGGGGAGCTTCCGCACGCCCTGTGAACGGCAACCTGCAGGCCACATCGGTGATGGAGCTTGACGGTGCCAGCGAGGCCGCAGCCGCAGCAGGCATCAACGAGGGTGAGTACCAGTACCTTGTAAACTATGTGAGCCAATACTTCGGTGAACCGGAGAGCACAAACGGTCCTGTCTATGTAGGTGCCATCATCTTCACCCTTTTCCTGCTTGGATGCATCATCGTAAAAGGACCGGTGAAATGGGCGTTGCTGGTGGCCACTGTGATTTCCATCTTGCTTGCCCTCGGACGTAACCTCCAGTGGTTCACAGACCTGTTCATCGACTATGTGCCGATGTACGCCAAATTCCGCACCGTTGAGAGCATCCTTGTGGTGGCCGAATTCACCATCCCGCTGCTGGCCATCCTTGCCCTGCAGCAGCTCCTCCGCAATCCGGGAGAAGCTACACGCTACCGCCGCGCAATCTATACTTCGTTTGGTCTGACGGCCCTGCTCTGCCTCGCGGGTTATCTTTTCCCGGCAATCTACGGCCCGGCAATCAGCCAGGGCGACGTGCAGCTCAGCGACATGCTCGGCTATCAGCTTCAGCAGGCCGGCTATCCCCAGGAAGCCGTGAGCATGTTCAGCATCTCCAATCCGGTCATTGCCGGCGTTGTGGAGCAACTTCGGTTCTCCATGGTCAAGGCCGATTCGCTCCGCTCGCTGATTTTCATACTGCTGGCATTCGGCGCAGTGATGCTCTGCACCACCCGCAAAGTGAAACCGTGGATAGGTGTGACCGTAATCGGCGTACTAATAGCCGTTGACCTCTACACCGTTGATAAACGCTATCTGAACCACGACAGCTTCTGTCCGCCGGAACTGTCGCCGACCCCTTCCCCCTCTCAGCCACCGACAAAGCCATCCTTGCCGACACCGCCATGAACTACCGCGTGATGGATATCCCGCAGTTCTATCAGGCTGCCCCGTCGCGCCACCACAAGGCTGTAGGCGGCTACCATGCGGCCAAACTCACGCGCTATCAGGACCTCATCGACCGCCATCTGTCGCATTTCACCTCGGGCAACCCCACGGAATCCGATTTCAGGGTGCTCGACATGCTCAACGCGCGTTACATCGTCGGCCCGGACGGCAAGCCCACGCTCAACGACCGCGCTCTCGGCAACGCATGGTTTGTTGACAGCATTTCATACGTCGACACCCCCGATCAGGAGATGGACGCACTGTCAACAATCGATCCGGCTACCGAGGCTGTGGCTGACAAACGATTCGAACCGGTGCTGGGACAGGCAGGAACCGTGGCGCCGGGCGACACCATCTACGAAACCACCTATGCACCTGACCGCCTCACCTACAAGGCCCGTTCTGCCAACGGCGGCGTGGCAGTGTTCTCCGAAGTGTTCTTCCCGTGGGGCTGGGAAGCAAAAATTGACGGACAACCGGCACAGATAGGCCGCGTGAACTACATCCTGCGCGCCATTTCCATCCCGGCCGGAGAGCACAGCATAGAGATGACATTCCGCCCCGCGTCCGTCACACGCACTGTGGCTGCAGCACGCGTCTCCGTGGCAATCATTTACATCCTCCTTGCGCTGGCCCTGCTGCAATCATTAACCACACCCCGAAAAGAAAATGAACCGGCTTAAACATCTGCTTACCTATCCCGCACGATGGCGCCGCAGCAACGGATTCGGGGTACATTCACCGTTTGCCTACCACTTCATCACACGAGTGCTGCGCGAACATGATGCAGCCTATTATGCCTATCCTGAAATAGCTGCCTATTGCCCGAAGGCGCGGCGTGCCGGCTTCAATGAGATTTTTGCCGGACGCGACATGGCCATTCCCGAAGCCCACATGCTGTTCAGGGTGTTATGTTTTTTTAATCCCCAAGAAATAGTGGAAGTTGGCAACGGCCATGAAACCACCGGTATAATCTATCTGCGTGCCGTTCCCGGCGCAAAAGCGTCCCTTTTCCAGACCAACCGCACCGAAGCGGCACTCACCGGACAGGGGCCGCTCATAATCATGGTTAACCAGGTGCCCGATGAAGAACTGGACGATGTCCGGGCATTCATAGACCGGATGCTGCAGAGCCGCGAGACCGTGGTTTTCATGCGGCACATGCATTCGCTCGGGAGCATACGCACCCTTTGGCAGCATATAATCTCGGCCACAACCCACGGAATGGGATTCTTTGATTCGTACACAGGCATTTTCGTGTCGCGTAAAGGGCTGCCGTCGCAAACCTTCGAGATTCTGATGTAGCACAATCCTCATCTTCCCATCCACGCCTCAACTCGGCAAAATGCGCAAAATCGGCAACCATAAGGCTTTGCTCCGCGAGTTCCGCGGCTATCTCACGCTGGAACGCGGCCTGTCGGCACACACCGCCGATTCATACGAATTCGACCTGCAGAAACTGCTCCCCTTTCTTGAGGAGGAACACATTGGGCTGCCCGACGTTACCTACAGTGACCTTGAAAACTTTGCCGCCACGCTCTACGATCTGGGGATTGCCGATTCCACACGCAAACGCATTCTTGCCGGAGTCAAATCATTTTTCCATTTCCTCAAGACCGAAGGCTTCATCCAGGAGGATCCGTCGCTGCTTCTCGAGACACCCCGGCTCGGGCTGCATCTGCCCGAAGTGCTTACAGTCGAAGAAATAGACGCCCTGATAAACGCCATCGACCCCACTGCTGCAGAAGCCACGCGCAACCATGCCATAATCGAGACCCTCTACGGCTGCGGCATGCGCGTCAGCGAGCTTGTGAACCTGGAGTTCTCGCAGCTTATGCTCAACGAGGAGTTCATCATCGTGCACGGCAAGGGGAACAAGGAGCGTATGGTGCCTGTGTCGCCAGTGGCGGCCGCGTGCATAGTTGATTATACCGAAGGCGACCGCAACCTTGTGGAAGCGAAAAAAGGGGAGGAAAACATAGTGTTTCTAAGCCGCCGTGGCACCCGGCTTACCCGGCAGATGATATTCACCCTCATAAAGCGTCTCGCCATAGCTGCCGACATCCGCAAGAACATCTCGCCCCACACCCTGCGGCACTCCTTTGCCACCCACTTGCTTGAAGGGGGTGCCAACCTGCGCGCCATCCAGCAGATGCTCGGACATGAAAGCATCTCAACGACTGAGATATACCTCAACATCGACAACACACACCTGCGCAGCGAAATCCTACTGCATCACCCCCGCAACATGAAATCGTAAAACCTGGGGAGTGTTGCAAAACAGCTAAATCCCGGTCAATGATATAGGTACGCACAGCCCGTGCGCCCATACGTTGGGAATTATACAACATCCCCATTACAGCGTCACTTGCATAAATTAACATTTTTTTGTAACTTTGCGGCGTTCCATCTGGCGGAATGCCATCCGGTTACCGCCACAGGCACGTTTCAACCATATTCAGGCAGCAGGGATGCCGCACCGGATAGGGTAATCAAGAAGGTAATAAGTACGGTAGAAATATTTTAAAGGTTTGAATTTATGAATTTTAGCGGAACTGTGGACTTCCGGCCGAAACTCTGGTCGGCTCTGCGCCACTATAACACTAAAAAACTGCAGGCCGACCTTGTGGCCGGCATCGTTGTGGGCATTGTTGCCCTTCCTCTGGCAATCGCATTCGGTATCGCATCGGGCGTAAGCCCCACAATCGGCCTGATCACCGCAATCATAGGCGGCTTCATGGTGTCGGCGTTCGGAGGCAACTCCGTGCAGATCGGCGGCCCAACAGGCGCTTTTATCGTCATTGTCTACGGCATCATAGCCCGCTTCGGGCTTGAGGGTCTGGCTGTCGCCACCTTCATGGCCGGCCTCATACTGGTGCTGATGGGTCTTTTCAAACTCGGCACGGTTATCAAATTCATCCCCTATCCCATTGTGGTGGGGTTCACAGCAGGTATTGCGCTCACCATCCTTTCCACACAGGTGAACGACTTCCTCGGCATGGGACTACGCGACCTCCCAGGCGATTTCGTGACGAAATGGGGTGTCTACTTCCGTAATTTTGACCAGATTCACGTTCCCACACTGCTTGTGGCCCTGGCTTCGCTGGCCATAATCATCGTGTCACCGAAAATATCAAAACGACTGCCCGGCGCACTGCTTGCAATCGTAGTCATCACGGCTGCCGTGTATCTGCTTAAAATCTACGACCCCTCGCTCGGTATTACCACCATCGGCGACCGATTCGGCGGCATGTCGACCGACCTGCCCGAGGTGCACGGATTCAAGCTCACGATGGAGAACATCAATCTGCTCCTCCCCTCAGCATTCACCATAGCCGTGCTCGGGGCCATTGAATCGCTCCTTTCGGCCACCGTAGCCGACGGTGTGACCGGTTCGCATACATCAACCAACACCGAGCTTATCGGCCAGGGTATGGCCAACATCGTGGTACCGTTCTTCGGCGGTATCCCCGTCACCGGTGCCATCGCACGCACCATGACCAACATCACCAACGGCGGCCGCACGCCTGTGGCCGGAGTGGTGCATGCAGTGGTGCTCCTGCTCATCTTTATTTTCCTAATGCCGCTCATCAACTATGTGCCAATGGCATGCCTCGCCGCCGTGCTTGTGATGGTGTCGTACAACATGAGCGGATGGCGCACCATCCGCGGCATGCTCAAGAATCCCAAGAGCGACATCTCTGTGATGACGGTGACATTCCTGCTCACGGTTGTCTTCGACCTCACAATCGCCATCGAAATAGGCCTGCTGCTTGCCATCGTGCTCTTCCTGCGCCGCGTGATGGAGAACACTGAAATCAAGGTATATTCCGAGCAGCTCGACGTTGCGGAAGGCACCGACCTCGATGCCTCGCACCACGAGGTGCTCGATGTGAAACCGGGCGTGGAGGTTTACGAGATTGACGGCCCGTTCTTCTTCGGTGTCGCCACAAAATTCGATGAAATGATGAGAAGTACCCTCGGAGAAAAACCCAAGGTGCGCATCGTGCGAATGCGTAAGGTGCCGTTCATCGACTCCACAGCTATCCACAACCTCGAAATCCTCATCACCTCGTCGCAGAAGGAGAATATCCACGTTGTTCTGTCGGGTGTGAAAGAGAACGTGCGCCAGACGCTCATGCACGCAGGCATCGACCGCCTCATCGGCGCCGACCATATCTGTCCGCACATCTCCGTGGCAGTGAAGATGGCGAACGCCATTGTTGAAAAAGAAAACGGAAACGAAAAGACGGCCTGACAGCCGCAGGCTCCGCTCAGGACGCTGAGGCCGTGCGTCTTACTATCAATGCCACAACAGGCGTAAGCAGCACACCCGCAGCCACAACAGCAAGCGTCGCTACACCTATATCGCTTGGCTGGAGCACAACAGGATAACTGTCGACACTCAGTAGGGCGGGATTCGTCCCGCCCAGCTTTACCCAGCCGAAACGGGTCTGCCCCAACACAAGCAGCGCACCGGTTATGATGCCGGCCATACCTCCGCACACCACTATCAGCCAGCCCTGCGTGCAGAAAACACGCCTGATAAAGCCACCATCGGCACCCATGGCGCGCAGAATGGCCATGTTGGGCTGCTTGTCGATAACCAGCATGGAAAGCGTGGATATGATGTTGGCCGAGGCTATAAGCAGAATGAAGGCAAGCATCACAAAGGTTATCCATTTCTCGATTGCAATCATGCGGAACGCCTGTTCCTGCTGACGGTAGCGGTCCTTGACCTCCAGCCCGTGCTCGCCGGCAAACTGCGAAAGCGCACGTTCAAGCTGTCGTGAGCCACCATCATCGGGCGTGTACACGGCAAGAGCCGTGGCCTCATCCTGATAGGAAAGCAGCCGTGCGGCCACCTGGAACGGCACCACGACAACATCGCGGTCATACTCCTCCTGCTCACACTGAAACACCCCTGTGGCTCTACACGGGCTGCGCCTGAACGCAGCCATCGGATTTGCCGGATTGATGTTGCCCACACGGCGCGGCTCATATATGGTGAAACTGTCGAGGCCGGCTGTGGGACGCAATCCCAACTGAATGGCCACGCCGACACTCAGCAGCGCAGAATTATCTGACGACAAAACCTGCGTGCCGTCAACCATCGTACGCCCTATCCCCGACAGGGCTATCCCCTGCCCTGTCATCCCCTTGATTACCACAGGCATCTGACCGGACGGCGCCACCACGAAAGCCTGTTCCGATATTTCCGGCTCTGCCCCATCTACCCCCTCAATTTCCGCCAGCTGCCGGGCAAGTGCCACACCATCCGGTATAACCTTCCCTTCAGTGGGGACAAGCAGATAAGGTGGATCGAACGCCGACAGCTTGCTTTGCGCCAGCTGCTCGAATCCGTTGAACA
>ENA-OOSV01001149-OOSV01001149.1-human-gut-metagenome-genome-assembly--contig:-NODE-1149-length-10904-cov-2.696931_pt1 | contig 10904 bp, 10 predicted proteins | sample MGYA00241179_ERZ501216 | MGnify/ENA primary metagenome ERZ501216 (study PRJEB25962, sample SAMEA2042498) | human gut metagenome | biome: human gut; feature: human-associated habitat; material: faeces...
GCGGGCATGCTCGGAGTAAGCCATGTTCACATCGGAGATGATGTCCACGATGCGGCGGTTCGTCTCCTCGGGCAGGCACTCGTCCTTGCAGCGGTTGCCGGCCTCCATGTGAAACAGTGGGATGTGAAGCCGCTTTGCGCTGATAGCGGACAGACAGGAGTTGGTATCGCCCAGCACCAAAACTGCGTCCGGTTGAGCTGCTACCATCAGTTTGTAGCTCTCGGAAATGATGTTGCCCATGGTCTCGCCCAAATCGGCTCCCACTGCATTCATGTACACTTCTGGGTCTGCAAGCTGAAGGTCATGAAAGAAAACGCCATTTAGGTTGTAATCATAATTCTGACCCGTGTGTGCCAAAATTACATCGAAATACTTGCGGGTTTTGTTAATCACAGCCGCCAAACGGATAATCTCAGGGCGAGTCCCCACAATAATCAGCAGCTTCAGTCTGCCATTGTTCTTGAAAGATACGTTATTATAATCAGCCATTGTCTCTGTCTTTTTCGACTTACAAATCCAACCTACCCCGTAAATCAAAAATGAGGAAATTAGCATATCTCTTAGACACCAAAACGGAGAGTTGAACTTGCTCGTTCCCAGTATCAAGACAAAAAACGGTTCTTTCAATATATCCAAAACTGTCAAACGACTTCCATATAGGTGCGTCAGCCATGTGTTTTGTACGATTGCCTGCACACTATGATTGTAGAAGCCTATTGTGTTCTGGATTACAAAGATAAATATCGCCGTTCCCCAAATAGGTATCGCAAGGCGAAGGATTCGCTTAGCACACTTCACCAAAAAGTCTCTTATTTTTCGGGGGGGGGGTAGAGATTATCAACAAATATCCACTTATCACAAAAAACAAGTAAAGCCAGAAACTCTCTGCTGTAAAAATCGAAACCGGTCCTTCAGCCAATATTCTGACAAACCAAGAATCAATTTGTGAAGCGTTTTCCGCATACCTGTATATCCCTGTGAAGTGACCCAAAAGAATGAAAAGGCACGCCAAGCCCTTCATTCCGTCAAGATAGCCTTCTCTTTGCGACTGCATATATTCCACCTTATACGTTAGGAATACCCTTCAGTGCATTCTGAACATACTCGGTGGTCATGATCTTCTTGACGGTGCCTTCCACATCCAGCCGATTGGTGTTGTGGCTGGTGTAGGACTCGTCCGCCATGGTATGAACCTCGCCCTTGACCACGAACTTATCGTAGTTCAGGTCGCGGTTATCTGCGGCAACACGGAAGTAGTGACCCATATCCTGGCTGCGCAGACGCTCCTCACGGGTCATCAGGGTCTCGAACAGCTTCTCGCCGTGACGAGTGCCGATGATGTTCGTACCGGTATCGCCGAACAGCTGCTGGACCTTAGCCAAATCGCCGATGGTAGAGGCATCAGCCTTCTGGATGAACAGGTCGCCGGGATTGGCGTGCTGAAAAGCGAACATAACCAGATCTACAGCCTCGTCCAGATTCATCAGGAAGCGGGTCATGTTGGGGTCGGTGATGGTGATGGGATTGCCGGCCTTGATTTGGTCAATGAACAGAGGAATGACGGAACCGCGGCTGCACATAACGTTGCCGTAACGGGTGCAGCAGATGGTGGTACCGCCACGCTCAGCAGCCACACGGGCGTTAGCGTAGATGACATGCTCCATCATGGCCTTGGAGATGCCCATGGCGTTGATGGGGTAAGCGGCTTTATCGGTGGACAGGCAGACGACACGCTTGACACCTGCATCAATAGCAGCGTGCAGCACGTTGTCCGTACCGATGATGTTGGTCTGGACAGCCTGCATGGGGAAGAACTCGCAGGAAGGAACCTGCTTCAACGCCGCAGCGTGGAAGATGTAGTCAACACCGGGCATGGCGTCACGGATGGACTGGGGGTTGCGGACATCACCGATGTAGAACTTCACCTTCTTGGCAGTGTCAGGATGCTTGGCCTGAAGCTCATGGCGCATATCGTCCTGCTTCTTCTCATCACGGGAGAAGATACGGATCTCCTTCAGATCAGAATCCAGGAAGTGCTTCAGAACGGTAGAGCCAAAAGAACCAGTACCACCAGTGATCATAAGGGTTGCGTTATCAAATGCAGACATTTTAATTTTCCTCCACAATCTTGTTTCTATTTTCTTCAGCAACTTTTAATAAAAAGAAGCCAAAAATCCAAGTAAACAGCAAGTCAATATGTGGTTCCTTATTAAGGATACCAAAGATGATAATTATCAAAACAATTCGAGTCAGTAAATTAACTTTATGTTGCCTTAATCCGCCTACAATATAAAAAACAGAATAGGAACATCCTAAAATTCCAAAGATGCTCATTGCATAAATCGATGTAGCAGTATCCGCAATGTAGTTCATACTCTGAGACACTTTTTCTACTCCATTGCCCAAAATTGGGTTTTCCATAAAGAGCGCAAAACTGTCCTGAATTGCTCTCCCTCTTTGACTCTCTGAAAGTGTCCCAGACATCAACTTTGCGAATGTGCCAGTTTGACTTAAACCTGAAGCAATTAGTATCTTATCCAAGTTTAGAAAAACAGCTATGGATGCTGCAATTACCGTTACCTGAGCAAATAACAGCAAAGCCTTCACCAATGGTTGCCTCGGTTCTATTTTTAGACTTACTAAAACAAGCAATAACGCCAGCAACACATATCCAGCCGTAGAGTTTGCTGTAATTACTCCAGCCACAAATAAAACCATTCGAATCAAACTTTTCTGTTTTACATAGATAATCTCAAAAATCAGAGCAAATGTTAGTGCTGTAGCAAACAAACCTGGTTCCCAGAACATAGCACAGTTTCTCTCTGGCAATCGTTCTATATAATTAAACAATCCAATGCCTCTATATATTTCGCCATTGATATTTGTAAATTTGGGCATCATATTCCCAATGCCAAGCACATTAACGGCAAAATAACCAATAAGTGCTACGACTGCTACAAGCGTCATTAATTTCACATAAACATCAATCAAAACCCTTTCATCGAATCTTTCTGATATTTCATACGCTAGATAAATAGTCGTAAACAATCTTAAGTAAAACATCGAATATTGGGTTGCAACAGCCGTCGTTAGAATCATCACGGCAAAGATTCCAAAGAATAAGGTTCTTAATGTTCTTGTCACCTTGAAACGACGTTCTAATACTCTTATTATCACAAAGATTGCAGCCACGAGGATTATCGAATTTCTGTATGTTGATGAAATAACACTTAAGGCACTCCCGCTATAAAATGCAACCATTATGGCTAGAACCCAGTAGATGATATTAGTCTGTTCCGTCTTATCTCTCAAAATATCACCTTCCCAAAATTCTTTTTTTAAGTTCTTCCTTAAGATGTTGATCCTCGTTTATATGGAGTACTCTCTTTATCGTAGAAAAAGCTTTATTCTTCAATCTCAGTGCTACAGGATACAAAATGATTTTCCCAGTTTTTTTATCAAAGACCTTATCCTCTTCTATAGTGGAAGGATGTCTTAATGGAAATTCCATCGGCTTTGTTGGGATTTCACAAAACCGGCGCGTCATTATCATCCGTAGGCTAGTACCACCGTGCGTCGAATCATTATCAGCACCTATATTTCGTATTTGATTTACACAGGGTGCTATTCCAAGCAGATTCTGGGAGCGAATTGAAAACAACATTTGGTAGTCCCATGAAAAGAACTTTTTTCCTTGCTCCTTTCTGTTATATTCATTCAGAATAGACGCCCATTGCTGTTCTGCAAGAGCTTTCGTATTATATGTTTTAAAGAACGCATCTTTATAATCAAAAAGATTATTTAACTCTCCGTTGTAATTTTTCAGATATTTGTCTCTCCACGATGCCCAACCGCATGGCAGTAAATGTTGTGTAAAGAAATAGCTGTCGTTATGTTCATTATGATATTCCGGCAAGTAATTTGTTCCACACACCCACAAAACACGTTCATTGTCCTCATATCTTTCCAGCATTTCATCCGCATATTGAAAAAAGGTGATTTCCGGGTAATTATCATCCTCCAGAAATATTGCTCTTTCTTCTGATTCGAAAACTTTTTTTGCCCCCAATCCAATATTCTCGTATACACCTCTATTAGCTTCTGCATACAGCTTTATAACTTCACAAGGCCAGTCAATCGCAGCCTCAACAGCATCCCTCGTTTCCTGGACTCGACACTTTTCCTCCAATGAACGACCTTGATCCGATAGTAAATAAATTCTATCCGGCTGAACTCTCCTTATTTGGTCAATAATTCTGAGAACAGTATCCTTTCTTTTAAACAAGAAGAGTGCTATCGGATTTTTCACCTTGTACCTATACATTCGTTGTTCCTTTCTGATCTATGCCATCCGTGATTTACAACACTTCATTAACCAATGTCCGAATTTTACGCACCTGAATCGTACTGTTTTTTTTCATCAGAACGAAATTGCGTCCAATATTTCCAAGTTCTTGGCGTTCTTCTCTTGTCATTTCACATACTTCAACAAGCTTCTTCTTCAGGCTTTCGATGGAGTCATCCGCCACATATTGGATGTATTGATCGTACTCGTCCGGAATACCATCCAGCTTGTAGGCCACAACCGGAATTCCGGAAGAAAGATATTCCATCGTTTTTGATGGAAAGCTATATTTAGTAAACTCCTCATTATTCTGTCTCGGATTCACCAAAACCGTTGCTTTTTTCTGCCACTCTATAACTTCATTTCTCGGAAGCTGCCCGAGGAAGGAAATTCGTGAATCATCTTTCACTGCATCCTTAATTGCCTGTTCACTGTCCCCAATACCACAAATCACCAACCGGTAATCTGGGTCTTCAATCTGACTGAACGCATTTACGAGATTCATAACGCCAAATTTCTGATGCAACGTTCCAGTATACAGAATCGTCTTCTCTGAGTTTTCTTTTCTCTCAATCTGCTGTGTTTTAGAGGCTATCCCTTCTACTACACAATATGGCTTTTTTATATGCAGGTAATCTGCCATTTGTTTCGTAAGAAGCACAAAGCAATCCGCACATTCCAAACGATTCAATGATTTTCTTGCCTTGTAGTCAATAAACCACTGAAGCAAAGCAGATTTCTTGCTTGAGAGATTTGTCATACCAGGAAGATCTGCGATAATGTCGCACACAATCACGTTTGGATACTTTTTTTTCAATTTCTCAGCCGCCGCCAAAAACTCGGCCGAAGCAGAATAAATACAAAGAACTACTTCGCCTGCTTTTGCTTTGCAATATGTCTTCAGGCTTTTATACACAGCTCGTTCAATGAAAAAATTGCGAATAAATTTTATATTACAAAAGCCCAAATTCTCATGATCGGAACGACCGCATAATTGAAATGTCGATTTCTTTACAATCGCTTTTCGGTAATACTGTGGATAGCTTCCAATCGGAAGTACATTAATTACCTTCGGCGGAGTAGGAAGATTCGCTGTAAATCCTTCCATCAGATTGTGTTCCAATGCGTTTGCAGCGTCTGCCATATTATTAGACGAGTACTGCTTAACCTCATCCGCTATTTCTTGTGGAATCATCAATGACAAAAAGATGTATTCTTTCTCTCTCAACATGCTCTAATCCACCTTCTTTATCTTTGCTTAATTCCGTCAAACGCTTTTTCAATCGCCTTCTTTAAGCCGTAATCTCTTGTCTGCCCCCTATTTTTAAGAAACAGAGCAATCACTAACGGATATGCCATTCTTCCAAATATTGTACCCATAAGTATCCCTTTATCATAAAAATACTTATCTGTGTATCCGTTGAACCATGTAGAATCTCCATGGGTCACAGATCCGATATACCCCGGAACTGTCCAAACCTTCAGCCCGGATTTTAGGGCACTTGCTAAGAAGATGCTGTCTTCACCACAACTGTATTTTGCTCCGCCACCAAACAGCAAATTATAAGACAGCCCCCTTGCAAAGGCCCTCTCTCGTCTGCATGCAAAGTGAACTGCACCATAGTGCATGGAGTTATACCATTTTACTCGGCGAAACGCATACGGTTTCTCTGGATTCTTCACATCACCGATAGCTTCCAGATCGAACAGCAACATATCTGCATTCTGGTTATTCTCAAAGGCAGACTCTATCATTTGGGCATAACCGTCTTTGTATGTCACATCTTCATCTGCGAACAAAATAATGTCAGCAGTCGCTCTCATTAAAGCAGTATTTCGACTCAATCCAATTCCACGTTCATTCAAAGACATCCATAAGATTTGATGTCCATTGTACATAAACCGCTCTACTTCATTGCGGTTACACTGGTTAACAACTATCGCATCAGATTGAATATTCATTTTTTCTAGCAAACTATGATCCGTCTGGTGCATAGTTGCAACCAACACCTGCAATGTCATACGATCCTCCGGTAATATTAAATTCGAAGCTTCTTTCCCATCTCATCCAGGAAGCTCTGCGGAAAGTTCGGGAATACGCAACAGTCTGGTGAGAATGTCAGTTCTCCAAACAAGACCTTTCCATTTCTTTCATACAGGTCAACTCTTACAAAGTCGAAATCTTTCGATAGAATCCGTGCAATTTCCACCATACGTTCAAACGTTTCTGGCTTGGGAGTTGTACCATCTCCAGGAAGTTCTTTTTTATGCGGAATCATCCCTTTGATTTGCTTCCAATTCATATCGAACATATCAAAGCTCAGGCTCATACCATTATCGCCATCGGTTTTCCTATCATAGACAGTCAGAACGAACAACGGTTCTCCATTTGCGCAGTGGAATTTATAATCAGTCAACTGCGCTGCGTCTGCCAAGAATTCTTCAGCATATATTCTGTGCGGAATGGTCAGATAATGTGGTTCCATCGAATATGCGCCATAGGTCGTCGCCAACCAACGCGACATCTCCGCTTTGCACTTTTTCCTGTCAAGTTGCTTCTTATCTGCCACCAAATAGTTCATCTTGCATCCGTGCGTTGCTTTCAGAGCAAAGCTATCTGGAAGGCTGTCAAAATCAACGTCCTCAACATTTTCCCAAGGTCCGCCAACCACCGGAATCAGAATATCCTCCAATCCTTTCTCACGGATGTAGTCACGAACCGCATACTTATCAGTACACATGGATGCCAACGAAGACTGCTTATGTAATTCAACGTAAGTGACTTTGTCTGCCAAAGAAGTCGGATTCTTTAAATTGAGAGTCCTGTGGAATCGCAACCGAGTATCAAACTTTTTAGCAAAATCCACGCCAAACACATGGCTCATTGTAACAAGCATTTTTCCGTAGATTACCTTAATGTTCATCTTTCATACTCCATTCTTTTTTATACAAAGATGGAATATGAACCGTCCGACTTAGATCTGCAGCAATTTGCCCATCTCTAAATCAAACTTGTCCGAAAGGTACGGAAAAACACAATGCGCCGGGGAGAATGTCAGTTCTCCGAAATAGACCTTTCCCTCAAGCTCATACAAGTCCACTCGTACAAACTTGAAGTCCTTTGACAGGATTTTAGCTATCCGAATCATTTCATCTAGGTTTTCCGGTTTCGGTAATTCACCGTTGCCGGGATGCTCCAACCCAGAAGAAACAATTTCAGGAATCGGCTTCCAATCCATGTCAAACAGGTCTAATGTCACCTGCATCGCTTTGTCGCCGTTGCTCTTTCGGTTGCTACATGTCAGCACAAACTGCGGTTCCCCATTAAGGCAATGAAACTTGTAGTCCACAAGTTGATCTGCCTTTTCAAGATACTTTTCAATGTAGAACCGATGTGGAATCTCAATGTAATGAGGCTCCATCGAGTATGTTCCGTATGTAGTGTCCATCCATCTTTGGATTTCTTTTTTACATTTTTCTGAATCAAACTTAGACTTGTCCGGCACAAGGTAATTCATCTTGCAGCCATGAGTTGCCTTGATTGCAAAACTGTCGGGTAGCTCAGTCAAGTTGATATCTTCAAATCGAGTGTACCCCCCCCCATAAATTGGAACGAGGATATCTCCTAAACCCTTATTCGTAACATACTCTCGCACTGCATATTTATCAGTGCAACTGGCCGCCAAGGGAGACTGCTCATGCAGCTCAATGTAAGACACCTTATCAGAAAGCGTCTGCGGATTCTTCAGATTCAGTTTCTTATGATCACGGAAAAGCGTATCAAACTTCTTCGCATTATCAATTCCAGCGACTGCCGTAATACACGACAGTAACCCGCCATATACTTCCTTCTTATTCATTTGAAAGGAGTTCCTCCTTCTCAGGTTTTCTCATTTTCTCTGACGATCACTCTCGGCTTGTTCATAACCACTGTACAATTATCCGGAACGTCATCCACTACGATTGCGTTTGCTCCAATTCTCACATTATTGCCGACATGGACATTTCCGATAATTTTCGCACCTGCACCAATTAAGCAGTTGTTGCCAATGGTTGGTGCCCCCCCCCGAGAATTATGGAGGTCATTCGAGCCAATCGTAACCTGCTGGTAAATCACACAGCCCTCTCCGACTTTCGCTCTCTGTGAGATGAAAATTCCGTAAAAGCCATGTGGCGTTGCAAAGCGATTGATATCAGGCAAAATAGGAATGCCCGCACCATAATGCTTTCTGATAATCTTACAAAGATAATTTTCTAAGCAATGTTTCCCGGGGCGTTTCAAAATTTCCTCTCTTGCCATCCAGAAGGCATCAACATCCCCCAAGCCAAACAACGCCTTAATGTATCTCAGTGGATTCATTACACTTTCCTCTTATCAATACCCATTCCAGTGCCCTTAACCCAAGCCCAGCAGCCAAGTTCATACAGGCTACGAACCACATTGTGCCCTTCGATTTCATGATAGAGCTGCCAGTGGTACTTTGCCTGTTTCAGCTTATTGCTGGACACCGAGCCTGCACGACCCATGCGATATGTACCAAGAACTTCCTCCATCCCGTAGCAGTAATCCGTCTTTTTCAGAATCTTGAGCCACAGGGCAAAGTCGTTTCTCTTTTTAATCGGAGGCACCTCGAACTTGCCAAGTGCTTCCTGATCGTACATCACTGACAGATTACCGATTGGATTGGACAGCCGAATCATCTTTTTGTAGTCCGTTTTCTTCGGAGGAATGAATACCGTGTGCAGGTCGTTTCCTTCCTCGTCCATCCAGCCATAGCCGGTCGCACTAAACTTTGCGCCAGTCCGCTCCATAAAGGCGATCTGCTTTTCCAGTTTATCCGGCATCCACAAGTCATCGCTATCCAGAAATGCGATATACTTGCCAGTCGCCCGCTTCATGGCCTCCGTCCGGGCAACCGCTGGTCCCCCATTCTGCGGAAGAACATAGTAGTGGATATTGGGATACTTTTCCAAGTACGGCTTCAACACTTCGGCAGTGTTATCCGTGCTGCAGTCGTCCACAATCTGAACCTCCCAGTCTGTAACCGTCTGGGCAATCACAGAATCAAGCGATTGCAAAATGAACTTGCCGCAGTTGTAAGTCGGCATAATCACACTAACTAGCATTCAATCGTTCCTCTCTCCGCATATCAAAGATTACAGCCCAGACTCAATCTCAAAGAGTCTGAGCCGTTTATTCCTTATAAAGCTCTACTAATCGTCCTCAGCAGTGTGAGTCACACTGCCGCTATGTCATGTACCGCTACAACTTTATTACTGCACCATTCGCTCATATCTCTACGAAAGCCCTTACAGCTTCTGGATTTTCTGCGACAATCCGTGTGTTTTACAGTATTTTCATCGTCACGGAAGTTCCTGTCTTTAGTCCTGATGGCACTATCATCTCGCCACGGGAGTCCTTGAGTTTATGCCCGACAGCACCGAGCCTTTTCACCGAGAGCCCTAGTATTTGTGCCTGATAGCATCTCCATGACCGGGTTGAAAATCTCGATGATGTTGTCATCGAAACCCCTTGTTTATTCCTGACAGCACATTCCGAGGAAATGTCGATTTTCGCCCTCAGAAAGCGGTCAAAAACGTCGATGTTTAGCGATTTTCCCCACTCATAGCAGTGGTTTGACCCTCAGAAACTCCCTCGGTGCTTTCAGGCATAAACAGGATCTTCACCGTTGCAAACATGATCTTGAGATCCTCGACAATGCTGGGATGGGCTATGTACATCAAGTCCATGACCAGCTTGTCGTAGGGGGTCGTGTTGTACTTGCCGTAAATCTGCGCGTAGCCGGTCAGACCAGCCTTTGCCTGTAAGCGCAGGGAGAACTCCGGCATTTCCTCGCAGTACTGGGCAGCAATTTCAGGGCGTTCGGGGCGGGGACCCACGATACTAAGCTCACCTTTCAGAATGTTGACAAGCTGCGGCAACTCATCTATGCGGCAAGCGCGAATCACCTTGCCGACAGGCGTGATGCGATCATCATGGTCGCCGCTGGACAAACGGGCTACGCCGTCCTTTTCTGCATCTACGCGCATACTGCGGAATTTCAGGATGCCGAACTCCTTGCCATCCTTGGTCAAGCGAATCTGCTTATAAAACACCGGACCGTGATCGGTCGCCTTGATGGCAATCGCCGTGACAAGGAAAATCGGGCTGAGAACGACCAGCGCAACAGCAGAAATCACAATGTCCAGCAGACGCTTAATGAACAAATACTCCGGCTGCGGATGGTAGCGCCCCACCTTCAGCATCGGCAGGTGGAACATGTGCATCGGATACGCGCCGGACATAATGGTGTCCCCGATGCGCGGGATAACAAATGTACCAATGTTATTTTCCACGCAGTACTTCAGAATCACATTGCGGTCATGGCTATGAATGCCGCTCATAAACACCGTGCTGACGCCGTCCAGCATGGCAAGGTTCGCAATGCATTCATCTGCCGTGGCGGTAAGCACAACCTTGTACTTATCGTCCAGCCCATACTTGCCAATCAGTTTTTCCATACCTTGGCGGATGTCGTAAATCACAGCCGTTGCCTGC
>ENA-OOSV01001150-OOSV01001150.1-human-gut-metagenome-genome-assembly--contig:-NODE-1150-length-10898-cov-2.738541_pt1 | contig 10898 bp, 8 predicted proteins | sample MGYA00241179_ERZ501216 | MGnify/ENA primary metagenome ERZ501216 (study PRJEB25962, sample SAMEA2042498) | human gut metagenome | biome: human gut; feature: human-associated habitat; material: faeces...
ATCGGCACTTAGAATTATGCGGTATTGCCCTGGGAACATGATCAAAGGGGCAGCCCGGTCGGTGGTAAACCGGCGCGGTGCATGCCAAAAGGGGAGATTACAAGGTGAAACAAACACAGTCAGCGGCGAAGCCTTCCGATTTGCCAGTTTACCTGTTCCATCAGGGCAATAACTTTGAAGCCTACCGCTACTTTGGCAGCCACCTGGAAGAGCAGGACGGCCAGCCCGGCGCGGTGTTCCGCGTGTGGGCACCGCACGCCAAAGCAGTTTCCGTTGTGGGCGATTTCAACAGCTGGGTGCCCACCAGCCATCCGATGGAGAAGGTGTCAGACGGCATTTGGGAGCTGTTCATTCCCGGCATCAAAATCTATGATGTTTATAAATACTGCATTACCACCCCGGCGGATGAGCTGGTGTACAAGGCTGACCCGTATGCGTTCCATGCCGAAACCCGCCCGTCCAACGGCAGCAAAGTTTTTGATATTTCCGGCTTTGACTGGCACGATGCCGCGTGGGAAGATGCGCAGAAGAAAAATGATGTGATCAACGGCCCGATGAGCATCTACGAGCTGCATGCCGGCAGCTGGAAAATGAAGGAGGACGGTGTCCCCTATAATTATTCCGAACTGGCGGATCAGCTTGTGCCTTATATTAAAGATATGGGCTATACCCATGTGGAGCTGCTGCCCATTACGGAATATCCGTTTGACGGCAGCTGGGGCTATCAGGTCAGCGGTTACTTTGCCCCCACCAGCCGTTACGGTACCCCGCACGACTTTATGGAGTTTGTGGATAAGCTGCATGCGGCCGGTATCGGCGTGATCCTGGACTGGGTGCCCGCCCACTTCCCCAAGGATGCTTACGGCCTGTACATGTTTGACGGTGCCCCCTGCTATGAGGACCCCAACCCCCGCCGCGGTGAGCATAAAGAGTGGGGCACCATGGTGTTCAACTTTGGTATGCCGGAAGTGGAAAGCTTCCTGGTATCCAGTGCGCTGTTCTGGATCGAGCAGTACCATGTGGACGGCCTGCGTGTGGACGCAGTGGCCAGCATGCTGTATCTCGATTACAACCGCCGCGATGGCGAGTGGGAACAAAATGTAAAGGGCGGCAAGGAAAACCTGGAAGCCATTGCGTTCCTGCAAAAGTGCAATACGGCTATCCTGGGCCGCCACCCGCATAAAATGATGATTGCCGAAGAATCCACCGCATGGCCGCTGGTTACCAAACCGGCAGCCGATGGCGGCCTTGGCTTCAACTTCAAATGGAACATGGGCTGGATGAACGATATGCTCAGCTACATGAAGACTGACCCGCTGTTCCGTGCCGGCAACCATAACAAAGTTACGTTCAGCTTCTTCTATGCGTTCAGTGAAAACTTTGTCCTGCCCATCAGCCACGATGAAGTTGTGCACGGCAAGTGCAGCCTGATCAATAAGATGCCCGGTGATTACGAAGCAAAGTTCGCCAACCTGCGCACCTTCTATGGCTACATGATGGCCCATCCGGGCAAAAAACTGCTGTTCATGGGCCAGGAATTCGGCCAGTTCATTGAATGGGACGAGAAAAAGCAGCTGGATTGGATGCTTCTTGGCTATGATAAGCACCATGAACTGCAAACCTACGTCAAGGATCTGAACCACTTCTACCGTGAGACCGCCTCTCTCTGGCAGGTCGATTACAGCTGGGAAGGGTTCCAGTGGATCGTGCCGGATGATAACAAACAGAGCGTGATCGCGTTCCTGCGCCGGGACGCCAAGGGCAAGATGCTCCTGGTTGTCTGCAACTTTAACCCCGTCCTGCGCGAAAGCTACTCGATGGGCGTGCCCAACCCCGGTACATACAAAGAGCTGATCAACTCAGATGACGTCAAGTATGGCGGTACCGGTGTCAAAAATGGCAGCGTAAAGAGCGTCAAGGGCCCGATGCACGGCTTTGACCAGCATATTGAGGTAACCCTGCCGCCGCTGTCCACCATCTATTTCAGCGTTCCCGCTGCCCGCAAAAAGGCAGGAAAGCCCGCCAAGGCAGAAACTGCCGAAGCAGCCAAACCCGAAAAGGCAGCCAAGCCTGCGGCCACCAAAACTGCCGCCCCCAAAAAGCGCACAGCCAAACCCGTGGCAACAAAACCGGCTGCTAAAAAGCCCAGAGCGGCAAAAACAACCAAGCCCAAAACACCGGTAACGGAATCGTAAACGTCTGGTGTGTAAGGGCGGTACCGGCGGCAACCCGCAGCCGGTGCGGCCCGTGGAGATAAACAAGTTTAAGGGGAGAACAATTATGGCAAAAGAAATGATCGCAATGATCCTGGCTGGCGGCCAGGGTTCGCGCCTCTACGCGCTGACCCAGAAGCTGGCTAAGCCGGCGGTTCCGTTCGGCGGTAAGTACCGTATCATCGACTTTCCGCTGTCCAACTGTGTCAACTCTGATATTGACACCGTTGGCATCCTGACCCAGTATCAGCCGTTGGTCCTGAATGAATACATCGGCAACGGCCAGCCGTGGGACCTTGACCGCCTGCATGGCGGCGTCCATGTGCTGCCGCCCTACCAGCAGGCCACCGGCTCTGACTGGTACAAGGGCACTGCCAACGCAATTTACCAGAACATTTCCTTCATTGACCGTTATGACCCGCAGTACGTCATCATCCTGTCCGGCGACCAGATCTGCAAGCAGGATTACGCTGATTTCCTGCGCTTCCACAAAGAGAAGAACGCTGAGTTCTCGGTTGCCGTTATGGAAGTGCCTTGGAGCGAAGCCCCGCGCTTTGGTCTGATGGTTACGGACGAGAATGACCGCATCAGCGAATTCCAGGAAAAGCCGAAGAACCCCAAGAGCAACCTGGCTTCCATGGGCATTTATATCTTCAACTGGGATATCCTGAAAAAGTACCTCACCGAGGACGAAAACGATCCCAACAGTGAGAACGACTTCGGCAAGAATGTCATTCCCGCACTGTTGCGTGATAACCGCCGCATGTACGCTTACCGTTTCAGCGGCTATTGGAAGGATGTCGGAACCATCTCCAGCCTGTGGCAGGCCAACATGGAGGTTCTGGACCCGACCCATTCCGGCATCAACCTGTTTGATGAAAACTGGAAGATCTACTCCCGTAACTCCGGCCGCCCCTGCCAGCGCATTGGTACGGACGCTGACATCGTGAACTCGATGATCACCGAAGGCTGCCAGGTTGACGGCACCGTTAAAAACTCCATCCTGTTCCCCGGCGTTGTGGTCGAAAAGGGCGCCACTGTTGAAGCAGCCGTTGTTATGGGCGGCACTGTCATCAAGGCTGGCGCAAAGGTCGAACACTGCATCGTGGCCGAAAATGTCACCATCGAAGAGGGTGCTACCGTGGGCAAAATGCCGGAAAGCGGCCTGAATATTACCGAACCCGGCGATGTTGCAACGGTTGGCTCCGGTGTCAAGATCGGCAAGGGCGCAACGGTTGGCCCCAAGGCAATGATTTCCAATGATGTAAAGGATGGTGAGGAACAATGGTAAGCAGCAACGCAAACGCACTGGGCGTCATTTTTGCAAACTCTTATGATAACCTTGTCCCCGAACTGGTAGCGGAGCGCACAATGGCCTCCATCCCGTTCGCAGGGCGTTACCGCATGATCGACTTTGTTTTGTCCAACATGGCAAACGCCGGTGTGGATAATGTTTCGGTCATCGTCCGTAAAAACTATCATTCCCTGATGGACCACCTGGGCGCAGGCCGTGAATGGGACCTGACCCGCAAGCGCGGAGGCCTGAACATTGTTCCGCCTTTTGCAGAGCGCAGCATCAAGCTGTACAGCGGCCGTGTGGATGCACTGGCCAGCGTTCTGAACTGGTTGAGGGACCAGAAAGAGCGCTATGTGATCCTGTCTGACAGCAACATTGCCATGAACTTCGACTTTAACAAGCTGATCGAAGCTCATGTCAAGTCCGGCGCAGACGTTACCATGGTATACAACCGCGGCGAAATCCCCGATGGCGCCCGCACCGATAACTACACCATCCGCATTGATAATGGCCGTGTGGCTGAGCTGCTTTCCAATGATTATCGTCCCGGCGTCCAGAATCTGTCCATGAACCTGTACATCATCGAGCGCGAAAGCCTGATCCAGCTTGTCCGCGATGCATCTGTGCGCGGTCTGGTCTATTTTGAGCGCGATATCCTGGCCCGCAACCTGAGCCTGCTGAATGTTCAGGCTTATGAGTTTGACGGCTATGTGGCCCGCATCAGCGATATGAAGAGCTACTTTGACGAGAACATGCGCCTGCTGCAGGCTGGCAATGTCGATAAGCTCTTTAACGAAGGCAACCCCATCTACACCAAGATTCGTGACGACAACCCCACCCGTTACCTGGAAGGCAGCAAGGTCAAGAACAGCCTGCTGGCTGACGGCTGTGTGGTGGAAGGCACCGTTGAAAATAGCGTGCTGTTCCGTGGCTGCCAGATCAAGAAGGGTGCTGTTGTGCGCAACTGTGTGCTGATGCAGGATACCGTTGTGGAGGAGAACAGCTCCGTTGAGTATGTGGTTACCGACAAGAATGTCCACATCACGGCAGATAAAAAGCTGATCGGCACGGATTCTTTCCCGGTGTTTGTTGCCAAAAGGCACACGGTGTAACCTGATTACGCCCTGAACTTTCCCGCCAACTCTCCCCGGCGGGTGGTTTGCAGGAAAGGGCGGGGGAGTGAACACGCTTCTCCGCTCTTTCCTTATTTTATCATAACAGCCTGCCCGGCAGGCGTTGCAAACAGCCGCTCCAGCGGCTCTGCAAGGAGGTACCCATGAAAATTCTCTATGCAGCCAGCGAGGCTGCACCGTATGCAAAATCCGGCGGGCTGGCCGATGTTGCCGGTGCATTGCCCAAGGCTCTGGTTCGTGACGGCATTGACTGCCGCGTTATCATGCCCCTGTACGGCGATCTCAAGTTCAAGGATACGCTGACCTATGTTACCAATTTCAGCGTGCCCGTGGGCTGGCGCAGCCAGTACTGCGGCCTGTTCAAGGCCGAGCATGACGGCGTGACGTTCTACTTTATCGACAACGAATATTACTTTAAGCGCAGCGGCCTGTATGGCTTCTATGATGACGGCGAGCGTTTTGCTTTCTTCTCCCGCGCCATTCTGGAAACCCTGTTCTATACCGACTTTGAGCCGGATATCATCAACTGCAACGACTGGCAGACCGCCCTTACCCCGGTTTACCTCAACCTGTACTACCGCCACCTGGATAAGTTCAACCACATCAAGACAGTATTCACCATCCATAACATTGCCTACCAGGGCAAGTATGGCATGGATATCCTGGAGGATACCTGCGGCATTGGCGCACGCGATGCCCACATTGTGGAGTATGATGGCTGCGCCAACTTTATGAAGGGCGCAATCGAGACTGCTGATAAGGTCACCACCGTCAGCCCTACCTATGCACAGGAGATCCTGGACCCGTGGTTCAGCCATGGTCTGGACGGCCTGCTGCGCCAGAAGCAGTATAAGCTGTGCGGTATCCTGAACGGTATTGACGTGGATGTTTTCAACCCCGCTACCGACCCGGATATCCCGCAGAACTATGATGCCAACACGGTGCAGCAGGGCAAGCCCGTCTGCAAAGCAGCTTTGCAGGATGAGTTCGGCCTGAACAAGGATGGCAGCCCGGTCATGGCCATGGTCACCCGTCTGGTTGGTCACAAGGGTGTTGACCTGGTGCGCAGCATTGCCGAAGGCCTGCTGCAGCAGGGCATTGAGCTGGTGATCCTCGGCTCCGGCGAAGCCCAGTACGAGAACTTCTTCAACGAGCTGTGCGCCCGCAACCCCGGCCGCGTTGGCGTGTACATTGGCTTTAACGCCAAGCTGGCTCAGCGCATTTATGCCGGTGCCGATATCTTCCTGATGCCGTCCCGCTCCGAACCCTGCGGCCTGGCCCAGATGGTATCCTGCCGTTATGGCACCATCCCCGTTGTGCGTGAGACCGGCGGCCTGCGCGACTCCATCCACGACTCCGGCGATGGCTATGGCAATGGCTTTACCTTTGCCAATTACAACGCCCACGAGCTGTACGAAGCCTGCTGGCGTGCCAAGGAAGGCTACTGGAACAAGGAAGGCTGGCCCGTGCTGGTCAAGCGCGCCATGGAATGCGATTTCAGCTGGTCCAACTCCGCCAAGAGCTATGAGGGCCTGTACAATGAGGTCGTGAACCTCTGGTAAGCCTTTGGGAAGCTGCTCCCTAATGAGTTAAAATCAAATCCCGCTGTGTGCAGCCTGAAAAGCCGCATACAGGGGGATTTTTGTTTCATTGGGATTGGTCCGGTGAAAAGGAAAACGGAAAGAATAGATACGCCCGTGCGGCAGCATAGCAGCGTGACAGGGGAGACGAACCGAATGCTTCCAGAACGCAGCACAGGAATTTCGAAAAAGCCAGCCATCCGGAAATGAAGAAATTTCGGATTTTTTGCCACAATTTGCCGAACATGTGTTACAATAGTACCGGAATTTTGGCCGTGGCATTAAGGAGAATCCCATGCCCGCGGTCAATCGGGAAAGGAAACATAACAGCAATCCTATGGGGAAAAGAAAACATTGGTATTTACCGTGCATCGCCCCGGCACTGGCCGCGCTTTTGCTGGCGGGCTGCGGCGCAACGGTGGATTTGAATGAACAGGCCACAGCCGAAACCGCCATGGCCGTGCAATGGGTGCCCAATGGCAGCGTTTATGCTACTGCGGCGGAAGAGCTGGAATACTGGTCCACAGCCCAAAAGCTGGAATCCGCCCTTGCCGCCACGCGGGAAACAGCCCCCAGCGTAGACTTGAACGAGCTGCTGGATGAATTCTGCGCCGCGCAGCCGGGCAGCTTTTCGCTTTACCTGCAAAATCCGGCAACGGGGGAAAGCTATACTTATAACACGGATGCCCTGTATTACCCCGCCAGCCTGCTCAAGCTGCCCTATGCGTTCTGGCTGTGCGGCCAGGCCGATGCCGGAACACTGGACCTGGAAGATGAACTGCCCAACCAGTTCCGCGGCCGTTTGTCTGATACGGCGCTGCAAGCCTATAACGATGCCAAGACCATCCCGGCCAAAGCAGCCATGCGTGCTATGATCGCCCACAGCGATAACAACGCCGTCACCCTGTTGACCACCCACTGGCCAGCCAATGAATCCAGCGGCTTCCAGCAGTTCCTGGCGGATTACGGCTTTGCCTATGCCGCAACCTGCGGCCTTACCCCGCAAACCGGCATTATCGGTATGGCTTCCACTGGCGAGTTTGCCAACATTGTGTCCGCGGTGTATGATTATCTGGATTCAGGCAGCGCCGCCGCAGCCTACCTGAAAACCTGTATGCTGGCCGCCGACCATGATATTTTGTATGTGCCGGATGGCGTGCCTGCCGCCAAAAAGTATGGCAGCTGGGATTACGCATATCACGATGTTGCCATTGTGTATGCCAAGCATCCCTACTGGATTGTTTGCATGACAGACCAGGGAGATGAAAATGTAGACTTCCCCGAAGAACCCACCCAGGCCATGCAGACCCTTGGCCAGCTGGTGTATGAATACTGGAACCCATAAACCACGCCAGCGCCGTTTCAAGAAAGGAGCCGACCTTTGCCAAACAAGAAAACTGCCGCCCAGCGCCAACCCTATGTGGACGCTATGAAAGGCTTTGGCATCCTGTGCGTTGTCATTGGCCATTTTATCGAGTATCACCGTGGTACCGCGCCGGGCATCAACGCGCTGTTTACCTGCATTTACCTGTTTCATATGGCAATTTTTTGCACAGCCAGCGGCCTGGTGGCTAAGTTCAGCCTGCGCAAGCTGGTCACGCAGCAGCTATGGCTCTACCTTATCAGCCAGGCGGGCATCACGGCGTTCCGTGCGGCTGCCCTGAAAGATAACATTGTGGATCAGGGCGGCTGGCTGCAAAATGTACTGCTGCCATGGCGGCACATGTGGTATCTGTACGCCCTCATGTTCTGGATGCTCACCGTGCCTTTGCTGCGCGCCATCCAGCGGCGCGGCCTGCTGGCCAGCACCGTAGGGATGGCCATTGCCATAGGCCTGTTGGGCGGCTGTGTCAACTGGCCGTTTGATCTGGGCCGTGTGTTTTCCTTTTTCCCGTTCTTTGCATTCGGTGTGCTGTTTGCGGAGCCGTTCCGCAGCTGGCAAAAGCGCTGGTATGCCTGGGGCCCGCTGGCGGCGGCCATCGTGGTGTTTTATACCGTAACCGTCCAGCGCATCGTCACCGCCGAAACCCCGGTGTATGAGGGAGCCCGCATCTTCCAGTCCGACGCCTATGCGGTGGGCGGCTACCTGATGCAGGATCGCGCAGTGTTCTACCTGCTGGGCTTTGGCACCGTGCTGGCCATCACCCCCATTCTGGGGCTCATCAAGCCGCTTGCCAGCCTGGGCCAGCGAACCCTGCCCATCTACATCCTGCACATGCCGCTGTACGCGCTTCTGGTTCAACTTGGCTGTTACGAAGCCTGTGCTTCCCACGGTCTGCCTGCCGTTATTACCTGGCTGTGCTTTATCATCCCCGCGGTGGTGGCCCTGTGCGCCAGCGCCCCGGTGTGTGCCATCCTGAACAGCATTGCAAACATCTGGTACAAAACGCTCCCGGCTCTCTTTTCCCGCCGTGGATAAAGCGTTCGCAGATGCGTTTATCCAACCGCAATAAAACAAATAAGAGAGCAAAAAAATAAACCAGGCGTGCCCTGCAAAGCAATCGACTTTGCAAAACACGCCTGGCTTTATTTTATAAAATCACTTTCAGGGCCAACGTGAAAGAATCAGCCCTCCGCCAGGAATCACTGCTCGTCCTTGTGATCCAGCAGCTTTTCCATGGTGTGCCAGCCCAGCACTGCGCACTTTACGCGGGCCGGCATGTGGGAGATATCCTGCAGCGCACCGGCTTCTTCCAACTTTTCAATGTCGGCATCGGTAGCTTCGCCCTTAATCATCTTCAAAAAGGTCTCGGCCAGGTCTTTGGCTTCATCCACGCTGCGGCCAATGATCATGTCCAGCATGATATCTGCCGAAGCCTGGGAGATCGCGCAGCCGTCACCAACAAAGCTGCCGTCCTCAATCTTGCCGTTTTCTACTTTCAGCTGCAAAATAATGTCATCGCCGCAGCTGGGGTTCACACCCTCCAGCGTCATGTTGGCGCCGGGCAGCGGCTTTTTATGGGCGGGGTAGAGGTTGTGGTCGGTCAGCACCTCATTATAAAACGTACTACTCGGCATAACCCATTTCCTTTCTTACGCCGCCCAGCGCCGCCAGAAAGCGGTCAATGTCAGCGGTGGTGTTATAAAATGCAAGGCTGGCGCGTGCGCAGGAACGCACACCCAGATAAGCCAGCAGCGGCTGTGCACAGTGGTGCCCGGCACGCACGTCCACATGGCAGCTGTCCAGAATGGTGGCAATGTCGTGCGGGTGCACACCGTCCACCGTAAAGCTCAAAATGCCGCAGTGCTTGTCCGGGTTATCGCTGCCCAGAATATTCACACCGGGGATCTTCTTCATGTCCTCATAGGCATAGCGGGTCAGGGCCTGCTCCTGGGCGTGGACATTTTCCAGCCCAACGGATTCCAGGTAATCAATGGCCGCAGCCAGCGCAACCGCGCCGCCTGCATTCACGGTACCGGCCTCAAATTTGTGGGGCAGCTCGGCATACACAGCGCCATCGCGGGTAACGGAATCGATCATCTCGCCGCCGGTCAAAAACGGCGGCATGGCATCCAGCAGCTTCTCCTTGCCATACAAAACGCCAATACCCATGGGGGCCATCAGCTTGTGGCCGGAGAATGCGACAAAGTCAGCATCCAGTGCCTGCACATCCACTTTCATGTGGGGGGCACTCTGGGCGGCATCGACCAGCACAACACCGCCGTTGCGGTGTACCAGCTCGATCACTTTCTCTACCGGGTTTACGCAGCCCAGCACGTTGGAAACATGGCCAATGGCGGCCAGCTTTACCTTGGGGCCGATGACGGCTTCCAGCTTTTCATCCGGCAGGCTGCCGTCTTTTTCACATTCCAGGTAAACCAGTTTGGCACCGGTCTGGCGGGCAACCATCTGCCACGGCAGCATGTTGCTGTGGTGCTCCATGATGGTGATGACGATCTCATCCCCGGCATGGATGTTGTTCAGCGCATAGCTGTAAGCAACCAGATTGATGCTTTCGGTGGTGTTGCGGGTAAAGATGATCTCGGCATCACTGCGTGCATTCAGGAACTTGCGTACCCGCTCGCGGGCGGCCTCGTAACGGTCAGTCGCCTCCACGCCCAGTTCATACAGGCCGCGCAGGGGGTTGGCGTTGGCCTGCTCATAAAATTCTTTCTCTGCCTGCAAAACGCTGGCCGGGCGCTGCGCGGTGGCGGCGCTGTCCAGATAGGCGACGTCCTGCTGCATCAGCAGGGGAAAGTCCTTTTTATAATCCACAAAATCAAAGCTCATCGGTGTGCGCCTCCATGAATTTGTGTGCTTCTTCCGCCAGTGCCTCCGGCAGCAGATCAACTACGGCCTCAATGCGGGCGCGGGCCAGCAGGCTGCGGGCAGCTTCTTCAGGAATGCCGCGGCTGGCGAGGTAGAACAGCATCTTTTCGTCCAGGCGGCCGATGGTTGCGCCGTGGTTGCCTTCCACATCCTCTTCGCCGCACAAAATCAACGGAATGGTCTGGTTGACCACACCGTCGCCCAGCAGCAGAACGTTCTCCTGCTCCTGGCCCTTGGCGCCGGAACCGCCGGGCAGCAGGTCAATGCTGCCGCGGAACAGCTTGAATGCCTTACCGGCCAGTACGCCGGTGGAATCCATCTCGCAGGTGGTCTTTTTGCCGCGGTGGCGGGCTACATAGTTCATGTCCAGGCGCTGTTCGCCCCGGCCCAGGTAGCCGATCCTCG
>ENA-OOSV01001162-OOSV01001162.1-human-gut-metagenome-genome-assembly--contig:-NODE-1162-length-10822-cov-1.433826_pt1 | contig 10822 bp, 3 predicted proteins | sample MGYA00241179_ERZ501216 | MGnify/ENA primary metagenome ERZ501216 (study PRJEB25962, sample SAMEA2042498) | human gut metagenome | biome: human gut; feature: human-associated habitat; material: faeces...
CGAAGTATACAAGCCGTAAAGAGGGAGAAAATTATTCTTTCCAAATCACATTACAATCGTCTCAAGATAGTTATAGTGATGAATATGGAAGTGAAGATAACAATAGAAAAAATACAGTTGTAACATTTAATTTGCCAGATGAATTAGAATATGAATCTATTCAACTTACAAAATTAAATGAAGATACAGCCCAATATGATGATATTACATCAACTACAAATGTAAAGGTAAAAGGTAAAAAAGTTACAGTTAACATTGGAGAGGTTGATGGAGAAAGAGGAAAAATTTTAACTGTAAATGCAAAGGTAGGGAAACTTTCAGATGGAGTATACAAAAAGGATGTTACTGTAACAAGTAATGTAAAAGCTGAAGGAACAGAAACAGAAAATATTAAAGATATATCTGTTACAATAAATAAACCAGGAATAAGTATTGCACAAACCGCAAATATTCCTGAAGGAACAACAATATCAGCTGGCGAGGACTTTGTATATACATTTACGGCACAAAACTTATCAGACATATATTTAAATGATGTTGAATTTACAGATGCAATACCTAAAGAAGTTCAGTTTAAATATATAGAAATTATATACGAAGATGGAACAATTAATAATGAAGTGGACATTAATGGAGACGGAAGTATAAATGCAAAATTCTACTTGTTAGCAGGCCAAAAGATAACAATTAACGTTCATGTTGCTGCAAATTCAATTGATAATGATACAGATATATCTAATAAAGCAAAATTTGTGCATGAAGATATAGGAGAAGTTGAAACGAATACAATATCACACTCAATAAAACACTTTGAGAAAACAGATGTAAACGTAGATCCTGATGATAACAATAAAGAAACAAGAAAAGTAATAGGAACTGTATGGATTGATACTAATAAAGACGGAGTAAAAGATGCAAATGAACAAAGAGTTTCTGGAGTTAAAGTTTTATTATTGGATAATAGCACAAGTAATATAGCAATAAGTTCAAACAACGAACAATGTATAACAACAACAGGAACCGATGGCTCATATATGTTCAACAATGTACCGCAAGGTAAATATAGTGTAATATTCTTCTACGATTCAGCAAAGTATAGTCCTACAACTTACCAAAAATCTGGTGTAAATGATGAGCAAAATTCAGATGCAATAGATAAAACTGTCAACTATGAAGGAAAAGACCAAATAGCAGCAGTTACAGAAGAAATAGTATTATCAGATACAAACAAATTTAATATTGACTTAGGTATAGTTGAAGATGCAAAATTTGATTTGAAACTTGACAAAATAGTACAAGCTATAACAGTAAATAATGGAAAAAACACAACAGAGCATGTTTATAATAGCAAACTTGCAAAAATAGATTTCGAATCTAAATATGCAAAAACATCATCAATGGTTGTTGAATATAAATTCACAATTACAAATGAAGGTGGAATTGCAGGATATGTAAAGAAACTAGCAGATTACTTGCCAGAAAAATTAAAATTTAATTCAGAACTTAATAAAGACTGGTATGAAGGTAAAGATGGAGTAATATATAATGCTTCACTTGCAAATACAATAATTAATCCAGGAGAGAGTAAAGAAGTAACATTAATATTAACAAAAAATATGAATGGTGATAATGACTTTGGATTAATAAATAACTCTGCTGAAATATACGAAACATCAAATGACTACGGTGCACTAGATGTTGATTCAACACCAGGAAACAAAGCAACAAATGAAGATGACTACTCAACAGCAAATGTATTAACATCTGTAAAAACAGGTGATATTGTAATTTACACTACATTAATAGTAACAATAATTGCAATAGTTGGAGTAGGAATTTATATGATAAAAAAGAAAGTATTAATATAGAAAGGAGATAGTAAGATGAAGAAAAATAAAACATTAAAAAAATGTTTAATAACAACAATTGCAACAGCGACAATTTCATTAGCTGCATTGTTTTCGGCAAGTAATGTTTCTTTGGCATACGGAACTTGGCAAGGAAATGAAAATAGTGGTATGCCATCACTAAGCTTTAGCCCATCTGGATTATTTCCTCAAATATTAAAACAGAGAACGTTTACAGGTGATGCGGATAATCAATTCCCATACAAAGCATGGACAACAGAAATGAGTACAGGAACAGTATACTGTAATGATGCAGGAAAAGCAGTAAGGTTTGGAAAATATGATTATAAAAGATATTATATGGATGAAGTCGGGTATACAACAAGCAATGGATATGGGTATATAGACTTTGAAAACAGAATGAAATATGTACTAAAGAAGGCGGCTAGAGCTAAAGCCCTTGCAAATGGTGGTGTTATGGGAGAAACAACAGCAACTGTCAGCCACATATCATATAGAGGACCAACAGATGATCTAACAAGGTGGGCTATTGAAAAAGATAAGCCAATGCTTGCATCTGCTATTATAAGTAATGGAGGATATTCGAAGTCATATGCTATAGCAAAGCAGAGAGCTGAGCAAATTATTGGAAAAATATTTGACAAACTAGGTAAATGGGAGACTCCAGAAGACACTGAGGATAAAACTACAAACCCAGAAACTAGCCAAAGTGGTTGGAACGGAGATGCTATATACGGACCGGAAGTTGTTATAATGGAAACAAAAGATAGAACTCAAGACCATTATAAAAAAGTAGGTTCAACAGAAAAAGAAAAAAATACTCAATTAGCATTTGTTTTAACAACTATGGAAAATGCTTATTCGGGTGCAACTGGATCAATACATAATAGATATTCTTTATCAGATATTCAAACAGCACACTGGAAAGTTGCTGATTTGGATGGTGTTATACCAGATGGAGGACATTTAACTGCAAAGGGTTTAACATTGTATAGTAAAGCATTATCTTACCAAAATTTCTTGGATAATTATATAAATGGAAATGGTTATAAAGCCCAGATACATGGTGTGGCAAATAATTCTTATGCTTTTGGAGCTAAGAGTGAAAAACAAGATACACAAAATACAGTAAATGATCCATTAGCAGAGGCTCAAGTAATTGTTAATCAAGCAACTAAGAGTTATATTGTTGGACCTTTAAGTGTAACATACCCATACTATGAAGATATTTCATATATGAAGGCAATATATTTGGTAACAGATAAGGGAACAGATAATGAAAAAACATTAGTTTATGATGAAAATACAGATGATTTTGAAATAGAATTTATAGGTGAAACAAAATCTGGATCAAACGGGTTAAAGAAAAAATATCCTGCTTCTGGTGCTAAATTCTATGTGAAATTTTCAGCTGAAAAAACAAATTATCCAAAGACAGTTAACATGTATGTTGACCTTGAATATTTAGAGAAAACAACGGCTACATTCAATATTCTTGATACTAAAGCTAATGTATATCAATATATTGGATATGTAGCAAGAGGTGGCAAATACCAAATGAGAGAGGCTTTTGGTACTGGAAAAATTGATTTTACATATTATACATATGATGGAAACATAGGACCAATACCAATTATAACTCCACATCGTGATAGTATTACTATTGATAGTTTTAGCTCGTTTGTTGGTGTTGTATTAGTACAACCATTTGTACAAATGAGTGTTAAGCCGGTAAGAACTTTACGAGCACAACAATTAAGAGCATCATTAGACGGAAGCAGAACATATAACATATATACTGCAACAGTAAGTGCAAAACCAGACAGCAAAAAGCCAGATAAGCCAGATACACCAGACATAGACATTCCAATTAATTTAACATTCGAATTAGGCGGAAGAGTTTGGGTAGATGGCACAGTAGGAAAAGAAAATGATTATGATGGATTATTTAATAAGCAAACAGATACACCAATGTCAAATGTAAAAGTTTCACTATATCAAGTATCTGGATTAGATGGAAATCAATCAGGAAAATTTATTGCAGCAACAACAACAGATAATAATGGAGAATACTTATTCCAAAATCAAAATGCAATGTACCAATACTATGTAAAATTCACATATAATGGTCAATATTATCAACCAACAGTTTATAATGTAAACAGACAAGATTCAAACTGGGATAATACATCAAAAGGCTTAGACATATTAAAAGAAAGAGATACTTTCAATGCAAGCTTTAGAGAAATTGGTTCAGCACCAAAGAATACAGTTACAACAAACAATCCAAGTGAAATGCATACAAGAGATGAACTTGAAGAAGCTGGAACAATTGATAAGTTTGGAAACATAAATGGAGAAGTAAGTTCAAATGGAGAAAGAAAGTCTAAAGACGAATATGTAAATCAATCTATGATGGACGCATATACGTGTAATGGTACTTCAACTAAGGACTTATACCCAGGATTCCAAGTATTTGTAACAGAGGATTTCTTAAATGCAAAATCAAATACTGCACAAATATTAAAATTTGTAGCGGCACAAAAGATTGAAACATTGTATAAAAACCCAGATGTAATGCATCATATTAACTTAGGATTAGTTCTAAGAGAACAATTAGACTTAGCCTTAAGAAAAGATGTATACAAAGCAACATTAGAAATTAATGGCAAGACACAAGTATACAAATATAATAAGAGAGAAAACTTAGAAACAGATGCAGCTGGAAATTCATATTGGGAAATTAAAACAAGAATTTCTGATGGATATTATAGCTACGATTACTCAAGAGAGCTATACAGAGAAGATTATGATTACAAAGTAAATAATTATCAAATAGTAGATAATACTACTACATTAGAAAATTTAGGATTATCTGAAGATTCTGAATTGAAAGTATATGTAACATATAAATTTACAATGCGTAATAGGTCAGAAAACATAGCAGCAGCTGTAACAGAGGTTGTTGATTACTACGATGCAGATTACACATATGTACAAGACCGCTCATACTTAGGAGATAATGACGGAAATAAGATTGGGAATGTATATTTGAAAGATGCTAGTAGATATGGAGTAGAAACTCAAACTACAATAGCCGGATATAAGAACTTATATATTACAGGTGATCAAAGCTACAGTAATGCGGCAAATGATACTGTAACAAGCAATATGTTCCCATTATCAGACCCAGACAGCAATAAAGATGTATACTTCTATGTAACATTTATGGTAAACAAAGATGCTGCAAGAAACATACTTCTAGATGAAGATGCTGCAAGTGGAACAGCCAAGGGTGTTGGTAAAGAAAATATTGCAGAAATTAATGGATACAAATCATACTATGGACAAAAAGCAAAAGCTCCAAATACAGACAATTCTCAAACACAACAAGAATACAAAACTGGAGATATTGCTGGTATAGCAGATTGCAACTCTACACCAGGTAACCTAAACCCAACAGATGTACCAAAAGACGGAGTAATCAAGTATGAAAACTTCGAAAATGATACAGATAAAGCTCCAAATATTAGAATTATCTTAAACAGAGATAACTTAAGAACAGTAGAAGGAACGGTATTTGAGGATACTAGAAATGTAGATGAACAAAATGCAAGAGTCGGAGATGGACTAAAAGACAATGAAACCGGAATAAACGGTGTAAGAGTACAATTAGTTGAGTTAAGACAAGGAAAAGACGGAAAAACATATGAGTATATATGGAAAGAAGTTCTTTCTGGAAACACTGATTCAACAACACCAATTATAAACAACAGTGGTTTAGTACCAAATTATACAATAGACACTGCTAACGCTGATGGTAAATACAAATTTACATCATTTGCACCAGGTAACTACATTGTAAGATTTATATATGGTTCTGGTGAAAGCACAGTTCTCGGAACAACATATACAAATTATAACAATGGAAACGAAGAAGAAAATCCTGTAACAAACTTATATGCTTCACAAGAAGGGTATAAGAAGAAAACAGAAGGAAGTGGATATTCTGCTTCATCTGCAAATATTGGATTAAACAAAAATTCTTATAATGGCCAAGACTATAAATCAACTTCATATCAAGTTGGTGTAAACAATGGCTCAGGAGCATACACAAACAATAAAACAGGTTCATATGAATATAACTTTAGAGAAGCAGACAAAGGACAATATTCAGATGCCAAAGATATAATGAACAAGGATGATAATGTTGTAAATGTTGCACCAAATGCAGATTACTTAGTAAACTGCAACAATGCAAGAAAAAATGTTGAGGCTTACTCTAATGGAGATATGACAAACCACTTAGCAGAAATATTAGCTTCTTATGAAAGCATACCAGAATATAATGGTACAAAATATACTGCTGAAGAAATGAAAAACTTGTTAAATGAATTTATGAAAAATACATATATGATTGCAGAATCTGGAAAAATAGATGTGAACTTCGAATATAACAGAAATGGTGAAGAACCTGGAGTAACAAATACATCTGGTACAGGACATGACAATATAGGTAAAGAAAATTATCAAATGGCTGGCTACTACGTATTAAAAGACTTAGATTTAGGTTTAGTACAAAGACCAAAGGCACAGCTTAAAGTTACAAAACAAATTACAAATGTTAAATTAACACTTGCAAACAATAGCACATTATTCGATGCATCGGCTAGAGCAACAAACGTATTATGGATAGATCATAAAGCACATGGACAAGATACAGATAACGTGTACAGCACAGACAAGAACTATAGCAATAGTTTAATGCTAAACCCAGTAGTAAGACAAATCTCTACAAATAAAGGTAAAGTACAACTTACAATGGATGAAGAATTGATGCATGGTTCAACACTTCAAATAACATATGCTATAACAGTAGCAAACGTTGGTGAAGTTGACTATAATGAAGAGCAATTCTACTACACGGGAAAAGTTGCAGACACGAGCACAATAGTAAAAACAGATCCAAAAATTTTAGTTGACTATGTTGGAACACAAGTAAATGATTACAATTCAAACGATGATAACACGTCAACAAGAAATAACTTACAATTTAACAAGGCTCAAAACCAAAATTGGAATACAATTTCAAGTGCAGACTTGTTAAACAATGGATTGTTAAATACTGGATTAAAAGATAATGTTAATAAGTATACAGACGGTCACATTATAACAACAACAGCTGCTTCGAAAGGTTTAATACCAGTAATTGCAGACCAAAGAAATGTAAAAGACAAAATTGCCAAAGCATTTAAAGATGACCCAATGAACGCATTAAACACTGTAAACAGTACACAAAGTGTAAGTGGAGTACAATTAATATTAACACAAATGATTACTCAAGACAGTAGTAGTGATGACAGAATATATAACAACATGACAGAACTTGTAACAACACAAAATACAGTTGGTAGAAAAATGTCATACTCAGTTGTAGGTAACCAAGACCCAACAATGGAACCACGCGAAATAGATGCAGACGATTCTCAAGAAGTAGTAATATTACCTCCATTTGGTAACACACATCTATTCTACGTATTAGGCGGAGCAATAGCCCTAATCTTAATCGCAGGAATAACAATAACATTGGTAGTATTAAAAAAGAGAAAATAATCTAAACAATAAAAATTAGAGATATGTGAAAACATGTCTCTAATTTTTTTACTATATAGAGTTGTTTGGAATTTATTTGATACGATTAATTAGTCTGACTTAAAAATTATTTTTGATATAGGAATTATAAAACGATTTAAAACTTCTTGAACCGTGAACAACAAAATGTATGTAAACTGTTTTTGAATCTTCAGAAATATCATAAACTATTCGATACTTTTTATAAATGAGTTCTCGTAAATGTTTATCTGGAAGTTCGGAAACATATCTACCTAAATATGGAACTTTTTCCAACTCATATATGCGAGAATATATGCTTTCGGAGGTTTCATTCGCATATTTAATAGAGTCATGTGATATATATTCAAAAATAGAATCTATATCTTCATGAGCCTCATTTGACATGAAAATTTGCATATTTTTTCCTCATCCTTTCTTTAGATTCTTCAATAGACATTACTCTACCATTTTTTATATCATCTTTACTTTTTTGTAATTTCGAATGTAGATATAAAGTATAAACTGCATCGTCCCAAGTTGTATTGTCAGGTAAAGTATTGACTGTTGCAAGAATTTCTTGCTTTTCATTAATCATAAATTTCACTATCCTTTCTTAAAAAATCTAATAATAGTATAACACGAATATATTAAAAATACTATGCTTTTTGATTTTTATTTTCAAATTCAAAACGAGAAAACAAGTGATACCATTTTTGAAAGCAAGACCCGAGTTCGCCTTTTGAGGAGTTCGAAGGAGCTCCGACTAAGAACAATGTGTCGAGGCTAAAAAAATGGTATCATTAGTTTTCTTTTTATGTACGAAACAATAGAAAGTTTTTCTAAATTTTTCATATTTTCTATTGACATAAACATACCAAAAATTGTATAATTAGTATAGTGTTGATAATATGGAATATTTTCAACAAAATTTAAATTTTATTAATCTCCAACGAGATAGCAAGGGTGGTTAATATTAATAAATTAGTAATCAAAAGTACTAAATAAAATAGGGAACATACAAAAGAACTAATTGACAAAAACAGCATAGATTGTCAATAGGTTTTTTGTTGTCTTTTTATGTTATTGATAAATTATCAAAAAAGAGGAATTGTTTTAGAAAATACTAGTAAAAAGCAAGCTTAAAGGAGCAGTGAGCAAGCAATTTACAGAGTGACTAAAAACAAGAAGGACTTTTTTGAAATCTTATATATTTCAAATTCTGCTTTAATTTTTATTATGAGGTGAGTAACTTTGAATCTAAAAGAAGTAAAACACGAAAAATGCACAAGAAAATCTTTTTCTAAGATAGGTGATTTCGTAGAAATGCCTAACTTAATTCAAGTACAAAAAGATTCTTATAATTGGTTTATAGAGGAAGGTTTAGGCGAAGTATTAAAAGATATTTCTCCAATAGTTGACTACTCTGGAAACTTAGTACTTGAATTCTTAGACTATCACATGGAAGAAAAAACAAAGTACACAATGGAAGAGGCAAAAGAGAGAGACGCTACATATTCAACAAGATTACATGTTAAAGTTCGTCTTATCAACAAGGAAACTGGTGAAATTAAAGAGCAAGAAATCTATTTAGGCGATTTCCCAGTAATGACAGACAGTGCAACATTTATTATCAATGGAGCAGAGAGAGTAATTGTAAGCCAATTAGTTCGTTCTCCATCTTGTTACTATGCACAAGACTACGACAAAACAGGAAAGAGAATATACACATCTACTGTTATGCCTATAAGAGGTGCATGGCTAGAATACGAGACAGATGGAAATGATATTTTCTATGTAAGGGTTGATAGAACAAGAAAATTACCTGTTACATCTTTATTAAGAAGTATAGGATTTGTAACAGATGAGCAAATATTAGACCTATTTGCAAATGATCCAAAAATCAAGGCAACTCTTGATAAGGACACAATAAAAACTCAAGATGAAGCAATAATTGAAATATATAAGAAATTAAGACCAGGGGAACTTCCAACAGCTGATGCTGCTAGAAACTTATTCGATGGTTTATTCTTCGATAACAGAAGATATGATTTAGCAAAAGTAGGAAGATACAAATTTAATAAAAAATTATGCTTAGCAACTAGAATAACAGGACAAGTTGCTTATGATGATATAGTAGATCCATCAACAGGTGAAGTTTTAGCAGAAAAGAATACAAGAATTACTGCAGAAGCTGCAGAAGCTATTCAAGATTCTGGAATTAATATAGTAGATGTATTAGTTGATGACCAAAAAGTAAGAGTAATAGGAAATGGAATAGTAAATATCCACAAAATGTTACCAAATGTGGATTTATCTGACCTTCACTTCAAAGAAGGAGTTAATTACAATGTGTTAAAATCTATAATGGATACAACTCCAGACGAAAAATTACATGATGTAATTAAAGAAAGATACAACGAATTAGTTCCTCTAACAATCACAACAGAGGATATGATTGCATCTATTAGTTACCTATTAAATCTAGATTATGGAATAGGAAAAGTTGATGATATAGATCACTTAGGAAACAGACGTATTAGATGTGTTGGTGAGTTACTACAAAACCAATTCAGAATTGGTTTAACAAGACTTGAAAGAGTTGTTCGTGAAAGAATGACAATACAAGACTTAGACTCTGTAACACCACAAACATTAATAAATACAAAACCTATTACATCATCAATAAGAGAAGCTCTCAATTATCACAATTCATGGATCAAACAAACCCATTGTCAGAGCTTACTCATAAGAGAAGAATTTCTGCATTAGGACCTGGAGGTCTTTCTCGTGAAAGAGCTGGATTCGAGGTTCGTGATATTCACTATACTCACTATGGTAGACTATGCCCAGTTGAATCTCCAGAAGGACCAAACATTGGACTTATCTCTGCACTTTCATCATTTGCTATGATAGACGAATATGGATTTGTAGAAACACCATATAGAAAAGTTGATAAAGAAACAGGTAAATTAACAGATATAGTTGATTATATGCCTGCTGATGAAGAAGATAAATATACAATCGCACAAGCATCAGAACCAGTAGACGCAGAAGGCAGATTCGTAAACAAAATGGTAAAAGTAAGACGTAGATCTGAAATTACAGAGGTTAAGGCAAGCGAAGTAGACTATGTAGATGTTTCACCAAAACAATTAGTTTCTGTTGCAGCAGCAATGATTCCTTTCTTAGAGCATGATGATGCTAAGAGAGCCTTGATGGGAGCAAACATGCAACGTCAAGCAGTACCTCTTATGATTACAGAAAGCCCAATTGTAGGAACAGGTATAGAATATAGAGCAGCAAAAGATTCAGGAATTTTAGTATTAGCAGAAGATGATGGA
>ENA-OOSV01001179-OOSV01001179.1-human-gut-metagenome-genome-assembly--contig:-NODE-1179-length-10749-cov-2.254255_pt1 | contig 10749 bp, 8 predicted proteins | sample MGYA00241179_ERZ501216 | MGnify/ENA primary metagenome ERZ501216 (study PRJEB25962, sample SAMEA2042498) | human gut metagenome | biome: human gut; feature: human-associated habitat; material: faeces...
TAATTAAAATTTAAGATTGTATATATAATATTTTAATAAAATTAATATACAACCTTTTTTATAAAATTATATAAACTGTAAATTATAACTATTTTTAAGTATTAATATTTATTTTTGCTCCCAAATCTCTTAATTTATAATCTAGTTTTTCGTATCCTCTTAGAATATATTCAATATTTTCAATTTGTGTTGTTCCTTTTGCGATTAATCCCGCTAGTACTAATGATGCTCCCCCTCTTAAATCTGTTGCTTTTACATTTGCTCCATATAGTCTTCTAGTTCCTCTTATTACTGCACTTTTTCCTTCTACTGTAATTTTAGCTCCCATTTTGTTTAATTCTTGTGTGTATTTATATCTGTTTTCAAATATGTTTTCTACTATTATTGATGTTCCTTTTGCTGTTGTTAGCATTGCTGCAAATACTGATTGCATATCTGTTGGAAATCCTGGATATGGCATTGTCTTTATGTCTATTGCTTTTAGTTTTTTTGGTGCTAATATTTTGATTTTATTTCTATTTATTTCTATTTTGCATTCTGCTTCTTCTAGTTTGTTTATTATTGGTGTTATGTGTGTTGGATTTACATTTTCTAATATTACATTTCCTTTTGTTGCTGCTGTGAAACATAAGAATGAACCCGCTTCTATTCTGTCTGGCATTATGTTATAACTGATGTCTTTTAGTGTTTTTACTCCTTCTATTTGTATTTTATCTGTTCCTGCTCCTTCTATTTTTGCTCCCATTTTGTTTAAAAAGTTTTGTAGGTCTATTATTTCTGGTTCTCTTGCTGCATTTGTGATTGTTGTTGTTCCACTTGCTAATACACTTGCTAGTATTGCGTTTTCTGTTGCTCCTACACTTGGAAAGTCTAGGTCTATTTTCTCTCCTTTTATTTTTTCTGCTTTGCATTCTATGTTTCCATGGTTTTGGTTTACTTCTATTCCTAGTTTTTCAAAGCTTTTTAGGTGTAAATCTATTGGTCTTGATCCTATGTCACATCCTCCTGGATATGAAAAGATTGCTTTTTTGTATCTTCCAAGTAATGCTCCTGCTAGTATTACTGATGATCTCATTTTGTGCATTAATTCTGGTGGTATTTCGAATTTTTCTATTTTTGATGTGTCTATTTTTACTTTTCCGTTTTTCTTTTCTATTTTTCCTCCTAGTGTTTCTAGTATTTTGTACATCATTTGAGTGTCTTGTATGTTTGGTACATTATATAGTGTTGTTTTTCCTGCATTTAATATTGTTGCTGCTATTATTGGTAATGATGAGTTTTTTGAGCCTGATATTTTTACTGTGCCTTCTAGCTTTTGGCCTCCTTCAATTATGTAACTTGACATTTTTCTTCTCCTTTCGCGTCACTTCGTTCCGCTCATCGTCATCCAAAATTTTTTCAAAATTTCGTCTGACAAATTTGGGGCGGTTCCGCTCATCGTCATCCAAAATTTTTTTAAAATTTTTGATGACAAATTTGGGGCGGTTTCGCTCATCGTCATTCAAAATTTTTTTAAAATTTTTGATGACAATTCTTGGTTCGTTCCGCTTATTGTAAAAATAAAAAATTCACTTTTTTTATTTTTACAAATCATTGTTTATTTGCTATATATTATGATTTGTTTACGTAAAAAGTGAATTTTATTCTTGTGTTTTTTATGTGTCAAGTTCCATATTTTTTGATTTTTCTTTTAAATTTTCTAGTGCCTTTTTTCTTGCGCTAATTTCATTTTTTTCATCTGCTGAAAGTTCTGCTAATGTTCTACCATCTTCTAATTCGAAAATTTCATCAAATCCAAATCCATTATCTCCTCTTGGCTCTTCTGCAACATACCCTTGAATATCAGCAACTGCTGTTATTGTTTTTTTACCATCAGAAAGTGCCATTGCGGTTGTAAATGTTATTTTTCTTTTTTCATGTGGCACTCCTTTTATTTTTTCTATTAAAGCTTCATTTCTTTCTCTATCTGTTCCTTTATGCCATCTTTTTGTGAATACTCCTGGAAATCCGTCTAAATATTCAATTTGAATTCCTGAGTCGTCTGCTAAACACATTTTTCCTTCTAGTTCTTTTGCTATTGTTTCTGCTTTTTTTCTTGCATTTCCTTCAAATGTGTTTTGGTCTTCTTCTACATCTATATTGATTCCGATTTCGTTCATAGGAATTATGTCATAATTGTTTAATATTTCTTGTGCTTCTTTTATTTTTCCTTTGTTACCAGAAGCAATTATAATTTGTTTTCTCATGTTATTTTTTCAGCCCTTTCATATAAATTTCAATTTAATATTATCATTTATTTTAGTTTTTGTCTATATTGTTTATGTTTGAGTTTTACATAATTTGCTTTTTTGATTATATTATGATATAATTGAACTACTATAAAATGCATCATAGGAGGAAAAGCATTATGGAAGAAAATTTAAAGTTATATAGCGAAGCCGCCAATTGGTGGGTCGAAAAAATCGCGGAAGAGCACAAAAACATCCCATCGTGTAAGTTGGAGAAAATCCGTAAGGAGCTAAAAAAAGCGATAAAAAATTCTTTATCCCATGACGGTTCCATGAGATTATCTACATACAATCACAGAGATGCTCTTATTGAGAACATCTTATTTGCTAACGGTATAGAAACATCATTTTTACCTCTAGGGTATGAAATGATCATAATTCTGGAGCATGCATGCGTTTCCGATAATGTTGGAAACATACTAGTAGAATTTTAAATTTCCGAGATAAGAGCTGCGTTTTTTTACGCAGCTCCTTTACTTTATAAAAATAAAATTATATAATATAAAAAAATAAATCGAGGAGAAAATATGATAAGAATAAACAATATCAAAATATATAAAGACATATCTGGCGAAGAGCTTTTACAATCTGTCATTACAAAATACAAAATACAAAAAGAAAACATAATAGAATGGCACATATCAAAAAAATCAATAGACGCAAGAAAGAAAGAAGATGTACACTATTCATACTCTATTGATATATGTACAAAAAATGAAGAAAAGTTATTAAAATATAAAGACGTCTCTTTAATAAAAAATTTAGAGCAACCTCAAATAGAATTAAACCTAAACAAATCCGTTAGACCTATAATAATAGGAGCTGGTCCAAGTGGTTTATTCGCAGCTTTAACTTTTATTAAATATGGCTATAAACCAATTGTTATAGAACAAGGTCAGCAAGTTGAAGAAAGAAAAAAATCAGTCGACAATTTTATAAATGCTGGCATTTTAAATACTAATTCAAATGTCCAATTTGGTGAAGGCGGTGCTGGTACTTTTTCTGACGGTAAGCTTACTTCTGGCATAAATTCGCCATATTGTAAAACAGTTTTAGAGGAATTCGTAAAATTTGGTGCTCCTGAACAAATTCTATATTTAACTAAACCACATATTGGTACTGATAATTTAATAAATATTATTAAAAACATGAGAAATTACATTATTTCACAAGGTGGAACTTTCTTTTTTAATACAAAATTTATTGATTTAGAAACAACTAATAATTCAGTTTCAAATGTTATTGTTCACCACTTAGATACTGATACCACTGAAAAACTTTACGCAAATGTTGTTATTTTAGCAATTGGTCATAGTTCAAGAGATACTTTTAAAAAGGTTTATGAAAAAGGTCTTTTGTTAGAACCTAAAAATTTTTCTGTTGGCGTTAGAATTGAACACTTGCAAAGTGAAATAAATAAAGCTCAATATGGTTCTATTACAAAATTAAAATTACCATCAGCAGATTACAAACTTGCATATCATGCACCTTTTGGTCGTTCTTGTTATACTTTTTGTATGTGTCCAGGTGGTACTGTTATGCCTTCTTCAAGTGAAAAGAATACTATTGTAACAAATGGTATGAGCTATTTTGCTCGTAATGGTAAAAATGCAAATTCTGCTGTTTTAGTTAATGTTACTCCACAAGACTTTAAAGATGCCAAAAATCCTTTATCTGGTGTTGATTTTCAAAAAGATTTAGAAGAAAAAGCTTTTGTTCTTGGTGGTTCAAATTATTTTGCACCTGTACAAAGATTTGAAGACTTTGATAATAATATAAAAAGTACCTTTATAGGTACTGTTAAGCCTTCTTATAAGCCTGGTTATACTTTGGCTAATTTAAATGATATTATGCCTTCATTTGTCTCTCAAACTTTAAAGGATGGTATTAAATTTTTTGATACTAGATTACATGGTTTTGCAAATCCTGATAGTATTTTAACTGGTATGGAAACTCGTAGTTCTTCTCCTGTAAGAATTTTAAGAGATGAAAATTTAGTTTCTAATATTCACGGTGTTTATCCTTGTGGTGAGGGTGCTGGTTATGCTGGTGGCATAATGTCTGCTGCTGTTGATGGTATTAAATGTGCAATTGCTGCAATTAAATAATCAACATCATCTTTTGTGTTAAAATCTCCAAATGTAAAACGAATTGCACTTTTTGCCAAATCACTTGGCAATCCAATTGCTGTTAAAACATGTGATGGGCTATTATCTCCTGATGAACAGGCAGAGCCTCCGGATGCACAAATGCTCATTTCATCTAATTGGTATAATAGTTCTGTTGAGTTTTGACCTTCAAAACTTACATTAATATTTCCTGGTAATCGTTTTTCCATTGTTCCATTTATATGGATATTGGAAAAACTTTTTTTCATTTCTTCTAGACAATAATTTCTTAATGTGCGTAATTTATTTTGATATTCTTCCATATTTTTTTCTGCTATTTGACAAGCTTTTCCTAATGCTACTATTTCTGCAACATTTTCTGTTCCAGACCTTTTATTTTTTTCTTGGTGTCCACCGTCCATAAAACGTTCAAATTCTATTCCTTTTTTTACATACAGTGCCCCTATTCCTTTTGGTGCATATATTTTATGACCTGATAGTGATAACATATCTATATCCATTTTTTGTACATCTATTGGTATATTTCCACATGCCTGTACTGCATCTGTATGAAATATTATTCCATTTTTGTGTGCAATTTTTGCTATTTCTTCAATTGGTTCTATTGTTCCAATTTCATTGTTTGCAAACATTATACTTATTAGAATTGTATCTGATCTTATTGAATTTTCTAATGATTGCAGATTTACAAATCCATTTTTGTCTACGTCCAGATATGTTACTTCAAATCCTTTATTTTCTAAATTTTGGCAACTGTGCAATATTGCAGGGTGCTCTATTTTTGATGTTATTATGTGTTTTCCTTTGTTCTTATTTGAGTATGCGATTCCTTTTAGTGCTGTATTGTCACTTTCAGAACCACAACTTGTGAAATATATTTCTTCTGGCTTACAATTTATTAATGATGCTACTCTTCTTCTTGCTTCTTCTATTGCTCTTTTTGCACTTCTGCCTATACTGTATAAAGATGATGGATTTCCATATTCTTTACTTAGATACGGAAACATTTCATTTAATACTTCTTCTTTTATTCTTGTTGTTGCACTATTGTCAAAATATCTAACTTCCATAATTTCCTCTTTTCCTTTTGATTAAATCTATAATTTTGTATATTATATTCCATTTGATTTTTTATTGTTACAATTCACTGTTTTTATAATATTTATATATATTATAGAACTCCGAAGCGTATCTTTTAATTGTCCATTATTTCTTTTATTTTGTCCATATTTTCAATAGTTTGCCTATATCCATATTTATAGCAATCATCTAATTTTTCCGTTTCTAATAATCCAGTTTTATCGGTTTGTATTGTTAGCAACATATCACTATTACTGATATTTTCTTCTGATATTTTATTTCCCATAATATCAATTGTTCTCATTACTATATCCATTATATTACTACTTTCATCTATGTCATCTGCTTTAAAATTTACTGTTATTATTTTATCTACACCTTGTTTTTTTACTTCTATTGTTGGAAAGTTATCGAGGATTCCGCCATCTAAAAATTTATGATTATTAAATTCACATGGACTAAATACTACTGGAAAGCTGCTACTTGCTCTTATTGCTTTTCCTATTGATATATTGTTAATATACTCTGTATTTCTACTTGGTCGTTCAGGTATGTGATTTGTTATTATATATTTTTTTGAGTTTTGAACATCTACTGTTGGTATTACAATTGGCATTTTGATATCTGATATTGATTTTATTCCTTTTCTTAGTGCCACATTATTAAAAACTGTCTCTATTTCTTCTCCTGAATAAAATCCTTGAAAGTTACTTTTTTTATTTGTCATAAAACTTCCTATATTTGTTACTTTTGCTATTGAATTTTGATTTACTAAGTCTTTTACATATTTTTTAAATAGTATGTAAATATAATATGGTGAATATCCCATTGCATATAGTGTCGCTATTATACTTCCTGAACTTGTACCTCCTATTGCACTTATTTGTATGTTGTTTTCTTCTAGTGCCTTTAAGACTCCTGCATGTGCTATTCCTCTTATTCCTCCTCCTGATAAAGCTAATCCGATTTTCATATCTTACGTTCCTTTCTTAAATGTTATAAATTATTAAGATTTATTATTTTAATTGTTTACTATTTTTTATGTTTTTAAACATTTTTTGGTTACATTACAATTCAAAAAAAGAACAGATTCTACATCTGTTCCATTTTATTTAGTATAATATATTTCTCCATTTCCATATATAACTTGATAATATTCTCCAATAAATATTGGTTCAATATCATTTAATTTGTATTTAGGATTTACAATAATTTTTCCATTTTCATCTACAATTCCCCAACGTCCATTTTGTTTAATTCCTGCAAAACCATATTTATTAACTTCTGTTACTTCATCATAGTTATAATCAACAACTTTATTTCCATCTTTATCTACAAATCCCCAGTTTGATCCATCTGTATCTGCAAATATTTTGTTGTCTTTAAATAGTTCTGTATTTCTTAGTATTTTTCCTTCTTTTGAAATATATTTAATTTCATTGTTATTATATAGTTTAAAATATTCTGTATGTTCTTCTGTTTTTCCATTTTCTAGTCCAGTTATTTTGTTCATATCTTTTGAATATATGTCTATTGTATCTGTGTCATTTCTTATAGTTTGTATTAAGTTTGTTCCTTCGATTTTTTGTATTGAATTATATTTAAATTCTATTTTTGTGTTTTCTTCATCATCTATTACACCTAATTTTCCGTTTTTATCACATGCTGTAAAATAATTATCTTGTAAATATTCTATATAGATATAATCATTTTTTGTTATTGCTTTGCCATTTTTATATACTGTATATACTGTTTTTCCATCTGCTGTATTAATATATATTTTGTAATTTTCATTATTGGTATTTATTATTGCCATATTTGAGTCCATATTTGTTTCTTTTCCGTTTGCATCAAATATTTTAGTTGTTTCATCTGATGTTGCATATATATAATCGCCTGATGTATCTATTTGTTTATATTCAAATGGTACTATTGTTTTTCCTTCCATTGAAATAACTCCATAATTTTTTCCTTTTAGAGCTATTATTGTGTTTGTGCTTTCATTGTATAATAGTGATTGATACTCATTGTTTATAACTTTTTTTCCATTTTTTAGTAATCCATATTTTCCATTTTCTGCACATATGATATAAATATTTTTGTCGTTTATTTCTATTATTCTATATAAATCATTATATTTGTTATCAATTGTTTGTTTTCCTTCTATATTTACATATCCATATCTATATCCTTCATCTGTTGTTTCACTTACAATATATCCTGCATTTTTGTATCCGTTCTCTTCATAATAATATCTGTCACTTTCTATTCCATCATATTCTGTTTTTACTAGTGTTGTTCCTTTGATATTTATTACTCCATATTTTCCGTCTTTTTTTACTAATAATTCTCCTTCTTTAAATTGAAGTGTTTCTATTTCATCATATATTGCATTTGTTATCTTTTTTCCGTCTATATCTATTATTCCATATTTTCCGTCTTTGCTATATTTTAGTGTTGTTTTTTCATACATTAAATCACTTAATATGTTTTTAAATCTTAGTGGTTGTATGTCTTGATATTGTGTATATATTTCTTCGCCTTTTTCGTTTAATACTTTTGTGTTTTCGTTTTCATAGCATATGAATACTGCTTTTTCTGGATTTGGTATTTTTACATCATCATATTGTGTTTCTATAATTTTTTCGCCTTTGGTATTTATTACTCCATATTTTTCATTTTCTTTTACTACAAAATATTTGTATTCTGTTATTTGTGCTATTTCATATTTTCTGTTTTCTTTTTGTATTTTGTTTACTATTAGTGTTGCTGATATTGCTATCGCTATAATTATTATTAATGCTATGATTATTATTTGTTTCTTTTTCATATTTTTTCCTTTCCAAGGCATTTTTAGTTTTTACCCTTTCTTTTCTTTTGTCTATTTTATTATAATTGTTTTCTTTGTTTTTTTCAATAATAATTGTTAATTTTTTGTTTAACAAAAAATACAAATATGTTGTGTATTTAATACTACATCATATTTGTACTTTTAAATATTAATTTTTCTTTATTATTTGATTTACTTCTTCTTTTGTTAATTTTGTAATTTCACATATTAAGTCAATGGATAATTCTTTATTTATCATTTCCTTTGCTATTTGTATACTTTTCTCTTTTGCTCCTTCTATCTTCCCGTTCCTTTTTTCCGTTCTTTTTTTCCTGCTTCAAAAAAATTATGCTCACTAGTTAATCTATTATACTCTGCCATTATTATTGAATTATGTCTCTCCCTTTCCTTTGGGTCTGCACTTATAAAGTCCAAAGTATTCATTGCTTTCTTAATTTCTTTGTTTTCTCTTTCTGCCATATCAATTCCCTCCTCATTTTGTGTAAATATACACATCCATTGATCTAGTTTTGTAAATTTTGCTGGCTCCTTCTTTTTATATTTTGGCAATTCTATATAATGAAACTCTATATATTTTGATGCTATTTTGTCTTCTTCTTTATATCCCATATTTACATATTCTTCCTCTTCTGTTTCATCAAATTTCATTCTTCCAACACTATGATAACTATTTCGTTTTAGAAGATTATAATTTGTTATAAATATTACTATACTCTTTTTTAATTTTGTATATTGATCTCCTACTTTTAATTGTTCTGTTATCATTTTTCCTAAATATTGTGTTCCTCTTTCTTCTGTATTTTCTTTATTTTCCATTTGCATCTCTATATCCAAAAGAGTTCCATCATCAGTCTCTGCTTTTATATCCAAAAGCCCTCTCTTCTCGCCTTTTTCATATGGTATTATCTCTGGATTCTTGATTTGTACTTCTTTTATGTCTTTCTTTAATATTGCTTCTAACAAATCTTTTAATACACTTTCATTTCCTTCATATGCAAATACTCTCTTAAATATGTAATCATCTGTAATTGGTAGTCTTTCTATTTTTTCTGCCATTCTTTTTCCTTTCTAATTATACTAAATTTATTTGCTTTTGGCAATACCATTTAGTAAATATTTATTAAAATATATTTGCAATTTTATTGACAATAACAGACTATTAAAATTAGTCCTCCTTCCTTTTTATTTTTTATATTTTGGGTATGTTTTAGATTTAAATTTTTTATTAGTACTTTTAGTATTTAGATTTAATTTTTAAAATTTTATACTTCAAGTATTATTTGATTTAAATTTGAAATTTAATTTTTTAATCTTGGATTTTTTTAGAATTAATATTTGATTAAATTAATTAAAGTTCTATGCCTTTCCTAAGCTGTTTGATTTTAATTTTGTTTAAAAATTTTAGCCATGCAATTGTCAAATAAATTGCATGGCATTATATTATCATGGTTTTGCCTAAAAATCAAGAAAAATCGTTCGACAAATTATGACATAATTTAGTTCTATTATTTTATTATATATGCTTGTTCTGCTGTACTTCCATCTCCTGAATTCTCTGTGTCTATTTGTACATTAGATTTTAAAGTTATTACTGGTCTGAAAGCATATGTTAGAAGACGTTCTTCACCACCAGAATAATATAAATAGTTAGCACTAACATTACCAGAGTCCACAATGCGAACATTGAAACCTACATCATTATAGTTAGCATGTAAACATCGAGATGATATCCAATATGTTGAATAATTGCTTCCTCTATTTATAAATAAATTATAATATATTGAATTTGAAAAATCATCTTCTACCATTGACTTACCCCAGTATGTTTGAATCATTTTTAGGCTTATTTCTGCTTGTGTTTTTGTTTCATTTAATAGTTCTGGTTGCTCACTTAAATCAAGTTCATTTCCTTGTATTTCATCTACCCATCCTGTTTTTTCTTTTTTAAATATGTTTGGGTAAGTTCTATGAGAAGTATCTGTATATATTTTTGTTCCTCCATATTTTCCTGTGTCTACATTTGTGTTTTCATATTGAGTATAATCATATGTTAAATAATTTTGTATATCTTCAATCTTTAAATTTTGTACTTTACTTGCTAATTTTAAATTACTATATAATTCTTTACATGTGTCATCTATCAATTTTACTGCATTGTTATATCCTTTATAGCTTGAAAGTGCTATTTTTGAATTAGTTGCTTCTTCACTTATTAATCTCACTTGTCCATCTTTAACATCAAGTACTCTCCAATTTAGACTTTCCTGTGTTAATGTTGATGTTGTATTATCAGAAGAACCTGAATAAGTACTTAATTCTTGTAAAATTGTATCTGTACTCGCTGTATCAGGAGTATATTTAACGTAATCTCCTATTTTTATTGTTCCATCGTTTACTTTAT
>ENA-OOSV01001184-OOSV01001184.1-human-gut-metagenome-genome-assembly--contig:-NODE-1184-length-10714-cov-1.355756_pt1 | contig 10714 bp, 7 predicted proteins | sample MGYA00241179_ERZ501216 | MGnify/ENA primary metagenome ERZ501216 (study PRJEB25962, sample SAMEA2042498) | human gut metagenome | biome: human gut; feature: human-associated habitat; material: faeces...
CATTGGCGGTATCGGCGCCTCTTCCATGGCTGAGGCGGTGAAGCTCAGAGATATGTCCACTGAAACCTGCGGGGGAGACCTTGTAATCGAAGCCTATGTGGATAAAGGAAGGAAAGAGGCCGCCGATGAGCGGATTGACCGTCTGGAGGAAGAAGTAAAGGAAGGACCGGAAGCGCAAAAAACAGAAGAGTCTTCCGGAAATGAAACATAATATGTTTACAGGAATCGTAGAAGAAATCGGCCGCATCCATCATATTTCCAAAGCCGGCAGGGCTGAGAAACTGGTGATTTCCTGCCACAGGGTGTTGGAAGGGACAAAAATCGGCGACAGCATTGCCGTGAACGGGACTTGTCTTACGGTGACTGCCATGGACAGCAGGTCCTTTACTGCCGATGTGACGCCGGAAACCATGCGGCGCACCGCTTTTTCCCTTTTCCGCCCCGATACACCGGTGAATCTGGAAAGGGCTCTTCGCCTTTCGGATCGGCTGGGCGGTCATATCATGATGGGCCATGTGGATGGAACGGGCCGCATCCTTGCCATGGAAAAGGATGACAATGCAGTCAATATTTCTATTTCCATTGACCGGAAATGGATGCGCTATATCATAGAAAAAGGATCCGTTGCGGTGGACGGCATCAGCCTCACTGTGGCAGAAAGGACAGATCAGTCCTTTTCCATTGCCCTTATTCCCCATACGGGCAGTGAGACGGCCCTCCTTTGGAAGCACCCGGGGGACCTGGTGAATATTGAATGTGACTACTTGGGAAAATACGTAGAGCAGCTCTTGAAAGAAGGCCCGAAAGAAGGTCTCACTATGGGTATGCTGGAAACTTTGGGGCATGGAGGACATTATGGATTATAAATTTGACAGTATTGAAGAAATTATTGAAGAAATCAGGAAAGGGCATATTGTCATTATGCAGGATGCCGAATCCAGGGAGAATGAGGGGGATTACATCTGCGCCGCTGAATTTGCTACGCCGGAAAATGTGAACCGCATGGCATCAGAGGCCAAGGGTGTCATCTGCATGCCCATGTCCGAAGAAATGGCAGATGCCCTCTATCTGGGGCCCATGATCCGCCATAATACGGATAACCATCACACCGCTTTTTTGGAATCCATCGACTATAAAGATTCCGGCACCGGCGTATCGGCTGCTGCCCGCTCCATGACAGCCCTGGAAGCGGTGAAGGACGGCGCAAAACCGGGAGATTTCAGAAGGCCCGGCCATCTTTTCCCGCTGAAAGCAAAGAAATGGGGCGTTCTGGAACGTCAGGGCCATACGGAAGCCACCGTAGACCTGGCTCGTCTGGCAGGTCTTAAGCCTGCCGGTCTTTGCTGCGAAATCATGAATCCCGATGGCACTATGGCCAGAAGGGATGACCTTTTCAAGCTGGCCAGAGAAAAGGGCATGAAAATCGGCAATATCCAGGAACTGATTGAATACAGAAAGAAACATGAAAAACTGGTAGAAGAAGTGGCAGCTGCCAAACTTCCTACCAAGTATGGCAATTTTGAAATTCACGGGTTTGTGAATCTTCTGAATGATGAACACCATGTGGCTCTGACTATGGGGGATGTTTCCGATGGCACACCGGTTCTCTGCCGCATTCATTCCGAGTGCCTGACTGGTGACTGCTTCGGGTCTCTCCGCTGCGACTGCGGCCAGCAGCTCTCTGCTGCCATGAAGCAGATTGCCAAAGAAGGAAGAGGCGTTCTGGTTTATCTCCGTCAGGAGGGACGCGGCATTGGTCTCATTAATAAGATCAGAGCCTATGCACTCCAGGATCAGGGGTATGATACGGTGGAAGCCAATTTGAAACTTGGCTTTGCGGCTGATCTTCGAGAATATATGACGGGGGCCCAGATTTTAAAGAGCCTGGGAGTTTCTAAAATCCGTCTCCTCACCAATAATCCTCAGAAAATGGATGAAGTGAAGGACTATGGTATTACCATTACCGAAAGAGTGCCCATTGAAATCGCTCCTACCAGAGAAGATGAATTCTATCTTAAAACCAAGCAGGAAAAAATGGGTCATATGTTGAAGCTGGACAAAGATATTGAAGAACCAAAGGCATAAGAAACGAATTGATTTATATCGTTTCATCCGTGTTTTCATAGCTGAATCAAGAGATAAAGGAGTAGAAAATGAATATTATTTCCGGACTTTTTAATGAGAATCAGATTCGTGTAGGCATTGTAGCTTCCCGTTTCAATGAAGTCATCGTTTCCAAACTCATTGACGGTGCAGTGGACGGCCTTTCCCGTCATGGGGTGGATATGGACAAGGTGGACCTGGCCTGGGTGCCCGGTGCCTTTGAGATTCCTCTGGCTGCCAAAAAAATGGCCGAAAGCGGACGGTATGATGCAGTCATCTGTCTGGGCGCCGTAATTCGCGGGGAAACGGACCACTATGAACATGTGGCCACCGAAGTAACCAAGGGCGTGGCCATGGCTTCCCTTTCCAGCGGTGTGCCTGTGCTTTACGGTGTGCTTACCACCGACACCATTGAACAGGCAATCAACCGGGCCGGTCTGAAGTCCGGCAACAAGGGCTTTGAATGTGCCATGGATGCTCTGGAAATGGCAAGCCTCTTCAAGAAGCTGGATCAATAAGATTTTTAAGAAAAGTCATCGGATGCACCGATGGCTTTTTAAAATGAAATTTCTCCTCCGGGAAATATGATATAATAATACGATAACGGTTATAAACTCATGCATTCATTACAGGAGGAAAGTCGTGGAAGAAAAGCGGCTCACAGATGAAAAATACTACTATACCATTACCTATGGCTGTCAGATGAACGAAAATGATACAGAACGTATCAATGGACAGCTGGAGGATCTGGGATACAAGCCGGCAGAAAACATGGAGGATGCAGATATTGTGATTATGAATACCTGCTCCGTCCGGCAGAACGCGGAAGAAAAGGTGTATGGCAAAATTGGGGAAATTAAGAAACTGAAAGACAAAAATCCCCGTATGCTTCTTGGCATTGCAGGCTGCATGGCCCAGGAAAATAAGGGAAAACTGATTGAACGGATGCCTATCATCGATTTCGTCATCGGACCTTACCACATTCATGACCTGAAGGATATTATTTCCAGAGAAAATGCCCGGGGCGGTCATATCGTAAAGACAGAGCGTAATCCCCATAGCGTGAGGGATTACAGCGAACTCCGCTCCGTGCGGAAATCCAGGGTTTTTGCATGGATTCCCATTATGCAGGGCTGCAACAAGTTCTGCACCTACTGCATTGTCCCTTACGTGCGGGGGAGGGAAATCAGCCGTACTATCGATGATATCTGCCGGGAAATCAAAGGACTTGCAGAAACGGGATACAAGGAAATTACTCTTCTGGGGCAGAATGTGAATTCTTATGGTCTTGATTTCAGAAACGGCACTAACTTCGGTGACCTGATTCGGGCTATTGACAAAATCGATGGCATCGAAAGAGTGCGCTACATGACTTCCCACCCCAGGGATATGACCTTTGATATGATTGATGCCATGGCTGCTTCTCCCAAGGTGGTGCGTCACATGCACCTTCCTGTGCAGCATGGTTCCAATGAAATGCTGAAACAGATGAACCGGGGCTATACGATCGAACATTTCAAAGAGCTGGTGAATTATGTGCGGCAGAAAATGCCTGATGTGGCTCTTACCACGGATCTCATTACCGGCTTCCCAGGTGAAACGGAAGAAATGCATCAGGAAACCATAAAGCTTCTGAAGGAAGTGCGCTTTGACTCTGCCTACACCTTCATCTATTCCCCCAGAACCGGCACACCGGCAGCGCGGATGGAAAACCAGATTGATGATGAAACCAAGCATCGCCGACTCCAGGAGCTCATGGATACCCAGAATGAAATTTCTCTGGAACTGAACAGGGAAATGGAAGGGAAAAACTGGGAAATTATTATCGAAGGTCCTTCCAAACAGGATCCAAACCACTGGTTTGGCAGAACTTCCACCAATAAAATGATTCTCTTCCCCTATGAAGAGGGAATCAAGGTAGGAGATACCAGAATGGCCAAAGTGGACACTGCCCAGACCTGGGTGCTGAAGGGGGAGCTTCTCTGACCTCAACGGACAAAGGCCTCTGTCAAGCTTAGAAACCCTTACACCTAAGGATGCCAGATATTTTAATATATAATCCTTCCATACAAAGAAACCAAAAAAACGGGGTGATGACATGGCAAAAACGCCTTTAATGGAACAATACAGAAAGGTGAAGGACCAGTATAGGGACTGCCTTCTTTTTTACCGCCTGGGCGATTTCTATGAACTTTTTTATGACGATGCAGTGACTGCGTCCCATGAGCTGGAGCTCACGCTGACCGGGAAGAACGCAGGCGCCGAAGGACGGGTGCCTATGTGCGGCGTTCCTTTTCATGCGGCGGAAATCTACATTTACCGGCTGATCCAGAAGGGGTACAAGGTGGCTATCTGTGAGCAACTGGAAGACCCGAAGAAGGCCAAAGGCCTGGTCAAACGGGATGTAATCCGGGTCATTACTCCAGGAACCATTCTTTTTGAAAATTCCATTGCCGACAAATCTAACAATTATCTGATTTACATTATGGAAACGGATAAGGAACTGGACGCAGTGCTTTCCGACGTGTCTACTGGTGAATGCTGGTGGGGTGTATGGGATAAGAAGAAGGAGAGGGACGATTTCTTCGACATGCTTTCGGTATACTCTCCGGCTGAGGCAGTATGCAGTGTGTCCGATGATTTCTATAGTAAACTGACAGGCTTTGCATCTGCCAGACTGGGGGCCTGCCTTATATCCCGGGCTGAAGGGGAAGAGGAGGAAAATCTTCCTGAAGCTTGTGCTTCCATTGACAATGAGAATGTGAAGACAGTGTTCCGCCGCCTTTCTGCCTATATCCGGGATGTGATGAAATCGGAGGTTTCCGTATTTCATTCAGTCCTTCCCATTCGGGAAGATCACACCCTGACCCTTTCGGAGGAATGCCTTCGGAATCTGGAAATTACCAGAAATATGAGGGATGGCGGCAGGAAGGGAACTCTTCTTGAACTTCTGGATTATACCCACACCGCCATGGGTGCCAGGCTCCTGAAACGGTGGCTGGAACGGCCTTTGACCGATGTGAACCGCATTATCCTGCGGCAGGACGGCATAGAGGAGCTTACGAACCACATGACGGAGCTCACAAATCTGGAGGACATGCTTTCCCAGGTCTTTGATTTCGAGCGTATTCTTTCCCGTATCGAAGCCAATTCCACCTCTCCCAAAGATTTACTGGCCCTGAAGGCAAGCCTTCGCATGATTCCGGAAATCAAAAAACTTCTGTCCGGCGCAGGCTCCGTGATTCTGAAGAAGATCAATGCCCAGATCGGAATTCATGGTCCGGTATTTGATCTGCTTGACCGTTCTATGAATGAAAATGGCACTGGCAATGTGAGGGACGGAAAGTACATTAAGGAAGGCTTTTCTGCAGAACTGGATGAAGTGAGGTCTCTTTCTGAAAACAGTCAGCAGTATATTGCGGATCTGGAGGAAAGAGAGAAGACAAAGACCGGTATCAAACTGAAAATCGGTTTTAATAATGTATTCGGCTACTATTTTGAAATTTCCAATGCCAATAAGATTCCTATTCCGCCCTACTACATGAGAAAGCAGACTCTGGTAAATGCAGAGCGCTACATTACACCGGAATTAAAGGAATTTGAGGCCAAAGCGCTGACGGCTAAGGAAAAGACAGAAGAACTGGAGCTTAAGATCTATCAGGCTGTGAAAGCAGAAATCCGGCCGGAAATTCCGGATATGCAGAAAACGGCGAGGGCGCTGGCAGCCTTGGACTGCATTGCCAGTCTTGCCAGAGCGGCGCTGAAGGACCGCTATACCAGGCCCCGGATTACAAATAGCCGGGAGGGCCGGATTTCCATCCAAGATGGCCGCCATCCCATGGTAGAGCATGCCTTGAAACGAGAAATGTTCGTGCCCAACGATACGGAGCTCAACCATCATGATCAGGAAATCCTTGTTATCACTGGACCCAGCATGGCAGGCAAATCTACCTATATGCGTCAGACGGCACTGATCGTGTTAATGGCCCAGTTAGGTTCTTTTGTTCCGGCCAGCCAGGCAGATATATCACTGGTGGACCGTATTTTTACCCGGGTTGGTGCATCCGATGACTTGGCAAGCGGCCAAAGTACTTTTATGGTAGAAATGACAGAAGTTGCAAATATTTTACATAATGCCACTAAAAACAGCCTTATTATCCTGGACGAAATAGGCCGTGGAACCAGCACCTTTGACGGACTTTCCATTGCATGGGCAGTTGTGGAGCATATAAGTAATCCGAAGTTACTTGGTGCCAAGACTCTTTTTGCAACACATTACCATGAACTTACCGAGCTTGAAGGACAAATGGAATCTGTTAATAATTATTGCATTGCGGTAAAAGAACAGGGTGATGATATTATTTTCCTGAGAAAAATTGTAAAAGGCGGAGCGGACAAGAGCTATGGAATACAGGTTGCAAAGCTTGCAGGTGTTCCTTCATCCGTAATTGAAAGAGCCAAGGAAATTGTTGCGGAACTTGCGGATAATGACATATCAGCTAAGGCAAAGGAAATTGCAAGGCTCGGAATTTCAAAAGAAGCCTTGAAAATTCCTGATTCCGTGGGAAAAGACAAATATGTTCAGATGTCTTTGTTTGATGCAGTAAATAATGATGATATTATTGATGAAATCAAAGACCTTGAATTAACTAAGATGACACCTATAGATGCGCTAAATACATTATTCAGGATTCAGGACAAAATAAAGAACAGGTGGTAAGCTATGGCAATTAATCTTCTGGACAAAAATACTATAAATAAGATTGCGGCAGGTGAGGTAGTAGACAGACCTTCATCCGTTGTAAAGGAGCTTGTTGAAAATGCCATTGATGCAGGTGCAACAGCCATAACGGTTGAAATAAAAGACGGCGGTATTTCATTGATAAGAATAACCGATAATGGCTGCGGAATTGATAAAAACGAAGTCAGACTGGCTTTTTTAAGACACTCCACAAGTAAAATCAAATCTGCTGCGGACCTTGCAGGAATATCATCACTGGGATTCCGTGGTGAAGCTTTATCAAGTATAAGTGCGGTTGCCCAGGTTGAACTGATTACTAAAACAAAGGATGCACTTACAGGCACAAGGTACCAGATTGACGGCGGAACCGAGAAAGTATTTGAAGAAGTAGGTGCACCTGACGGAACCACATTCCTTGTAAGAAATCTTTTTTACAATACCCCTGCCAGAAGAAAATTTTTAAAAACCCCTGCTACAGAAGGTGGTTATATAAGTTCACTTATGGAAAATCTGTGTCTGTCCCATCCTGAAATATCGATACGTTTTATAAATAACAACCAGCCAAAGATTCAGACAACAGGCAATGGTAAATTAAAGGATAATATATATGTAGTTTACGGACGCGAGATAACATCTAATCTTCTTGAAATAGACAGGCAGTTTAATGACTATTCCATTAAAGGATATGTAGGAAAACCTCTTATATCAAGAGGCAACAGAAATTTTGAAAATTATTATATAAACGGACGATACGTTAAAAGCAATATAGTTGCAAGGGCAATAGAGGATGCTTATGCAGGTTTTATAATGCAGCACAAATATCCTTTTACATCCCTTCACATTACAATTAATCCGGAACTTCTGGATGTTAATGTACATCCTTCAAAAATGGAATTGAGGTTTTCAAATGAACAGGAAATATACAACAATGTAAAAGAAAGTATACTTCTTGCACTTACACACAGGGAACTGATACCTGAGATTAATCTTGAAAAAGCGAAAAAAGAAGAACCTTTAAAAGTTGAATATAATAAAAAAGAACCGGATACGGTTGTAAATTATGAAAAGGCGGTAGAAAAACAGCCTGAAACAGTAAATGAAAAGGAACCTGTTATTGTCAGAAAAGTTCCTGAAGTAAAAAAACCTCTGGTTTCGGCAAGAATGCCTGAGCCTTTTGAGACAAAAAGAGCAGTTGTATATGAAGAAGTTGTGAAAGAAATAAAACAACAGGAAGAACCAAAACAGCTTGAACTGTTTAAAGTAAATGAACTGTTAAAAAAAGAAAATAAGAAAGATATTAAGATAATAGGCCAGCTTTTTGACACATACTGGATTATGGAATTTGAAAACAGTATGTATATAGTAGACCAGCATGCCGCACATGAAAAGGTATTGTTTGAACATTTTATGAAGCGGTACAATGACAGGTCAATCACATCACAGATGATTAATCCACCCGTTGTTTTTTCGCTAACCACAGAGGAACAGAATGTATACAAGGATAACGAAGAATACCTTGCACAATTCGGATATGAAATAGAAGATTTTGGCGGAGGCGAGCTTGCCATAAGAGGAATACCGGCTGATTTTTCAGAAGCAGACCCAAAAGAAATTTTTACGGAAATAATGGATTCTTTATGTATTGATTACGGTAAGAACACCCCTGAAACAATTAAAAACAGAATTGCAACAATGTCATGTAAAGCTGCAGTTAAGGGTAATAACAGGCTTAACATAAAAGAAATGGAAAAACTTATGGATGAACTTATGGAACTTGAAAATCCATATAACTGTCCTCACGGCAGACCTACATTTATCACCATCAGTAAATATGAATTGGAAAAGAAGTTTAAAAGAATAGTATGAAAAAACCACTTATAATATTGACGGGACCTACGGCAGTAGGAAAGACAGAGCTTTCAATTAAATTAGCAAAAGCTGTAAACGGAGAAATAGTAAGTGCTGATTCCATGCAGGTATATAAGGAGATGGACATCGGAACAGCTAAAATTACAAATGAGGAGATGCAGGGAGTCCCACATCACCTTATTGATATCCTTGAACCTAAAGATGAATTTAATGTATTTCTTTTTAAAGAATATGCCTGTAGAGCAATGGAAAAAATTTATGAAAGAGGACATATACCTATAATTACAGGCGGAACCGGGTTCTATATCCAGTCAGTTCTTTACGATATAGAATTCGAGAAATCTGATGAAGATAAAGAATACAGGGAATATCTTTACGGATTGGCAGAAGAAAAAGGCAAGGAATATATACACGATATGTTAAGGACGGTTGACGAAAAATCAGCAGAAGAGATACACTTTAATAATGAAAAACGTGTAATAAGGGCACTTGAATATTTTAAACAGACCGGTAAGAAAATATCAGAACACAATGAAGAACAGAAGAAAAACGAATCACCTTACAATTTTTTGTATTTTGTGCTTAATAATGACAGGGAAGTTCTCTATGACAGAATTGACAGGCGTGTGGATATGATGTTTGACATGGGACTGACAGATGAGGTCATAAGGCTTATCAAACACGGCTGCACCAAAGATATGACATCAATGAAGGCTATCGGTTACAGAGAATTTTTTGAATATTTTGATGGCACGGCTACATTAGATGATGTCAGAAAAAAAATAAAACTTGATACCAGGCATTTTGCCAAGAGACAACTTACATGGTTCAGACGTGAAAAAGAAGTTACAATGCTGGAATTACATGAGTTTGATAACAAAGACAAATTGTTAAAATATATGCTTGAAATGATAAAGGAGAAAAATATTATATAATGAGCAAAGAAATTTACGATTTATATCTTAAAATGGGGCTTTCTGAAAAAGTCCTTAAAATGGCGGAAGAAGCAGAAAGCGGACTTAAGGAACGTTTTAAAAAAATTGATGGTATTGCTGAATATAACCAGTTAAAGGTACTTCATGCCATGCAGAAAAACCGGGTAAGCGAGGCACACCTGGGAACCTCTACCGGATATGGTTATAACGATATAGGACGAGATACACTTGAACAGGTATATGCGGATGTGTTCCATACGGAAGCTGCACTTGTCCGTCCGCAGATAACCTGTGGAACCCATGCTCTTACGGTTGCATTAGCAGGCAATGTAAGACCGGGAGATGAAATATTTTCACCTGTAGGACTTCCTTATGACACATTACAGGGTGTAATAGGAATCCGTGAAGAAAAAGGCTGCCTTAAGGAATACGGAATAACATATAACGGTGTCGACTTAAAAAAAGACGGAAGCTTTGATTATGATGCAATCCGTGAAGGAATTAATGAAAAGACCCGACTTGTTACAATACAAAGATCGAAAGGATATGCTGACAGACCTACACTTTCTGTTGAAAGGATAGGAGAACTCATTAAGTTTATAAAGAACATTAAACCGGATGTAATATGTATGGTTGACAATTGTTACGGTGAGTTTATTGAAACAATAGAACCATCCGACGTAGGTGCAGATATGGTTGTAGGTTCTCTTATAAAAAATCCGGGCGGTGGACTTGCACCGGTCGGAGGTTACATATGCGGTAAAAAAGAGTATGTGGATAATGCGGCATTCAGACTTACAGCGCCGGGACTTGGAAGTGAACTGGGAGCGTCTCTTGGTGTTAATCCCTCGTTTTATCAGGGACTTTTTCTTGCACCTACGGTATCAGCAGGTGCATTAAAGGGTGCAATTTTTGCGGCACGTCTTTATGAAAAACTTGGATACAGGGTTATTCCGAACGGAACAGAAGAACGTTATGATATCATACAGGCAGTTGAGCTTGAAACACCTGAAAAGCTCATAGCATTCTGTAAGGGAATTCAGGCTGCAGCACCTGTTGACAGCCA
>ENA-OOSV01001193-OOSV01001193.1-human-gut-metagenome-genome-assembly--contig:-NODE-1193-length-10687-cov-4.161494_pt1 | contig 10687 bp, 9 predicted proteins | sample MGYA00241179_ERZ501216 | MGnify/ENA primary metagenome ERZ501216 (study PRJEB25962, sample SAMEA2042498) | human gut metagenome | biome: human gut; feature: human-associated habitat; material: faeces...
TACAGTCCGCGGTTACAAATTCACTTATGACGGTCTTGACAGAGTACTGAACGCTACCTATGGCGAGACAGCAAGTATCAGCACGAATGCGAACCGCTTCTCGGAGAACGTTACGGGTTATGACAAGAACGGTAACATCAAGAGTTTGCAACGTTACGGCCAGACTGGTGCCAGTGCCTACGGCCTGATAGACAACCTGACTTTTACCTTGAACGGCAATCAGTTGAGCCGTGTGGACGATGCCGTGATGGCTTCTGCTTACGGTGGAGGCTTCGAGTTCAAGGACGGCGTGAAGCAGGTCGGAGAGTACACCTACGATGCGAACGGCAATTTAACCAAAGATTTGAACAAGGGAATCACCGATATTCAATATAATTGTTTAAATTTGCCAAGTGCAGTAACGTTCAGCGACGGAAGTACGATTACCTATGTTTATGCAGCCGACGGCACAAAGCTAAGAACGGTTCATAAGATAGGTGGCGCTACCACCACAACGGACTATTGCGGGAATGTGGTCTATGAAAACGGAGCCCAGAAGCTTCTGATTACCGAAGAGGGCTATATTACTTTGAGCGACAACAAGTATTACTATTACTTGAAGGACCATCAGGGGAACAACCGTGTAGTCATAAACCAGAGCGGAGCGGTAGAGGAGACAAACCATTACTATCTGTTTGGAGGAGTATTCGCTTCATCAACAAGCACTCAGCCTTACAAGTACAATAGCAAGGAATATGACACGAAGAAAGGCTTGAACTGGTATGATTACGGGGCACGGCATTATGATGCAGTGTTGGGACGGTTTATGACGGTGGATCCGTTGGCAGAGAAGTATTATTCAGAAAGTTTGTATACTTATTGTTATAGTAATCCTATAAATTGTATAGACCCTAACGGGAAGGATGGTATTTATATTGCCTTCCCTGATTATAAAATATCAACTCCTATTGGTAAAATTGGGAATTTAGGTCATGCTGGAGTATTATTGATTGATAATAAAACAGGAGTGACTAAATATTATGAATATGGCAGATATGACAAAGAGGGTAAAGGAGTTGTCAGAACATTCGCTGTTCCAAATGTAAAAATAGGACAAGATAAAAAGCCTACATTGGAATCATTGAATAAAACTTTATCAATAATATCTGAACAAGCGGGACATGCCGGAAGAATAGAAGGAGCATATATTGAAAGTGATAAGTTTAAAGAAATGAAAAACTATGCAGAATCAAAAATAGCGGAGAATGCTAATTCAAAGAGGAAAGAGTATTCATTAAGGAATAATAATTGTGGAACTTTTGCGGCTGATGTTTTGAAACAAGACCCATCTGTAAAAGATAAGGCACCAGTAATTATAGATCCAAGGCCCAATAGTATAGTTAAAGAGTATCAAGATAATTTTAAGTCACTAAATTATGATCCTAAAAAGAGACAAGTTAAAATTGAATAGATATGGAAAGTCAAAGTATATCATTAGGAGATTTATTTTCAGTTGAATTATTTGTAGGATCAATAACGTTTGTTTTAGGAACGGTTTTGTTCTTCTTATTATTATTATTGAATTTGAGGCTTAATCTTAAAACGACATTATTATATTGTTGCCTGCAATTGATACTTGTTGTCTCTCTTTCTACTATTTTCTTTATATTTTGGCGTTTTAATTTTGATATAATGATAGGGTTTCTATATTTACCAGGTGTATTATCTGAGGTTTTTATTATGCTCTTATTCTATTTTATATTAAAAATAAAAAACAAATAATTGAATAATATTTTTATAACAATTCTATTACAGCGGGTGGAAACATCCGCTGTTTCTTTTTATAGGGTACCCACTATAATAGAAATATTAGCAGTCTAACTTGCCAAGTGGAGTAATGAAGGCCCAATGGCAAAATTTATTCAATGAGCTTTAAAGCAAATGTTAACGCCGCCTATGATAATACTACAATCATTGGTACAGACACTAACCGTTTCCGCGAGAACGCGACAGCTTTCGTCTACAATAACAGCTTCGAGTTCAAGGACAGCATGAAGCAGGCGAACGAGTACACCTACGATGCCAACGGCAATTTAACTAAAGATTTAAACAAGAATATTACCGGTATATCATATAATTGTTTAAATTTGCCAAATACAGTAACGTTCAGTGACGGAAGTACTATCACCTATATTTATGGAGCCGATGGCACAAAGCTGAGAACAGTCCATAAGATAGGTACTACCACCACGACGACGGACTATTGCGGAAACGTGGTCTATGAAAACGGAGTCCAGAAGTTGCTTCTTACCGAAGAGGGTTATGTAACTTTGAGTGACAACAAGTATCACTATTACTTGAAAGACCATCAGGGGAATCACCGGGTAGTAATCAACCAGAGCGGCACGGTAGAGGAAACGAACCATTACTATCCTTTTGGCGGCGTATTTGCAAGTACAAGCAATACTCAGCCTTACAAGTACAATGGCAAGGAGTATGACTCGAAGAAAGGCTTGAACTGGTATGACTACGGGGCAAGGCATTATGATGCAGCGTTGGGAAGGTGCCATACCAATGACAGGTTTGTAGAGAAGTATTATTCGATGTCACCGTATCAGTATGGGGCGAATAATCCGGTGAATAACATAGATGTGAATGGAGATACAATTGTTGTAAATCCGAACCCGAATGGTTTGATAGATAATGTGAAAATGTTCTTTGGATTTGATACTAAGTATCAAAAGGATGTGAAAGTCGATTTGCAGCAACTTAAGAAAGATGATAAAGGAGTCGCTAATATTATCACTGAGTTGGAAGATAGTGAGAATATTCATTATATTACAATGCCTAAGAAAGGGGCTTCTAATTCAACGCTAATTGATAAAGAAAAGGTTGAAATGAAAATCTCACAAGGCAGTATAATCCATTATGATCCCAATAATAGAAGAAGGAGTCGAAATGAAAAAGAAATGAGAACTCCAAGAGTCGGATTGAGTCATGAACTTCAGCATTCGTTTGATGTAGACAAGAAATTTGCCACTTATGAAACAACGGAAAATGGTATAAAACTAATGGAGGTACGCGCTGTTAATACAGAGAATAAGATTAGAAGAAAAACAGGTGATCCTAAAAGAATTGAATATGGTGGAAAGAAAATACCTAAAAAACTATTGGAGTAACATAATTATACCTTTAGTTGTTGTAATTGGAGGAATCGCTTTCTTCTTTCATATAGTGTATAAGCATTCTGAAAAAGCGATGATGGTTTCTGATCTTGATAGAGTACCTATAACTTCTTTAATGTCAGTAAATATAAAATGGCAAGATTCTACTTATTGTACAGTGTTGGAAAGTGTAGAATTATTTTCTATATTGGAGGAAGAAGGTAAAAAGACAATTCCTCAATTGAAACTTCCAAAGAAAGAGTTCATTGAACTTTCGTACAAAGATACTTTAATAGTAGATAGTCTTTCATTTATACAACTGAAAGATTATATAGTTATTCCTCAATATCGTATAGACTCAATTTATGAGAATGAAGGAGTGAAAGGATTACTTTCTGCTTATTTTGATGATGTATGGTTTATTCCATCTTGTGAAGATGGAATATTGACTTTGCCGGAACAACGGTATGTTATTGATATTTTACATAGATGTGGTTATTGCGTAGATATTGATTGTGAATCAGGTTGCATTTATATTGTATCTTCTCCTGATATAGGTTGATTACTTCAAGAAAAATCTCTTTAATTACTATCCTAACATCAGATATGCTATATCTTGTATGTTAGGATAGTTTTTTAGGTCTATCAAATGATGTAGGTCATGCAGGACTACATCCGTACTCTCCGGATGCTTAACAGCACGGGCACTTCCTATCTGGATAACATTTCCTATATGTATTATTTGTACGACAGTCTGGGACGGCTGACCCTGCAGGGGGAGTATACGGGTAAGAATCCTTCTTCCAGTCCTACCGTGCTTGTGCAGAGCTACTATGACGGTTACGGCTTTGTGGGTGGTACCGGACTTCCTACGGGCCAGTTCACCAAAGATACTTCCGGCTACGGCAGGGGTTCTCTTACCGGCAGTGCCGTTACGGTTTTTGGCAGTAGCACTAAGATCTATAAGGCTTTCTATTATGACATCAAAGGGCGCATGACGAAAAGTGTGCAGAACAACTTGCTCAGTGGCTACGACATCACAAGTACGGTTTATACTTTCTCCAACAAGCCGTCTGGTGTGACACATACACATACTGCCAGCGGAAAGACCACGCGCACGGAAGTATATACCTATACCTACGACCATGCGGACAGAATAAGTAAAGTGCAGCATAGTTTTGGCGGCACTTCAATCACTCTGTACGATGCCACTTATGACAACTTCGGTCGTTTGCTGACCAAGCAGTATCACGGAACGAGCATCAACAAACTGACATATGCCTACAACCTGCGTAGCTGGCTGACGGGCATCAGCGGTACATGCTTCACACAGAACCTGTACTACAACACGGGTGTGGGTACAGCGAAGTACAATGGCAATATCAGCAGCATGACCTGGAAGTCCGGGAACGAAAGTACAGTCCGCGGTTACAAATTCACTTATGACGGATTAAGCCGCCTGATGAACGCCACCTACGGTGAAACAGCCGGCATCAATACGAACACCAACCGTTTCAGTGAGAATGTAACCGCCTATGACAAAAACGGCAACATCAAGACCCTGCAACGTTACGGTCAGACCGCTGCTTCCAGTTACGGTTTGATTGATAACCTGACTTACACTTTGAACGGCAATCAGCTGACCCGTGTGGACGATGCCGTGACGGCTTCCGCCTACAACGGTGGCTTCGAGTTCAAGGACGGTGTGAAGCAGGCGAACGAGTACGTTTATGATGCGAACGGCAATTTGACCAAAGATTTAAACAAGGGAATTAGCGATATTACGTATAATGTATTAAATTTGCCAACAGGCGTCACTTTTGCTTCCGGCGGTTTCATACAGTATGGCTATACTGCCGACGGCATCAAGCGGCGCATGATGTATAAGGAGGCAGATGGTTCGGGCAATCTGGTTCCTACGGTGTATTGCTGCAATGTGGTCTATGAAAACGGTGTTGCCAAGCTTCTTCTTACGGAAGAGGGGTATGTTACGCTTTCGGACAAGAAGTATCACTATTACCTGCAGGACCATCAGGGAAACAACCGCGTAGTCCTCAGTTCCAGCGGTGCTGTTGAGGAAGCGAACCATTACTATCCCTTCGGTGGTGTGTTTGCAAGTTCAGGCAATGTGCAGCCTTATAAATACAACGGCAAGGAGTACGATGGCAAGAAGGGGTTGAATCTGTATGATTATGGGGCACGCATGTATGATGCTGCGCTGGGAAGGTTTACGACGGTGGACCCTTCTGCTGAAAATTACTTCAATACAAGTCTCTATGCTTATTGCGGGAATAATCCTATTAATCGGATTGACCTTGACGGATTACTTTTGGCTCGAATATTGATATATAAGGTCCTCTGATTCAATAAAGTGAACGATTCCCTGCTTTCATCACTATATGTCAACAGGGAATTTTACCTTTTATATAAGGCTACACCCTTTCCCTGACATGGTGTAGCCATTTACCCCAAAGGGTGTAGCTATCCGGGGCAAAGGGTGTAGCTCTGTTTAATGTGCCTTATCAGTGCCTGCGGCACACATAATCCGTTATTGATTTATGAAAAATCCCCCGTCGTAAGTGGGAAGAAAGAAATTTGTTTCAAATCTCCCCGAAATCATGTACCTTTGTGGCGGTACCTAAAAAAGGAGGTAACAAGATGATGAACAAGATAAATTCCGTATGCGTATATTGTGCTTCGAGCACAAAGATAGATTCCGTTTATTTCGATGCAGCCCGTGAGCTGGGCACTCTGCTGGGGCAGCGGCAAATTCGCCTGATTAATGGTGCGGGAAATATGGGACTGATGTCCGCTGTGTCCGATGCGGCACTCCGGGCAGGGGGAGAGGTGACGGGCGTCATTCCCCGCTTCATGGTGGAGCAGGGATGGCATCACACCGGACTTACCCAACTCGTGGAAGTGGAAAGCATGCACCAGCGGAAAAAGACAATGGCCGACCTGAGCGATGCCGTCATCGCCCTGCCCGGTGGTTGCGGCACCCTGGAAGAACTGCTGGAAATCATCACTTGGAAGCAACTCGGACTGTATCTGAACCCGATTGTGATACTGAATGTCAAGAACTATTTCGGCCCTCTGCTCGATATGCTCCGGCAGGCGGTGGACGAAAACTTCATGCGTACGCAGCACGGTGCCATCTGGCATGTGGCGCAGACACCGCAGGAAGCCGTGGAACTGATATATACCACTCCCTTGTGGGACGCCTCCATCCGTAAATTCGCTGCAATATGATAGGGCTGTTGATGGCTTGGGCAGTAGTGGGGACGGAGGGGATTCCTATTCCATATTCTCCGAGAATGGACGATGGCATCACCGTGGTCCTTTTGTGCTGTTTCTTTCTGTCGGCCTATGTCTTGTCACGCAGCCGCAAGTTCCTGCTGCAACTGGTGAAGGATTTCCTGCTTCATCGCGAACGTACCAGCATATTTGCCACTTCCACAGCCGCCGATATGCGCTATTTGCTGCTGCTCATCCTGCAGACTTGCATCCTTGCGGGTGTCTGTATCTTCAGCTACTTCAATGATATACAGCCGGAACTGGTACGTCATGTGTCGCCGGGGCTTCTGCTGGGGATTTACATCGGTGTGTGTCTCTTCTATTTGTGCTTGAAGTGGATGCTCTACTCTTTTCTGGGTTGGATTTTTTTTGACGAAAGTGTTACAACGCTATGGCTTGAGTCCTATTCTACGCTACTTTATTACTTGGGATTCGCCCTTTTCCCGTTTGCCCTGTTCGTAGTCTATTTTGATTTGAGTTTGCAGCTGACGATAATAATCGGATTGATTTTAGCCTTTTTTGCTAAAATATTGATGTTATACAAGTGGTTAAAGCTTTTTTGTAACAATTTATATGGCGGTTTGCTTTTAATTGTGTACTTTTGTGCCCTTGAAATCATGCCTTGTTTTGTGTTATATCAAGGTGTGATGCAGCTAAACAGTTATTTGATAATAAAATTTTAGGACGTTGAAAATTAAGAAAGTACTTGTGTCGCAGCCGAAACCGGCATCAGAGAAATCTCCTTACTACGACATCGCCGAGAAGTATGGTGTGAAAATAGATTTTCGCCCATTTATCAAAGTGGAGAGCCTTTCAGCGAAAGAGTTCAGACAACAGAAAATTTCGGTCTTGGATCATACTGCCGTTATTTTTACTTCGCGTCATGCTATTGATCATTTCTTCCACTTGTGTACAGAATTGCGTGTGACAATTCCCGAAACAATGAAGTATTTCTGCGTGACGGAGGCCGTTGCTCTGTATATCCAAAAGTATGTGCAGTATCGTAAGCGTAAGATTTTCTTCGGAAACACCGGGAAGATTGACGATTTGATACCTTCCATTGTTAAGCATAAGACTGAAAAGTACTTGGTACCAATGTCGGATGTACACAATGATGACGTGAAGAATCTGCTGGATAAGAATAAGATTCAGCACACGGAAGCTGTCATGTACCGTACTGTCAGCAATGACTTTGCTGCAGATGAGGCTTTTGATTATGACATGCTGGTGTTCTTCAGTCCGGCAGGCATCAGTGCCTTGAAGAAGAATTTCCCTGATTTTGACCAGAAGGAAATCAAGATCGGAACATTCGGCTCTACCACTGCCCAGGCAGTCCGTGATGCCGGACTTCGTCTTGACCTGGAAGCTCCCAGCGTGCAGGCACCCTCAATGACGGCGGCGCTTGACATGTTTATCAAGGAGAATAATAAAGGAAAGTAAAAAGAGTTATGAGTTATAAGTTATGAGTGATTTGCTTATAGCTTGTAGACATAACAATGGATTTATAAAATTGAGCTACAAGTGGTTGTGCTTTTATGTTGCCAGGTACTTGTAGCTCGTTTTTGTATCGCCCCATAACTTATCACTCATAACTCATCACCCATCACTCATAACTTATAACTCATCACCCCATGCCAAATACCTTGCGTAAGTCCGAACGGTTGGACAAGAAGAAAGTGATAGAGAAGATGTTTGCGGGCGGCTCACGCTCGTTTTCGGTTTTCCCTTTGCGTGTGGTGTATCTGCCGGTGGAGGAGCTGGAGGCACCCGTTTCCATTCTTGTAAGTGTTTCGAAACGCCGTTTCAAGCGGGCGGTGAAGCGCAACCGCGTGAAACGCCAGATACGTGAAGCCTACCGCATGAACAAACACGGACTGCTGGCCGTGCTGACGGAAAAAAAGTGCCGTCTGGCCGTGGCCTTCATCTATCTTTCGGACCAGTTGGTAGACTCTTCTGTCATTGAGGACCGTATGAAGACAGCTTTGGCACGCATTGCCGAGAAGGTAGCGGCAAATGCTGAAGCCGAGCAAACTCCGCAGGTGTCATGAAGCGTCTGCTTTCATATCTGCTGCTGCTTCCCATCTATTTCTATCAGAAGTGCATATCGCCCATGATAGGGCCTTCATGCCGTTTTACCCCCACTTGTTCGCAATATGCGGTGGAGGCCATCAAGAAACACGGACCTTTCAAGGGGTTTTGTCTGGCAGTCAGGCGCATTCTGCGCTGCCATCCCTGGGGAGGTTCCGGATATGATCCCGTTCCATGAATATTCCAGTTGACATACATACACACCGGCTTCCGCAAGTACCCGGAACTGCCATTGCAAATTGCTATCCCGAAACGTTCTCTCCACAGAGCGGCGGATGGTATTCGGTGGGGATACATCCCTGGCATATAGGTCGGAGTGGAGGTGAACACTCAGGAGCCGAAGGTGCTGTGGCTAGCAGGGTGTGCGGCCTGGAGGAGTTAGTGCGCCATCCCCAAGTACTTGCCGTGGGCGAAGCCGGGCTGGACAAGCTGGCAGATGCTCCGATGGATTTGCAGGTGGAAGTGTTCAGGTGCCAGGCATGTTTGGCAGAGGAAGTGGGAAAGCCGCTGGTGATTCATCTGGTGAAGGCGGTTGATGAACTGCTGAAGGTGAAGCGGGACTTGCGCCCGTCGAATCCGTGGATAATACATGGTTTCCGTGGCAAGGCGGCGCTGGTGGAGGAATATCTGAAACATGGCTTTTACCTTTCATTCGGGGAGAAATACCAGGAAGCAGCCTTGTGCCGGGTACCTGCCGACCGGCTGTTCATCGAAACGGATGAAAGCGAAGTTTCCATCGGGGAATTGTATGCACGCGCTGCCGAAGTGCGCGGCATCTCTCCCGAGGAGCTTGGAGAAACACTCCGGAGAAATGTCTGCAAAGTCTTTTTTAAACCCTAAGAGTTGTTTCTTCGAATAAAGAGTCGTATTTTTGCGCAGATTAAAATAGGAATCAAACAATTCATAGATAATCACTTAAATAATTAATCAGATAACTTAATCATTCGATGAATTTTGTAGAAGAATTAAGATGGCGTGGCATGCTCCACGATATGATGCCGGGTACGGAAGAACTTCTGGCTAAGGAACAAGTGACTGCATACATTGGTTTCGACCCTACTGCGGACTCTTTGCACATCGGGCACCTTTGCAGTGTGATGATTTTGCGTCACTTCCAGCGTTGCGGACACAAGCCGTTGGCACTGATTGGCGGTGCTACGGGTATGATTGGTGACCCTTCCGGAAAGTCTGCCGAACGCAATCTGCTTACGGAAGAGACGTTGCAGCGCAACCTGGCCGGTATGAAGGCCCAGCTCTCCAAGTTCCTGGATTTTGATTCGGATGCCCCCAACCGTGCCGAGTTGGTGAACAACTACGATTGGATGAAGAACTTCACTTTCCTCGATTTTGCCCGTGAAGTGGGTAAGCACATCACCGTGAACTATATGATGGCGAAAGATTCTGTAAAGAAGCGTCTGAACGGTGAGGCACGTGACGGTCTTTCCTTCACGGAATTCACCTACCAGCTGTTGCAGGGGTACGACTTCCTTCATCTGTATGAAACCAAAGGCTGCAAGCTCCAGATGGGTGGCAGCGACCAGTGGGGTAACATCACCACCGGTGCCGAACTGATTCGCCGTACGAACGGTGGGGAGGTATTTGCACTGACCAGCCCGCTGATTACGAAGGCCGACGGTGGCAAGTTCGGCAAGACAGAGTCCGGAAACATCTGGCTCGACCCGCGCTACACTTCTCCATATAAGTTCTACCAGTTCTGGCTGAACGTGAGCGACGAGGATGCCAAACGCTACATAAAGATATTCACTGCACTGTCCAAGGAGGAGATTGACGCTCTGACGGCCGAGCACGAGGCTGCTCCCCATTTGCGCGTCCTTCAGAAGTGCCTGGCCAAGGAAGTGACTATCATGGTTCATTCCGAAGAGGACTATAACGCTGCTGTGGATGCATCCAACATCTTGTTTGGCAATGCAACTTCCGATGCACTGAAGAAGTTGGACGAAGATACGCTGCTGGCTGTGTTCGAGGGTGTTCCCCAGTTCGAAATATCCCGTGATGCACTGGCTGCCGGTGTGAAGGCGGTGGATTTGTTCGTGGATAATGCTGCTGTATTCGCTTCCAAGGGCGAGATGCGTAAGCTGGTGCAAGGCGGTGGCGTTTCTCTGAATAAGGAGAAACTGGCTGCTTTCGACCAGGTGATTACG
>ENA-OOSV01001196-OOSV01001196.1-human-gut-metagenome-genome-assembly--contig:-NODE-1196-length-10676-cov-1.365220_pt1 | contig 10676 bp, 9 predicted proteins | sample MGYA00241179_ERZ501216 | MGnify/ENA primary metagenome ERZ501216 (study PRJEB25962, sample SAMEA2042498) | human gut metagenome | biome: human gut; feature: human-associated habitat; material: faeces...
TCATACAAATCCCTTGTATACACTTTATCTTTAACATCTGACAATTCGACGTTCCATCTGTTTGTTACAATTACGTCACACTGTTTTTTGAATTCTTCAAGGCTGTTAATAACCTCATTTCCCAAAAATGTACTATCATCAAGTGTTGGCTCATATATAATAACTCTTACGCCTTCACCTTTAATTCTCTTCATAACGCCCTGAATTGATGACTGTCTGAAATTATCAGAATTAGCTTTCATTGTAAGTCTGTAAATTCCAACCGTATCCGGTCTTCTGTCAAGGATTCTTTCTGCAATAAAATCTTTTCTTGTTCTGTTGGATTCTACTATTGCTTCAATAAGATTTTCAGGTATATCCTTGTAATTTGCCAGAAGCTGTTTGGTGTCTTTTGGCAGACAGTATCCGCCATACCCGAATGAAGGATTATTATACTGGTCTCCGATTCTCGGATCAAGACATACGCCTTCAATAATCTGCTTAGTATTAAGATTTCTCATCTCAGCGTATGTATCCAATTCATTAAAATATGCAACTCTTAATGCAAGATAAGTGTTAGCAAATAATTTAACTGCCTCTGCTTCAGTAGGATTAGTTATAAGAACTTTTATATTCTCCTTAATTGCACCATTTTTTAACAATTCTGAAAATACATGTGCCATCTCTACACAATGTGTATCATCCTCAGGTGCACCTACAATAATTCTTGAAGGATAAAGATTGTCATATAATGCTTTTCCTTCTCTTAAAAATTCCGGTGAAAAAATAATATTCTGAGTATTATACTTTTCTCTTACATTCATGGTATATCCCACAGGTACTGTGGACTTAATAACTATCATTGCATCCTTATTTATCTTAAGCACCTGCTCAATTACATTTTCTACAGAAGAAGTATCAAAATAATTTTTCTCCGAATCATAGTTGGTAGGAGTTGAAATTATTACAAAATCTGCATCTTTATAAGCTTCTTCACCATTTATCGTCGCACGAAGATTAAGTTCTTTCTTCTGAAGATATTCTTCTATTTCCTTATCAACAATCGGTGACTTACGATTATTAATCATCTCAACTTTCTTTTCAATTATATCAACTGCCACAACTTCATTGTTCTGTGCAAGAAGTATTGCATTTGAAAGTCCTACATATCCTGAACCTGATACTGCTATTTTCATTGACCTTATCTCCAATCTTATTTATTAAAAACTGCTGTCGTATTTGATTCCTTTGAATTTTGCACTCATAAAAGAACGTATTTTCCTGTTCCAGTTAACTTTCTCAGTCATTAGAACAGGCAGTTCAATGTAATTATATCCTTTATAATCAAGCCATACATCTAAAAGGATTTCACTTATTCTTCCAAATAATCGTGCCTGAAATTTTGAATATCCCGTAATGTCAATCTCATTTTCCATATCAAACAGAATTGGGAAAAGCCAATTACAATATTCATTAAATATCTTTTTTTTCATTATCATCATATTAAACATATGAGCACTTCTTTTTTTCATTATTTTTTCAAATGAATGAAGATATTCCGGATTATTATTTTTCAAAATATCCCTGACAACACTCAGATGTTCTCCATAATGCGTATGTGTATAATGTGACCTGATATTCTCAATATAATAATGTCTTTTTTTTGGCAGCACTATATCACTTTTTTTCAAAATATTTTCGAGGTAATTTCTGTCAAGTATCTTTTTGTATTTATCTCTGCCTAAAACATACTTTTTCTTGAAATATCTTCTGTAATGAACAAGACCATAATAGTCTGCATCAATATTTTTCCAAATCCAGTAAAGACCTGTCAGTTCACAGAAATAAGGATTTTTCTCAGATATACTTATACCTGTGTCATCTTTTACATATCCTGTATTATTATCTATTACCTTGGCTCCTACCTGGATCGGGATATATATATCATCATCGGGAAGTCTATATTTTTTTTGTGTAGCTATACATATCTTAATATTCATACTTATAACCTTAACTCTTTTTATTTGCATTCATACCTACATAATCATTACCGTACCCAAAACATTAATTCCCTGCTGTTCACATAAATCAAGATTATCACACAAATCATTATAATCAGACCTGCCTATTTTCTAAAAGAATATTACAGCCTCACTATTTATAGCATTTTCCAGCGATTCAACATCTGTCAGAATATCTTTACCGGAAACAATCTCCAATCCATTACTCTTTAATGATTCTGCAAGCATATCAAATGCTTTTACATTATCTGACAATGAAGATGTAATGAAAATACTATTTATATCTTTATGTTTACACAAATAATATATATTCTTTGCAACATACTGAATCTGCTTTTCCAATGGCTCCTTCTTATACACTTTATAACATTTCTTATATATTGCCTTGTCAAGTGCTAACATTTTACGTGTATCCAGATCAGATACCGTTCCTATAAGATTCATATTTCCAAGATTTCTTATATCGTCCGTATTTCTTAATTTTTTACTTAAAATAAATCTTAAAGCAAAGAAAACAACTGCCAAAAACAGACCTATAACTGCACCTATAACTGCATTTCTGGTTTTTATAAAACTCTTAATTGACAATGTTACTTTCTCTGTATTATTGGTGATATTACCATCAGCATTTACATAAACCTTCTGGTCTTCGGTAAGTTTGTTTATCATTGTCTTGTATTTGTCAGTCTCATTACTGAATGTATTCTTTAATGAAATCTGGAAATTACTTATTTCCTGATCAAATCCCACATTGTAAGTCTCATTATTAATTTTAATATCATGTTTTGCAACAGTACCCTGCATTACTTCTGACCGGGCTGCTATTTTTTCCTTAATACATCCGGCTAAAGTATCACACATTTCTTTATCTTTAGCCTTTATTGTAACTGACAAGGTATTACCACCAGAGGAACTGCTTACCAAAACATCAAGATCACTTTCCCTGAATGTATCCCCTGTTTTTTCAATAATTGCTTTTCTTACTTCTTCTCCTGCAACAAATATTTTATAATTTTCCATTAAATCATCAATATTAGATGCTCCGGAGATATTATACTGAATTGTTACCTTTGAAACATTACTTGAATCAATATTGTTAACATAATCATTATAGTAATTCTTTTCAAACTCATCGTACTGCTTCTTAACGCTTAATGCCCTGATTACAGTTTCATCTTTTGCCATTGCTTCATAATCTACTACCGGAGCATCCTTTATTGCTTTTTTTTCTTTAAGATATGCTGTTGCACTGCCAAATCCCATTACAACCACTGCCATTATAACAGTTACAGCGATAATTCTTTTCCAAAAAAGTAAAATATACCAGAATACACTGTTAACATATATCTGTCTGTCCGAATCTCTATATCTGCTTTCCATTTTTTTATATACCTTTCTATCTAGCAATTACATAATAGTTATGATGTCCTATTCTTTCATTTTCAGGAGGTAACTGCATATAATCACCATATACCTGTGTAAGGAATTTATCATATTCCTTAGGACATCTGTATTCTTTATCACCAAATTTAATCATAACATATTCATCAAACCATTTTCTTGGAAAAATATCTTCCACCTGAAAGCCACACAACGCATCCGACATATTCTGACTTATCATAGTCTTTAACTCTTTCCAGTTTCTTCAGTCTGTTCTGAAAAAAATTCTTACCCATAACCTTTGAAAAAACAAATACAGGGAATTTAATGATTTTCCTGAATGTTGAAGTTGTTGTTTCTGTTGCACACCTCACACGTGTTGCCTGATAACATAATGATGACAGTCTGTCACCTTTAAGTCCAAATTTAAGTGCTTCCTGTTCCGTATCTCCAAGTCCGTCAAAAGGATAAATATCTATAAAAATACCCATACCGTACTCTTTTTCATTGTTCATAATTACTCTGTAACGTTTATCGCTTATTCTGGTAATCATATATGGATATTTTTTGTTGACATCATGATTAAATACTTCCAAATCCGGAAACATTTCTTTGTTATCCAGAAGATATTTTACAAGAATATCATGATCTTTTCGTGGCATCATAATATCAAGGTCATCATCCCACGGTATAAAACCATTATGTCTTACTGCACCTATAAGTGTTCCATAAAACAAATAATACCTGAGTGACAATTTATCACACAATCCTGCTATAACTTCTAATATATCTGCTGCTACATTCTGTGTTTCTTTTACATCTAATTTATGACTCATATTATTTACCCTTTTCCTAAATAATTAAGATATCCAATCCTTAAATTTATGACTGTATTTTAATCCCGTGATCTCATCTAATTTTGATGAGTCAAAGACCGTGCTGCCTGACTCTGTCAATCTGGCTTCCCTTGGCCATTCAATAAGCTCAACACTTACATTATATTTCTTTGCAATGAGTTCCGCCATCTCATATAATGAGTAATCTTCTCCGCCAATATTGTATATTCCATTCAGCGTTTCCTTAGAAGAACCGCCTTTATATAATGCTTCACATAAATCTTCCATATATGTTATGGTTCTTCTCTGTTTTCCATCCCCGTACAAGGTTATATTTTCTCCGGCTGTAGCTTTCTTCATAAAAAATTCTGCCGTACCATATGAACTTGCTTCAGGTACAAGTGTGCCGTAAGGAAGACAAATTCTGAATACTGTATATGGTATTCCGTACATGTTATTATACATCCATAAATAATTTTCACAACTATATTTATTTATGGCATATATAGTCTTAAATTCTTTCTCTGCATCCTCTTTTAATAATCCGTCCCTGCCCTTATATACAAGTCTGGTTGACGGGAATATAAGTCTGCCCGTTCCGTTATTCAGTCTGTATGCTTCAATTATTTTAAGAAGAATCAATTCGTTAATCTCAACAAATGTTTCGTATTGTTCAAATCCCTGCACACTTCCTGTCTTACCGGCGAAAATATAAATCATGTCCGAATTAAAATCAATTTTTCTTATGTTGTCTTTGTCTGAATAATCCACTCTTTCATAATCAGGCAATCCATCAACATGCTTTTCCTGAAAATCATATAACTTCATTTCTGTGTCACTATCTATATTATTTTGAACATACCATATAAAATTTCTTGCTATATAACTATTGGCACCTATTATTGTTATTTTCATTATTTCATCTCACTTTTTTCAATAAATTCATCTATCAAATCTGCCTGTGTCTTTATATCATCAGCAATTTTTTTTCTGATGCTTTCATCATCAATGCTCTTGAGGAAATACTCTATTGATTTTTTGAATGTATCATCGGCACTTAATTCAATTTCACTTGCAACACCATTTTTTCTGATTGTCGCCATTGGTACAAATCCACTTGGTGCAGTGAGTACTCTTCCGGTGAAAATACTGCCTTCGCTTCCCCATATATCAAGGTTGCATCTGTAATCATTATCCATACCAAAAGATATTTGTGCTACGTCACCTTTTTCATTCTTTAATGTTGCACTTCCGTATAAGTCTACATTATGTTCTTCTGACATTATAAAATTTGCATCCGTAATATGGACATCTCCACCTAACAGGATTCTTGCCAGTTTAACAGGATACCCTCCACAGTCAAATAAAGCTCCGCCGCCAAGTTTCTTATTATAGCGGAAATCATTCTGTGCTCTCTTAGGGAATCCGAAATCAATCCTTATCAGTCTTACATTTCCTATCTCACCGTCAGCTACTATCTTTTTTATATCTTCAATCTGTTTGTGAAATGCAAACATGTAATTTTCATGAAAAGCAACATTCTGTTTTGTTGCAGCCTCAATCAAATTATAAGTATCTGCTTTGGAAATCGTAAATGGTTTTTCGCAGAAAAGATGTTTTCCGTTGGAAATAACTTTTTTTGCCCACTTGTAATGTAATGCAGGAGGCAATGGAAGGTATACAACATCTATATCTTCTGACTTAATAAGATTCTCATATCCGTCTATTACCTTTCCGCCATATTGTTCAACAAAGCTGTCGGCTTTTTTAAATTCATTCCTGCGTACCTGTTCTATAGTCTCCTTCGGTGTATCTGATAATGAATCTCCAAACCATTCCTCCGGTGTGGCAACAGCAACGCCGGCAAATTCTGCATCTTTAATTTCTTTTAATGCCGGTAAAAATCTTCTGAAAGCAATTTCTGAGGGACAAATTATTCCTATTCTCTTCATCTTAATCTACCTCTATAATTTTAATAATGATAACAAATTCCTAAGCTGTATATTAATACAATTATTAACCTGGATAAGCATATTCAGTGTGCTGTAATTAACCCAGAAATACTTATCTGTAATCTCTACATCTTTCTTATTAACTTTGAAAATCGTATTACGGTTCTCTTCGTGATAAAATCTTCCACCTTCTTCGGAAAGCATTACATCTATATCCGCTTTGTGTTTCTTTTCAAGCAATTCGTGATAGTATCTTTCCACCGGATCATCATCCTCGTTATGATGTGAAGGCTCCAGCTGCACAGTAGGTCCTATTTCTACCTTATCAAATGTTCCTATTTCCGGAACTGCCTTAACGAGATATTCCCTTACCCCGGAATCATCCGAATACATAAGAGAAAATTCAGCTTTACCTATTGCCTTAAAAAGTGGCTGCACCCAGTTCTGAACCTCTCTGCCTGATATTTCTATATCATAAAATCTCACGTTAAAGTTAGCATTTTTCGTGCAGTCCACACCTTTATCACTTACATTCCAGTCAACCAGTTCAAATAAGGGAATTGTTGTACGCTTGACATCATTAAACATTTTATAATCATTGATGTACTGATACATGTTTCTTAAATCAACAGACTGACTTTCATTAAACATGGATTGAAATAATTCCTTACTGCCAATAATCTGTTCAATTTCTTTTAATTCATCCGCATTAAAATTCTGGGTTGTTACAGGTATACCTGACAAAACAGTTCTTGTATCCATATTAACAAGATTGTCTATTTCCATAAGTTTCTTTATCTGGCCAAGTGTCATCCATCTAAAATTAGAATATATCTCAATATCATCGGTCACTTCCATAATCATATTTCTATTTCTTTTCCTGAAGAAACGCGATGACTGTTCTGACTGTATCTGGTCGTATATAACATTGTATTGTGCGGAATGTTCAAAATACTCAAAATACTTTGGAAGACTTCCTCCGTGTGCACGCAGAAAATTGCTCTTTGTTGCCTGAATTGTAGGTGAAATCTGGACACAATTTATATTGCCCGGTTCAATTTTCGCCTGCATAAGAAAATGCATAACGCCGTCAATTTTCTTACAGATAATTCCAAGATAGCCTATCTCCGGCTGTATAATAACAGGCTGCTCACTATGGAACTTTCCGTTAACAAACTGGCGTATTCCTTTAATTGAAAAAAAGCTGCGCTTCCTGTTAAGTATTTCGCCTTCATAGTCATCATAAAACCAAAAAGTATCATCCGTAATCCGGGTTTCTTCTATTCTCACATGTGTTGTTTCGTTCAGATTCTGTATCCACTTTATTAGTTCTTCCGTAGAATTAACTGTACTCTCTTCTGTTTTCCATGATTTTAATATATCAATAATCTGTGTTTTCAATTTCTTTTTAATTTTCCTTTCATTCTGCCAATAAAACCTGACATAATTCTCTTAAACTCTTTAAATTCATCCATTTTTCTAAGTGTGATATAGTAAATCAGATTAATATCTATCAACGAAATGAAGAGCTTAATTATAAAGCTCAATATGTTGCTTCCAACTGTAATATATTTAAAAATAAACAGGTTCAAGGCAATGGTTCCTATGAACACAGCTGTATATATACCGGTCCGTAAATAGAACCTGTAGCTTTTTTTATTAAAACAGTCTTTATAAATAACATATGGTTCCCACCAGAAATTAGTAAGGAAATTGCTGATAAGAGTTCCAAGTAAAATTCCGTATATTCCCATATCAAGTGCCAATAATAAAAATAACGATGCAACTAAATTTATAGCTGCTTCTGAAATGGATTTTACTCTCATCTGTCTGAAAAGTCCATAAGTTTCAATAAACACAAGATTGGTATTTCTCATAAGCCTGAAATACAAATTGAATGCAATAAGTGCCACCGTACCCCATTCAAGTATATATGAATCTCCAATCCATACTTTAATAAAACTGTCAACAAGCAGATAAAACATTGAAACGCAGAATCCTACAATCCAGAAATTGATAAAATACGCATTGCTGTATACTTTGTAAGATTTTTCATGGTCCTCGCAGGTTGCAAGATTTCCAACGCTTCCCGTAAGTCCTTCAAAAGCTTTGGTAATAATTGTCCTTATCATAGAAACAAATAATGTATAATTAGAATATATACCAAGATAAACTGTACTTATATATTTGGAAATAAGTATATTATCCGTTGATGTTACAACTACAGAACTGATTTTGGTTGTCATCATTGCCCTGACATTCCTGAATATATTTTTTGTATCCTCTTTTTCTAATTTTTCATGCTTGTTTTCTTTGAGATAAGGATATTTTTTGTTAACATACCTTGATATCTCAACATTGGATGCAACCGTACATAAAACCTGAACTGCAAGGTATGCATAGAAATTTTTCCAGATTAAAAGTATTACAATCTGTATTACCTGTTGTAAAAGCGAAAATGCAGTCTGGTTTAAGGAATTAATATATCCGTTCTGTGTTGCTATAAGAATATTTCTTTTGTAAGCAAAAAAGTAACTTGCTGCCGTATTGGACAGGTACATCAGGAATATAAGTCTTAAATGTGGTATATTGCTCTTATTATCTACAAAGAAATCAAGAAATGGTGTTATGGCAAGTCCGATTACAATAACTACACATCCGATTATTGTATATACTTTCCCATAAAAGTTCATAAGGGCTGTGACTTTTTTCTCATCATTATTGGCTATAGGTCTGTACATTTCATAAAGAATAGCAGTACCTACACCAAGTTCTGTCAGAGAAAGGAGTTGAAGTATATCGCTAAACAGCCCGCTTACTCCTAAAAATGTCTTTCCTAACGCATAAATAAAAACGCTTCTGGTTACAAAAGATGCGATTATCGTGACAATCTGTGTTATAAAATTAACTGATGTATTCCTTACCGAATTGCTTGTTCTTGAACCCATTTACAATTATCCTTTTTCATTAATTATATCAATAAAGATTTTATCAAGTTTCTCACAGTATAACCTGCTGTCAAAAAGCTTTGCACGTTCTTTAGCCCTGTTCCCCAAGTCTCTGCAAAGTTCTTTTGATGATACAAGTCTGAGCATTGCTTCTTTCAGGTTGTCTATAAGATTTTCTTCCTTATTTACAACTATTGCTGTATCTGCAACCATTTCAGGCAGTCCGCCCGAGTTAGTAACAATTACAGGAAGTTCCGATGCCATATATTCTATTGCAGCCATTGCGAACGGTTCTTCATAGGTAGAAGGTAACACTGCTATGTCTGCTGCCGAATAGTATAATGGTAATTCATCGTATCCCACATAGCCAAGAAAATCAATCTTATTTAAGGATTTTGATGCTTCAGATACAAGTTTTTCATAAAATTCATCTCTAACATTTCCATCATAAAGCTTGTTCCCTATAACTTCCAAACGTAAGTTGGTATATTCCGTTATTTTTGAAAAAGCCTTGATAAGTTCCATTATTCCTTTCTCAGGGACAAGTCTGGCAACAAAAATAATGGCAATCTCATCATCTTTTATATTAAGTTTTTCTCTTATGCCATTACGCTGCCCCCTCGTGTATTCATTACCGAATCTGCTTATATCGACACCATTATGAAGTGTAACAACTTTTTCCCCATATCCGAGTTTTCTTACTATGTCCGAGTTATATTCACTGACTGTAATTACCCTGTCAACATTCTTCATAATATAATCTATATTCTTAACTGAACTATTAAGATGATCATTATATATGTGAATTGCAATCTTTCCATCAAACTCTTTACGAACTAATTCAAAATATCCCGTAGAATTATCAAGAACAACCAAGTCCAGTTTTTCCTTATTCTGTCTGATTACTTTTTTAATTATTTTCTTATAATCAGCATTGATAATCTTATGGGCTAATCCACTTATTTTAGGGATATCTTTGTACATGAGTTTAATAAGGAATCTATGTCTTCCTGTGTATGCAATAACAGTATTTTTTAGTTCTGATGATAAATTCTTTGCATCTTCATTGTAAATACTGGTTACAATCAAATCATTATTTTTTTCTTTTTCGTTCCATTCTATATAAAAATTTATCAAATTCTGAACTGCCCCGCCTTTAACCGGTGGGATTGGCAGCATCCTGCTAGGTATCATTAATATTTTCATATATGTTTCTCCATTAATTCAATCCATTTTTCTGAAATAATTTCTTTAGAAAACTGTTTTGCTTTAATTCTGGCATTACGGCCGCACTCATGTCTTAATTCATCATTTTCTGCTATTATTGCAATACTGGAACTTTGCTTTTTCAATATCTTCAACTTATTATTTTTTTTACTAATTTTATAACAGCACGCCATAACCACATCCTTTGACTCAATCGGATATGCTGGAATATACTCCCGTAACACGTTGCAAACACCATAAATTTTATCTCCCATTTGATATTCGACTATTAAATAATTCGGGTTTGAAATACCACATTGCCCTATTTCCTTCACAAGTAAAGTTCGATTAATC
>ENA-OOSV01001208-OOSV01001208.1-human-gut-metagenome-genome-assembly--contig:-NODE-1208-length-10588-cov-1.685180_pt1 | contig 10588 bp, 9 predicted proteins | sample MGYA00241179_ERZ501216 | MGnify/ENA primary metagenome ERZ501216 (study PRJEB25962, sample SAMEA2042498) | human gut metagenome | biome: human gut; feature: human-associated habitat; material: faeces...
TATAGATCACTTAATGCTGTTATTAATAATAAGAAGGATTTTGATGTTGTTATTGAAGAGGCTAAGTTATATAATGGGATGATTTTACTAGTGGATGAGATACATAGATTAAATAAGGATAAGCAGGATATATTGCTGCCTTATTTAGAGTCTGGTCTTATTACTTTGATTGGTATGACTACTGCTAATCCATATCATGCTATTAATCCTGCGATTAGAAGTAGATGCCAGTTATTTGAATTAAAAGAACTTACTTTAGATAATATTAAAGATGGTATTAAAAGAGCTATTAAATCTAATATTTTAGAGGGTATTTGTATGGATGAAGATACCGTTAATTATCTAGCAAGTATTTCTTCAGGAGACTTAAGATTTGCTTATAATATTCTTGAAATAGCCTATTATAGTAGTTCTGATAAGAAGATAGATATTGATTTGATTAAGAAGATTAATAATAAACCTAATTTATTTATTGATAAGAATGGTGATAATTATTATAATATTATCTCAGCCTTTCAAAAATCGATTAGAGGTAGCGATGTTAATGCTAGTCTTCATTATTTGGCTAGATTACTTGAGGCTGAAGATTTAGATATTATTGTAAGAAGATTATCTGTTATTGTCTATGAAGATATTGGTCTTGCTAATCCTAGTATGGGTCCAAGAGTAGATGCTGCGATTAATAGTGCTTTAAGACTAGGACTACCTGAATCTAGAATACCACTTGCAGAAATTGTTATTGAACTTGCTTTATCTCCTAAAAGTAATAGTGCGGAAGCTGCGATTGATGAAGCTTTAAATGATGTTAGAAGCGGTAATGTTGGTGATGTTCCTAAACATTTAAGAAATCCTTCTAATGATTATAAATATCCGCATCTTTATAAAAATGATTATGTAAGGCAGCAGTATTTACCTGATGTATTACTTGGTAAGAAATATTATCATCCTAAAGAGAATAAGAACGAAAAAATATTAAAAGATATTATGGATAAACTAGATACTATGTAAAAAGAGAATAAAAATATTATTTATTCTCTTTTATAATACTATTTATTACATAAGATGCTGCATATATACCAGCAGTACTTGGTACCATCATCATTGATGTAACCATGGTTTTATTTGTTTTTATAGGTTCTTCGGTACTTGATATACATATTACTTTATCTCTAAATTTTTCGTCTTTGACATATTTTCTTAAGGCTTTAGCTAGTGGATCATAATTTGTATCTCTAATATCACTTATTTTTACTTTAGTGGGATCTAATTTCTTACCCATACCACAGACAGTTATTAGATTTATATGTTTCTTATGACACATCTTTATTAATAATTTCTTTACTATCATGGTATCACAAGCATCTATTATGTAGTCATAATCTTCTTCAAATAATAAATCTATATTATCTTCATTTATTTTTTCTTTAATTATTTTTACTTTGACATTACTATTTATACTTAGTATTCTTTTTTTAAATTCTTCTACCTTACTATTACCAATATTTGAAGATAGGGCTATTACTTGTCTATTGATATTTGATATATCAATATTATCATAATCTACTAGTGTAATGTTTTCTATACCACTTCTTATTAGTGTCTCGACAGCATAACCACCTACTCCACCTACTCCTATTACTAAGATATTACTATTTTTTAGTTTAAGATAATTATCTTCACCAATTAGATTTATTTCTCTTTCAAACATATTATTTTTCCTTATATCTTGGTACTTTTTCTTTTAAAGTATTAGTAAGATTAGTAATATCACTATCTGACATATCTTTTTTATCTACGATTAATGCTCTAGATTTATTTATGTATAAATAATATGCTTTTTTTGTTTCTAATACTTTATATAATGAACTATAGTCTATATATTCATCTTTATTAGAGCTTAGTTTGAAGTTATTCTTTTTAAATAGATATTCTATCTTGGTATTTAAGACACTATCTTTAGTTTTTTCTAATTTATGATAATTTAATTTTGGTAACATAGTGGTATTTAGTTCTATAACCCCAAATAAACAAAATATAAATGTTGTATAATCTAGTAATACTCTATTATCTTTGGTGAAGAAATAAATAATTACTAATAGTATTAAAATATTTATTATTAATCTTGGTACTTTTACTTTTTCAAAATAATATACTTCAAGAAATTTTTTTACATTATCAGGAGTATATATTGTTTTATTTTTTATTTCCTTCATATTATTACACCTCACATGTACTAGTATAACATAAATTTTAGATAAAAAAAAGACCCAGATGGACCGACTCTGTAAGATAAAACCCGCGGCGTAAGTCACAGGTGGGTCAGCACAATAGTCTAATTAGGATCCCTATCGGTGATAGGTATTCAACACATAAACTATATTAGCTCCCCGTTTAATATCTTTAGTCGGTTTTATACTAAAGATGTCGTATCCTCTAGGTATCTTAATTATATCATAGGTATATTTTATATTCAATAGATATATTATTATTTGACAATAATTGTACATTATACTATAACTATTATATATAAGCAAAATATTTAATACTGAGATAAAGATGATAATAAATATTTTCATAAGTGAGACCTTAGGCTCACTTATACCCCTTAAGACTACAGGCTTAAGGGGATATAAAGAAAAAGAGAAATTATTTCTTTCTCTTAATTAATTTATATTTACTATTATCACTAATAGTATCTTCACTAATAATAAGTTCTTCGTAAGTATTTGGATTAGTAGCAATTTCAAAAGCCGCTAATGCTAAAGCCTTATCTATTATTTCATTAATTTGACCTTCAGTATAACCATTCTTCTCTATAACTTCAGATATTCTCTTAATAGCAGTTTCTTCTACAGTTAACCTAATATTTAAACTTTCTAGAAATTTCTTAGAAATATTTAAAGAATTATCTTCATCTTTATTTATATTTGCAATATATTCTTTAGTAGTAGGCTTATCTAATTCAATAATATTCTGAATAGATATAACTAAATCTTCTAGTAGACCTTCATTAAGATAATAAATTCTTGTCAATTGCTTACTTTGATTATTTGAAGTATTAGAAAAGCCTTTAATTGTAGGTATTTCTTCTTCATATTTCATGAAATCTCCCATTAGAACTACAAGCATTTTACTAGTATCTATTGTGTAACTATCACCATCTATTTCTATAGTAAATGGTAGACCATTAATTAATCTAATTAGATCTGTTTGATATTCACCAAATAATCTAGCATCATTTTGATCTAATATTGTTATTGTATCTATATCATCCATTACAATAATACTTGTCTCAGCTTTCTTTATATCATAATTACATTTCTTTAAGAGACTAATTAAGATATCATTAACTGTATTTAGTGTTACATTATTTTTATATTTATTTATAGCACTTGTATTTAGTACTGGAATATTTATATTGTCTTCAATTATATTAAATATTTCTTTTTTAGGAGAACTTTTTTCACCATTAATTAGTATACTTCTTGATTTGATATTTTGATAGTTGTTGAAGTCTCTCCAGATAATAGATAGTATTTCTTTGATATGATTATCTTGATTTGGAATTTTCTTTTTTATTTCACTATATATTTTATTTATGTCTATTGCTATATTTTGCGGTGTTTCTTTTTCACTATTTTCATATGTAATGACTTCAGGAAAATATCTTATATAGTAATTTGCTATATCTTCTTCCATTAAAATATTCCCTTCTTCTTTTTCTTGAAATAATATTATAGGCATATTTTTCTCATTTACTGTTCTAACATAGGTTGTTTTTCTTAATTCATTTAATATTATTTTTTTAGCTATAAACATAGGCATATATTTATGTTTATTTATTAATGCTGTTATATTTTCTCTATTACAATAGCCATAGTCTTCTCCTGCTACTATGTGTTTTAGAGTAACATTATGGGCAGTAAATGTATTATTTTTTTCTAGGTATATACCTTCTGTTACATCTATTGGTAAATAATATTCCACTTCTTCATGTTCAAATTTTTGAAATATTATTGCATAATCTTTATTCATAACTTTGCCCCCTATTAATTAATCTCTTACCTTGATATGTGTTTCTCTAAGTTGTTTTTCAAATACTTCACCAGGACAGCCCATCATAGCATCAGCGCCATTTGCTCCTAGTGGGAAAGCGACCATTTCTCTTATGTTTTCTTCATCCTTAAGTAGCATTAATATTCTATCAATACCAGGAGCCATTCCTGCATGAGGAGGAGCACCATATTGGAAAGCTGTATATAAGCTTCTGAATTTTGTTTCAACATCTTCTTCTGTATACCCTGCTAGTTCAAAGGCTCTCTTCATTATCTTAATATTGTGGTTTCTAACGGCTCCTGAAGCCATCTCATAACCATTACATACAAAGTCATATTGATATGCAAGAACATTTTCTAGATTATCTTCTTTTAAAGCCTCTAGACCTCCTTGAGGCATACTAAATGGATTATGACCAAAGTCATACTTACCATCTTCTTCATTATATTCATACATAGGGAAATCGTTTACTATGCAGAATTCATATTTATTCTTATCAATTAGATCTAGTTCACTTCCTAGTTTTATTCTAAGAAGACCTGCTAATTTATTTATTTTATTTTTAGAATCCGCTAGTACGAATAAAGCACTGCCTGGTACTAGATGACATTTATCTATTAGTTCTTTTCTTAGACTATCATCTAGGAATTTATCAATTGAAGACTTAAAGGTCATATCTTCATTTACTTTAATGTATGATAGGCCTACTGCTCCTACACTCTTCATATATTCTTCCATAGATTTGTACCATGAATTAGATTTATCTATATTAGTTACTGTTATACCTCTAATATGTGATGTTTTAAATGGTTCAAAAGTACTCTTAGATAAGATATCAGTAATATCTTCAATTATTAATGGATTTCTTAAGTCTGGTTTATCTGAACCATATTTTAACATTGCTTCTCTATACGGTATTCTTCTAAATGGTCTTGGAGATACTTCTTTATCACTAAAGTGAGTGAATATATCATAAAAGATTTTTTCTCCTACTTCGTAGACATCTTCATCAGTAGCAAAAGACATTTCTAAGTCTAATTGATAGAATTCTCCATATAATCTATCACTTCTTGGATCTTCATCTCTAAAACATGGGGCTATTTGAAAATATCTATTAAATCCTGAGCACATAAGTAATTGTTTAAATATTTGTGGTGCTTGTGGAAGTGCATAGAATTTTCCTTTATACTTTCTTGATGGTACTATGAAGTCTCTTGCTCCTTCTGGTGATGAAGCTGTAATGATTGGAGTTTGTATTTCAGTAAACTTCATCTCTTTCATTATTTTTCTCATGTAATCTAGTACTTCTGTTCTAAATAGTATTCTATCATGTACTTTTGGATTTCTTAAGTCTAGATATCTGTATTTTAATCTGGTATCTTCAAATGCATCAGTACTTCTGTTAATCTCAAATGGTAAGACATTTAGAGCTTCTCCTAGTACTTCAAAAGCTGATACTAGTACTTCTACTTCACCTGTTTTCATATTTGGATTAGTCATACCTTCCGCTCTATGTCTTACTGTTCCTGTTACAGTCATAGTACTTTCTCTAGTTATATCTTTAAAACTTTCGATATCTTCACTAATTAGCTGTATTACACCTGTTTCATCTCTTAGTGTCATGAATACTAGACTACCTAGATTTCTCTTTTGTTCAAGCCAGCCTGCCACTCTTATTTCCTCACCAATATTTGCAGTAGTTACTTCACCGCAATAGATTGTTCTGTATTTGTTTTTCATATTTATCCTTCCCTTCTAATAATATAAAAACACATTAATAATCTATAGGGACGAATATATATCCGCGGTGCCACCCTACTTCACTAATGTGCTCTTTTATTTGGTTTTTATCGGGACCAACCGTTTCTATCTTTTTATATACTATTTGTCACTCATAGTAATAGAAAATCTATATTTATTATATAATTTATCTGTGGTGTTGTCAATTATATTTTGTTATTTTTTTATGGACTAATTGGGTAATTCAAATAAGGTAATTGACTTTTTACTAATTTTGTAGTATATTACTTTGTGAAAAGAGTTTGTATCACTGAACGTTTTGGACGTTAGTCTAGGGATTTTGCATTGGACACGGTGAAATAGCTCTTTTTTTATACAATGTTTTAACTTCTAAAGTGTGTCTTTTATCAGAGACATAGCATATTAGGTGATATTCATTTTTAATTTTTTTTATAAATTTTATTATTGGCTTATTTTGCATGGTGAAACCAACAATTTCTACTTTATCATATTTGGTAATTATCTTAGGAATACAAAAAAAGTTTGTTTTTTTTATTGGAATTTGACCTCTTAATACTTCACTACTATTTGAGTGATGATTTAATATATGCCTAACAGACATATTTTTTAGTGAGAGATTATAATTATTTAAATTAATTTTTATTTGTTTATTAATTTTATTAGATAATTTGCTTCCAATTTTTCCAAAATATAATTTTTTATTATTAGAATTAAATTTGGCTTCATCTACAAAAAATAATATATCTTTTTTATCTTTTACTACAATAACATTTCCGTTTTTGAAGTTCTTAATTTCATCAATTGTATAATATATTAAATCGGAGACATATTTTTTCTCATTTTTTGTTAATAATTTTTGCACTATCTCACTCCTCTTTTATTTTTCTAATTATTTATTATACTATATATTTTGATGTTGTCAAGCAAATTAAATTGGAGCATGTAATTTTATACAGATATATTGTTATATTTAAAATAGATAGTATTTTTAACTATCTATTTTGTCTTTTAATTAAATAAGATTTTTTCACTCTTATATATTTTACTTATTAATGATATTAATATTATTATGTAAATAGTTGATGATATTATGGTTATTAATATGTTATTAGTGTTTATTGTACCAGTTAAAATATCATTTATTACTATGGTATGATTTACTATTGGAATAAAATTTAATATGCCATTTAGATTAATATTTAACATACTTAAAAACATTGGTACACAAGTAATTAAACTTATTGGAGTAAGAGCACTTTGTGCTTCTTTGAAAGTCTTAGTAAAGCTTGCTATTGCTATACATAGACCTGATATGAATAGTGTATAAAATATTAATATGATGATAGTTAAAACTATTGTGATAGGAGTCATATTAAATATGACATTGTCATAGATAGTAAAGTTATTTTTTACAAAGAATAATGATGTTATAGATAAGATTACTCCTATTGACATGGTGATAATACCAGATATGCATATTGAGAAGTATTTGCCTAATATTAATTCTTTTCTTGCTATTGGAAATGTAAGAATGGTCTCTAGAGTACCACGCTCTTTTTCACCAGCGGTACTATCGGTTGAAGCATAGATACTTGATAGTGTTATAGCCATTATTGTGAAAGTTATAGCCATTAAAACTACTTCACTAGCAAACATTGATTCTCCTTTTAATTCATTAGTAGTATAGTTAATGTTATTATATACTTTACTTATATCAATGTTATTTTCTAATAAGTAATTTTGCCCTAGATAATTATTATAACTATCTAAATAATTTGTTATGTACATTAGAACTATACTACCATCTTCTGTTTTACTATTAGCATATATATTATAGTTATTATTTTCTTTAGTGATATAGGCTATAATGTTATCTTTTTTATAGGCTTCCTCCATGTCTTTTTGACTATTATATTTAGTTACTTCTATATCAGGACTTAATAATTCTTTTTCGGTAGTACTTAAATTATAATTTACTCCTACTTGATATTTTGTTTCTTTATTATCACTAGTTAGTGTTTCATACATATAAGACATTAATATTACAAATATTGGAATAAATAATGGAGTTAGTGCCATCATAAGTAATGATTTTTTATCTCTTATTACCGATCTTAATTCTTTTTTTATGGTTATTTTTATATTATTCATCACTATCACCCGCTAATGCAAAAAAGGCATCTCTTAAATTATTGGTATTTGTTTTCTTTTTTATTTCACTTGGAGTACCCGTAGCAATTATTTTACCTTTATTTATAAATATTATTTGGTCACATATAGTATCTGCTTCTTCCATATAATGGGTTGAATATAAGATACAGTTTCCTTTATTTCTTTCTTCTTTGATGGTATCTAGTATTACTTTACTAGATATGATGTCTAACCCACTAGTGGGTTCATCTAAAATATAGTATTTAGGGTTATGTACTAAACATCTAGCTATTGATACTCTTTGAGTTTGCCCAGTAGATAGTGAACTTATTCTTTGATATAAAAAATCTTTCATTTTAAATCTATCTGTTAAGTCTTTTATTCTATTATTTATTTCTTTTGTACTTAAACCATAGTATTCACCACACATAGTAAGTAATTCATAAGCTGATAGATCTTTATATAATTTGGTATTTCCTGTTAAAAAAGATATTCTTTTCTTGATTTCTAATTCATTATCTTTATAGTTTAAGTTATCAATGGTGATGGTACCACTGGAAGGAGTCATAATACCGGATATCATTCTAAGCAATGTTGTTTTTCCTGCTCCGTTGCAACCTGATATTATATACAAATATGGCACTGTTTGCTGTTTTTGATGCTGCAAATATATGTAATAGTTTTTTAATATGCGTCGTTTTATTTCTCAAAAATCGTGAAAATGTGCAGGAAATGTACTTTTAACTAACAGGTTTGTTGGCGAAAGTGGTGGTTTTGTTAATTTTTATACCCAAAGTAGATCACTCATGATTCCGTCGGAAACGAAGATTCCTGACTTGGATAAAATCAATTTGTCATCGGTTTGTAATAAGAGACCTTGGTTGATATGGGGTTGAGCTTGCTTTTGACAATAAGAAAGGAGCTTCCTGCCAAATTTTGTCTGGATATCAGCGAAAGAGACTCCCCACATGGTTCGAAGGCCGGTGATGATAAAGTCGTTGTACCGGGTGCATAGGTCTAAATCCTCGGATTCTATTGTCGGATGCCCATTTTCTATACCGTCTATATATATAGGTAGAGAAGATGGATTCCATTCCCGGTCTATTCCGTTATAAGAATGGGCGGAAGGACCGAGCCCCAGATATTTCTTTCCGGTCCAGTAGGAGCTATTGTGCTTGGAGAAGAACCCGGGACGGGTGAAATTAGATATCTCGTAATGCAAATAGCCTGCTTCTGCCAACCGATCTATTAATGTGGAAAAGAACGAGACGCTTAACTCCTCGTTTATGGGGGTCACTTTTCCCGCTTCCAGCAATTTGTAAAGTGCGGTACCTTCCTCGTAAATGAGGTGGTAGGCGGAAAGATGGGGAACATCCAACCGGATCGCTTGTCGCAAATTCTCTTCCCATGCTTGCTGCGTTTGGTTGGGGAGTCCGTAGATCAAATCGATACTGATATTTGTAATCCCATATTCCTTGCATAGTTCTACTGCTTTAATCGCTTGTTGCCGGTCATGGCGACGATTCAGAAAACGCAAATCTTCCGGATGAAAACTCTGTACACCCATACTGACCCGGTTAAAAGGATAATTACGGAGAAGCGATACATATTCTCGTTTCATGTCATCCGGATTCGCCTCTAAGGTAATCTCCATTTGCTCGGCTACATCAAAATGACGATAGATAGCCTCGAATATCTTGCCAAAATCCTTCTCGTCTAATTGAGAGGGGGTGCCTCCCCCGAAGTAAATGGTTTCTAATGCTTCGTTTCCTATATATCCCTTCCGCAATTCCATCTCTTTTATAAGTGCGTTTATATACGGCTCTTTATACTTCATCTCCGTATTGGAAAAAAAGTCACAGTATAAACACCGCTTGGCGCAAAAAGGAACGTGGATGTATAAACCTGCCATCTGTATGGACACAATTATATCTTTACACAAAGATATAATTTAAATTTCAAAAAACCTTGCTGCTGCACAACATAGTTCTCAAACACCGGGCGATAATTGCTTTTTTCCTTTACAATCTCTAATTTGCGCCCTCGTGAAAGTGATTCACGCCAAATAAACGTATTGTTAAACTCAAATAAATCCTGATATCATGAAAGTATACCAAACAAATGAAATTAAGAACATCTCTATCTTGGGAAGTTCGGGCTCTGGGAAAACCACTCTCGCTGAAGCTATGCTTTACGAGGGTGGAGTTATAAAACGCCGCGGCTCCGTTGAGGCAGGAAATACGGTGTCCGATTATTTCCCGGTTGAGAAAGAGTATGGATACTCAGTTTTCTCAACCGTTTTCAGTGTTGAGTGGCAGGATCGGAAGCTGAATTTCATCGATTGTCCGGGTTCTGATGATTTCGTTGGAGGAGCTGTTTCCGCTCTGAATGTCACGGATACGGCACTGATGGTATTGAATGCCCAGTACGGTGTTGAGGTTGGAACCATTAACCAGTTCCGGTATACTGAACAATTTCATAAACCGGTGATTTTTGTTGTCAATCAGCTTGATAATGATAAAGCCGACTATGAGGGAACCATCGCCCAGTTGAAAGACCGTTGGGGCAGTAAGATCGTTCCGATCCAATATCCGATTAGCTGCGGCCCTTCTTTCAATGC
>ENA-OOSV01001209-OOSV01001209.1-human-gut-metagenome-genome-assembly--contig:-NODE-1209-length-10582-cov-2.158260_pt1 | contig 10582 bp, 5 predicted proteins | sample MGYA00241179_ERZ501216 | MGnify/ENA primary metagenome ERZ501216 (study PRJEB25962, sample SAMEA2042498) | human gut metagenome | biome: human gut; feature: human-associated habitat; material: faeces...
CAGATAGTTGTTGACAATGAAGCCGTACAGAAAGAGACGGCGGCCTACCAGCCCATTCCCGAAATCAGCAGCTTTCTGGACGAGGACGGCAATGATACAATGGAACAGCAGATACAGGCCAACTATCAGCAAATCAAACAAGATATTGTTGAATTAGTGGAGAACGAGTTAATCCGTATTGAGAATGACCCGGAGCTCAAACATCTGTTGGGTGGTAATGAAGGAGAACAAGCTTAATACGGGCTGAGAACGAGAATTTATTAGCTTGGTTGAAGGATTTTAAGCGATTATTTGAATATGGTTAAAACTGCTATTGTCATAAATAGATGATAGTAATCTATGCATTCGTGACCTAATGGTACAATATTTGACAAAGGGATAAGAGTCCATAGTTAAAAACATAATCATGATAGCATAGCCAAACTGAAACTAAATCAGTATCTTTGCACTGCATTTCAATGATTTGATTCATAAAGCCAATGAACAGAATTAGAGGGACATGGCTATAGTGAGTTACTAAAAGATTATGGATTAACATGGATTTATCAGAAGTAATAAAAAAGATATTTGAAAATAACACCTGCTATGCTCTTCCAGAGCATGCGGTCAATCAGGCAGAATCATTAAAATCTTTGTCTCGAGATTTATATACTGACTCAAAGAGGTTTATATACGAATTGCTCCAAAATGCAGATGATTCTTCATTTTATGGTAAAGATGTAGATATTTATATCAGATTCTTTGGTGATATCATGCTTTTAGCTCACACAGGACAACCCTTCACAGCAAGAGACATTGAAGGTCTCTGTTCTGTAAGTCACGGAACGAAAAAGAACTTAATAGAAAAAACAGGTTACAAGGGAATTGGATTTAAATCTGTATTTGGGCAATCAAATAAGGTAATTGTATATTCTCAAAATAATTATTTTAGATTCGATGAAACACATAATTTTGCATGGAGAAAGGAGTGGGAACAATCTCAAAATGAGTGGGAAATAGCTAATGATAGAAAGTTTCTATACCCATGGCAGATGATACCTATTCTTACAGATAAAAAAGACATTCCGCAAGAAATAAGCTCATTTTTATCTTCTGGAAATTGGAATGTTGCGACTTTGGTATACTTAACGAATATAAATGATGTAGAAAATGCTGTAAGAGAACTGATTGAAAATGTGAATATGTTTTTATTCCTGAAAAACATAAAGAGTATTGAATTTAAAACAGATACTATTTATAAAATATCCATAGCCAGAGATGACGAAAAAATAGCAATACATCAGAATAATACTTTAAAAGCAGAGTGGTTACTGTATTCCCAACAGCTTATCATACCTTCTGAAATAAAAGAGCAGATTGTATCTGAAACAAATGTACCAGACAAACTAAAAAAAGCAGCAAATATAGAATTGTCTTTTGCTGCAAGGATCGAAAAAGACCAACTTGTAGCATTAAGGGAGGGTGAACAATTGCTATATGCATATTTACCAACTGGAGAAAAGAAATACTATCTTCCTGTTCTGGTAAACAGCAGTTTTTTAACTTCTGCCAACAGAGAGGCTTTACATGAAAACTCTGTATGGAATCAATGGCTTTTTGAATCTATTGCTGTTGAATTATTTAAATGGATAGCCAGATTAGTTACAAGTCAGCATCAATATCAAGCATATAATTTAATACCACGGAAGTTAAATTATTCAGATTCGCTCGGCAATAAGTTTAATGAAGGCATAGACAAAGCGTTAGATTCTGTTCCATTCATTATTTCAAAGCAGGGAGTATTACTTACCCCAAATCAGGCTATTTTGGATTTTACATTCTTATCGAATAGTACATTTATCGGAGACAATAATATACGGCAGTACGTCATACAAAAAGATAATAAAGCCAGTATAACTCTCAACCCTTTCGTGGCACATACCAATTTCGGAAATAAATTTAAGGAGTTAGGTGTTTCCACTTTTGATTGGGAAGACATGCCCAAACTATTTCAGTTTTCACAATTCAAAGAAAAACATACAATAGCCGATAACATTGAACTAATAAAGCACCTCAAATCACTTATTGATAGGGATATAGTCAGAAAAGTATCTAATAGAACGATCTCTTCATGGGAATTTATTTACGACCATAAAGCAGAGTTTAAAAGCCCTTCTCAGATATATTTCCCGACACCAGATGATAATCATTGGAATGAGCCTGACAGTGAGCTCTCTTTTCTACATCCAGATATTCTAAATTGGGTACTTTCTTCGCCTGATTATAGAATATGGTTGGGTACTTTAGGCGTGATTGAAAAAACAGACCTTTCGTATCTTAGCAAAACAATACTAGCTAACCCCTCTGCATTTATCACTTTCGAAAATGCCATACCAACCATACAGACTATTTACAAATTATATTTAAGTCATGAAGTTAATGAAGAATTACTGAGTCAATTAAATGAACTGAAGATACTTACAAAAAAAGGCAATCTGGTTGCTGCTAATCAATGTTATTTTTCAGATGCGTACCGCCCCCGATTACCATTGGAAGCACTGATTACGGAAGATATATTTGTAAGCGAATTTTATTTACCCAATCGTTCCGATAAAGATGAATGGAAGCGATTCTTTAAAATGATGGGTGTAAAAGAAGGAATTGATATTATCTCATATTATGATCAAACTTCTGTTAGAGATTTTGTTGACATGTATAAATTAAGTTCTGATTATTTTCAAGAAAGCGATAAACTCTTTACTCCATGGATAAATACCTTCAGAGCAGACAAATACAGCGACCTGCATAGTTTATTGTTTTTGTTTTACTCCAATAATTACCAATTTGCAATAAAATTCTGGAATGATGTTATTGAAAACATTCCTTTATCAGAAATTAACGAACTGGCAACTGCTTTTTGGGGTAATCCGGGAATGCCTGGTCGTACATCTGGAAGTAAAGTTAGGAATTATATTAAATGGTACATTTATAACAATGATTGTATCCCTACAAAAATGCAGGATTGTCAAAAAGCAACAAACGTTTTTCTAAACGATAGTAGTATAATTAAGTTAGCAAGTATATATCTTCCTGTATTTGATGGTCCAGATTTATCTTCTGATTGGAAGTCATTTTTTCAATTTAAATCTCAACTGACATTGTCCGATTATCTTGAATTAATATCAAATATAGTAAGTGATGTAACCGAAAAAGGCAAAATTAAGTCCGATAACAGAGAACGTATTCAAGAGGTGTATAATCTTTTACTTGACCTTACTATAAACTGGTCGGATGAAGAAATTGCTCAGGTGAAGGAATGGACAAAGAATATTAAGCTTCCTGACCAATCAGGTTCTCTTCAGACTGTTGATGATCTACGTTATTATGCAGATGGTGATACATCTATCTTTCAGGATGAATTTAATTTTATATTTTTAAATTCGACTAACAAGAAACATCCACACATAGAATTTTTTCTGACTATTTTAGGGATTGAAATCTTCAAACAGGAAAATTTTAGTTTATCCTACAATGAAAATGACAAATTAATTTCTTCCTTAAAAAATAAACTTGAAAGAATAAGTCCTTATTTAGAAAAATGGATTCTGTCGGTAGAACAATCCAATGTGGATTCTATAATTGAAAACTTTTATAGGAAAATTAAAAAATTGGAGATATACGAAGTCCCAGAAATGAAAATAATACATAAAAGCTGGAAAAAAGTAGTACAATTTCATTTAAAGGATGACATTTTATATGTAACATCTCCATGGTATAGTAACGTATCTTTAATGTATTTACCGGATAAACTATGCTATTATCTTGGAATAAAAGGGTTTGAGAACGAACTGGGTTTTCTGTTAAGATCGGAAGAACATGAAATACTATGGCATTTTAAACAGGAACAGATTGAGCTACCAGAGCAAGCAAAAATCGCAGGAGAAAATCAAACTGTTGAAACTATAAATATAAATGAAGATAAAAATGAGATAACCCATGAAGATTTATTAAGCCTAGGTGTTGAAACTGCTGATGAACTAAACAAATTATTAGAAAAAGACAGAGCATTATCTTCTTCATTTTTCCATTCTTCCACTGCTTCCTACGAAAAACTTGAATATGTACAGAAAATAGTAAGACGAGCCAAAACGAACATAAAAGCATATCTGGCAACTATTGGATATGATTGTAGTGAAGCCGCAGAAATTGCACCAAGTATATTTGGTGGAATAAAAAAGGGAGGAAAAGATATTTACGTTGTTACCAGACCATCTGACAATGATGAAGTCTTGATCTATTATACTTCTGAATTTGATGTTTTGGAATATGTAGATGCAGAATTTTGGTGTGAGGACGGAATCAATACACCTAAACAAATAACTTTGGGACAACTTCTAAAAAAAACAGGCATTAACAGAATTCCCATCAAAAACACAGTTATCTCTAACTCTGACATTGAATTATTATTTAATGCTCCTAAATCTGAAACATTAGAATTTAGTCCCATACCATATGCCCCTCAAGAAATTGCTAGAATATTATCCTCTTTTGCCAATACTAATGGTGGAACATTGATTTTTGGTCTGAAAGAGATTAGTCCTACTTCAAACCAAATTGTTGGACTTAGTACCGATTTTCAAGTTGTAGAAATTACAAAAAAGTCAATATCATTACTTTCTCCAATGCCACCAATTACTTATAATTGGGTCAACAATGGAAATAATAATGTTTTTGTAATTCAAATAGAGAAGACGGCTACCGATATATTGTTTGATAATAAAAAATATATCAGAAAAGAAAGTAATAGCACTTTAGAAGTAAATGATCCTAAGCTAAAGGTTATTATAAATAATCCTGATTTTAAAAGAAATGTTGCAATAATTATCGCAATAGAAAATTATGCTCCTATTAATCAAATATCAAAATTAAAATATGCCAAAGAAGATGCTTTGAAATTCAAAGAAATGTTGTCTAATGTGATGAAATTGCCTGATGATGAAATTTTTATGTTCATAGATGAGGAAGCATTCAAAAATAATTTAGAGTATAATTTTCAAGGACTATTTCATTCCTTAACAGAAGATGATCGTTTAATCTTTTATTATGTTGGACATGGTTTTCATAATGGAATTACTAACTATCTATCAACTTATGACACACACAAACATCATATAGCAGAAACATCTGTATCATTAAGTAAAATATTGCTTGATCCTTTACGAAAATCTAAATGTAGAAATGCTCTCATATTTATTGACTCTTGTGCTCAGATTTTTCAGGATGAAAATGAAAGAACTCAAATTTCTGATATTAATGATGGAGAATTAATATTGCTTTCTCATGATTTCCCCAATTATGCAACATTTCTCTCATGTCAAGCAGGTCAAAGCTCATATTCAAGTGATATTTTACAAAATGGAATATGGACACATCATTTAGTTGAGGCACTTAATGGTAAAGTACAAGAAGCAATTAGGGATGGTAAATACATAACAGACAGATCTTTAAGTGATTATCTTTCCAGTAGTGTTGCTGTATATACAAAAGAAGAACTTCATTATGACCAAAATCCCAGAGCTATTCTTGATTCAAGCAATGAAAATGTTATTGTAAAAATAATATAAACGTGTTTTTTCTCATTTTTTTCGTATTATATCAATTAAAGACACTCAAACGAAAGATAATGGAAAATGTTTTAGATTATGTATATAGTCTTAGGTTTCTTCATTGTGGATTAAAGTTTGCATAATTCTTTATTCTCCATAATGCGTATTATGGAAAACTTTATACAACTTGCAAACTCGGATTCAATCCTAAAAAACTGGAAAAGATAGACAATCAAAAGAAAGAACTGCGGAAAGCGTCCCTGCCACAGTTTATTGAAGAGATTTACTTTAAATGCTTTAAAAAAGATGCCTGAAATGTTAAAAAACAAAACAAGAGCTAAAAAAGTAAAAAGCAAAAAGAAGCAAAAAATAATAGAGAAGATTCTAAATACAAGATTGATAAATAATTTTAAATCTGAACAATACAGTTAAAAAATGCCTCTATAGGATATTTTCTTAGGATAGATAAAAAAAACGAGATAAAAGTATTTAGTTTTCAATATTTACAGTATTTTTGCTAATAAAGTATTATGCATATGCAAAAAAAGAACACTATAACACTAAATCGAATATCATTTCTAGAAGAAATTGATATAAAAGACTTGTTCAATGCCTTACAAAGCCATCCCTATGATGAAAAAGAAGGTATTGGTTTTACGACAGTAAACGAAAATGATGATATTATTGAAGCTACCATAATAATAAGAATTCCAACTCAATTACAAGAGTTTGATTCTTTAAGTGGAACTTTTACTGCAAAGAATATTTATATTTTTGATGAGATATCTTTTTTCTTGGATTTGACTAGCAAATTAATATACTCGTTGTGTTCTATTAGCAAACTAAATAAAGTCAAATCTCTCTTAAAAACCTACATTAAGCATAAAGTCATTTATGAAAACCTGCATTTAAATCCTAAGAAAATAATAGCTAATATTGAGTTAGATAACTTTGAGTCTATGATAACCGAATTGGTTATTAAGAAATTTGCATACAAAGATGGTGCTCAAGGAAAATTTGTTGCACATATTTCGAACCCTAATCTTGGATATGAATTGTTAAATACATATTTAGACGAAATCCAGAAAGTAACTTTAGAAATTGAATCAAAAGATTACGAACGTTTTGTTTTGACAATTTCAACTAATAACTCAATCTCTATAAAATGTGAAGAGGATGACTTCTGGTATATTTTCAATAATTTAAAAGCTCATATTTAATCTATGGAAGATCAAGGTGTATTAGGGACAATTTGGAATAAAGAGGCAACAAGATTGCTTTCTTTATTTGGCTGGAATACGATTGGGGACTACGACATGGATGTACAAGGAAAGGATGATAAGCAATATGGCATAGATACTCTTATTACATTCAAAACCCCACTAAAAAACAATAAGCAAATTGCTATTTTAGAAGCCAAAAGATATGAAACGAAGAATTTTAACAAAAGTTTATTGCAGGGATGGATTGAAAGGCTTGATAAAAAATTGATTGAATTAAGAAATTCTGAAAAATTTCAAGAACGTTTTCCTGATTTATCAGAGTGTTCTACTCTAGATATGGGGATTATTGCTATATGGTTTCACGATACGAGAAATTACTATGATTTTCATTCTAAATTTATTGAAATATTACAAAATATATCTGTTTCTGGAAGGACTCGTAAAGTAGGTATGAACAAAATATTTGTAATAGATAATCATAAAATTTTAAGGTTATGTTCAATGCATAAGTCAATAGAGGCTTATGAGTCTGATAATGATGATTCCAAAATTTTCTTTTATTATCCACCTATACTGATTGAAGATAAACCGATAGTAAGAGAACAAGTTTTAACCATTGAATTTATCTTTTCTGATATTGTATTAGCAGAAGCTAGAAAAGATAAAGTTACAGTGGAAAATATTGTATTCTATTTTGGTAAATTAGAAATTCCTTGCTTTCATCAACTTAAAAGTCTGCTAACTCTTTGCTCCTTCTTAGATACTGATAAACCTTTACTCTTATACATATATCAAGAAGATGATGAATTTAGAAAAATAGAGCCTGACATTAAAAGGATTTTTGAAAATGTGAGCTTTAGAATAAAGAGTATGGACAATTTATTTGATTTACCTGGTTATATAAAAGATATAGTACATGAATAACAACAAATACCCCACACCTTATGAAATAGAAGAGGTTTGTAATAACTTTCTTAAAAGAGGTTTTATTAACTCTTTTATGCAAGGAAAAGGCATCTTTTTTATAAATGCCCGGCAAGAGGATTTAGCAAAAGGCTTAGCACCTATATTATTAGGAAAAGAAGAGGTTGACACATTGCGAGCTAGTGCTTATCAAATTGCTTCAAAACATGCATTGAGTGGATTTTCTGTAAAATCAGCAATGGTGAATTTTAGCCTACAAGATGTGTATGAAAAAGTTCGTGATAATGATCGAATATTGCTTGCTAAAGGATATAGATTAGGAAGCTTAATTAGAACGATGAGAGATGGTAAGCCATATTATAAAGGCTCTATTGAATATACTAAGAAGAAACCGGGAAGAATGCAATTTTTAGATAATGAGACGGGATATTCTGAGTTCTATTTTGTTGATAAAGGAAATGGTGAATGGCAAGTAGAAGTAGATGCAAATAAATCTACAGACGGTAAAGAAGTTTTCAAATTAATATCGGGAATGTTAGATAAAAGCACCACTAATGTTGTTAATATAAACATTGATGCACTAAAGGATAAAACAACAATTGAGCTGTTTGATAATCTTGCCCAAATAGGATTAGGAGAAGAGTGGAGATTTTTAGACATCAAACATTTAGCCTTCAAAAGAGGTAGATTCCATAATGAAGAAGATGATGAAGAGAATGATGATGAAGAGTCTTTAAATAAAGAACAATTGACTGGAATAAGTCAAGCTATATTAGAAGGAAGAAATCTGAGAGATGACCCATTTGTTTTGCAATACGAGAAAGAAGGATGTATATTTACTGCCATGACTTATGAATATGAAAATAAAAAGCAGCCAGAAACAATACAACTTCGTGCCGAATTTAAGGGGAATCCCAAAATATTTGAAGTGTCTATAATTACATATAAAATAACAAAAGGCTTGGAAGGAAAAAAGGAATCTGCAATCTTACCAACGGATAGACATCGGAATTTACGTTCAATCTTTTGGAATAATGCTAAAAAGGTTTATTTGGATCTTATTGAAATCTAATTCAAACCTTAAAAATGCCATAACAATTCATTAAGTCATAGTTAGAAACAAAGAATTTTAGCAAAGTGTCTTTTTTAGGGCATTAAGAGCATGCTTAAAGTTCACTACATAATAGAATATGAGCTAACTAGTAAAATTTAGTCTAATTAAAATCGACTATCATTTGTTGTATATCTTAAATATACACCTATATAATATATCACGAAAAACAGAAACAAGCATATTTTATAAAAGAAGGTGTGTCGTAATGAACGATGCACCTTCTTGTGTAATTCGCATATGTCATTTTCCGCCAAATGCCGCCATTCATTTTCACCGCTTTTCAAACCATAATAACCTATCAATTAAATCTCTACATTCGCACCGACGGGCTAAAGTTTACCCGGTATTGATTAATTACTGTATCACTTAAATTATTGATTTTATGGCTAAGAAAAAGCAAGAACAACAAGAACAGAGTCAGGACGAGCATGTAATGGCCATCCTTGACAAGCGAACGAACAAGACCGCAGTCGTTTCCAAAATGAACGAGCAGGACGGCAGTCTCGAAATCGTACCACCCGACAAGAAGAACAACAACAGCTTCCTAAAGCTGGACCGCACATCACCGTTGGAACTGTTCTTCACGAATTTCAAGAACCAGTACGAAAATCCCACGAGTTTCAGTTTCTTCCTCGTACCTCTTCTCCTTTTGGAAAAGACACTGAATGCCGTAGTCCAGATCCGAAAAGGGGAAGATCCCGGAGTGGAAGGCAAAAAACTGGTGGAGAACAGCGAACTCAACGATGAAGGGCGTATCGCCAAACTCGCCCGCCGGTACAAGTTCGACGAACACCAGCTTCCGTGGAAAGAACTCGCCGCACTGGGAGTTGACAAGCAATTGCTCTTTGACAACCACTGTATGGGTGAGATGCTGAAAGGAAGGATTACCTCGATGGCTTTCCCCATCAGCAAGGAAGTGAACGGTGAAAAGAAGGATATGGGGGAAGCCTGTTTCCTTTGTGTCAAAGGAGAGGACGGCAAGGTGCAACTGAAAACTTTAAGCAGGCTTGACAAACCGCAGTATGACCTGCCTACCTATAAAGGAGTATTCACGGATGAGGAAAAGCAGTCGCTTAAAGACACCGGAACTTTGGGAGCAATCAAGGAGATGAAGGACACCCATACGGGAACTGTCTGTAACTGTTATGTATCTTTCCATGAACCGAGCAACCGTATCATAACCATGCCGGTGGATGCCATCAAGATACCCGATTATATCTACGGGAAAAGGCTGGATGACAAACAGAAGCAAATCCTTGCGTCAGGAGGCCGGCTTCCCATCAACGACATACAGCGCAAAAACGATACGCTACTTTCCGGGGTTGCTTTCGTCGATCCGAGAATAATGGACATCGCGTTCAAGCAGTCCGGTGAACAACTGAAGGTCAACGACACTATCATGGGTGCCAAAATCACGCCTGAGCAAAAGAAGATGCTCCAGAACCATGAAATGGTGTTCGTTGAGAATATGCGCTACAAAGGCAGGGTATTTTCCGATGATGTACGTTTCAGCAACAAGAGCAACCAACTGCTGATAGGACGTAACGCCCGTGAATACAAACCCACTATTGATAGCAAGAAAAATGACAAGAAAAAGGAGGTGAAACAGCAGGCACCCCGCCATGTGGCGTCTGTAAAGGCCCAGTCAAAAAAGAGCCTTTCAGTCATGTAACAGGCAGATTGTTCATGTTTACATCAGATATATACCCGGCTCTCTTTTATGGTAGCCGGGTATA
>ENA-OOSV01001215-OOSV01001215.1-human-gut-metagenome-genome-assembly--contig:-NODE-1215-length-10536-cov-2.188627_pt1 | contig 10536 bp, 9 predicted proteins | sample MGYA00241179_ERZ501216 | MGnify/ENA primary metagenome ERZ501216 (study PRJEB25962, sample SAMEA2042498) | human gut metagenome | biome: human gut; feature: human-associated habitat; material: faeces...
TTTCTGTTCCTTTTTCTGTTATTTGTGTTAAAGCATTTCCAGTAGCATTTCTAGCTGTTGCTGTTCTTGCTTCATATCTTCCTATATAATATCCTCCATTTTGGACTACACTATTTTTAAAATTTGTTATACTTTTTGCTGTTGCATTTCCTTTACTTGAAGTTTCTAATTCTTGATAGTAACTATTTATAACGTTACTATCTTGTGCTGTTGGTATTCCATTTGAATCAAATGTATATCTATTTAAATTTATTTCTACTGATGTACCATCTGCTTTTGTTATAGTACCAACTGGTATCCACACAAATTGGCTTCCCTTTGTTGCTGTTTCTGTTACATCTTCTATTACTATTCCTTTATCTACTGTTGTTGCTCCATTTACTATTTTGAATCCTGCTGGCACAACTATTCTATTACCTTTTTCGTCTTTTAATTTAGTATTATCTGTCTTGCTTAACTCCTTATTTATATTATCTGTTATCAAACCAATTTTTTCATCTTCATTAGCATTATTTAAATATTTATTTATCTCATCTTCATATTCATTTAATCTTTGTCCTTGCTCTTTTTCTGCCTTTTCTGTTGCATTTTGAGCTGCCTTTGCATTTTTAAACAATCCTTGGTTTGTTAATGCAGATATTGATATTCCTGCTAATATTAATAAAATTATGATTGTTATTACCAATGCTATTAATGTAATACCTTTGTCTTTATTTTTTATCATAATTTTTCCTCCTTTGTTTTCTATTTTATTTTTTCTTATTATTTGTATTTTTATTCTTCTAATTCATTTTTTATTTTTTACAAATTCTTTTTGCAAAATATTTACTTGAATAAATAACATTTTACTGAATACATTACGACAAAGATATTAAATTTTCAATGTACTTGTTATTTACTTCCGTAAACTTTTACATATTTATTTTAATATATCTTTTTATATTTTTCAATACTTTTCTTATGCTTTTTGCATATATTTTATTATAATTTATAGCATATGTTATTTCAATTCAGTAGTTACTATATATAACATTAAAACTTGACTTTAAACAAATCAAATTATTTATCTTTCTATAATGTATTTATATTAACTAATTTTATAATAAGCTTCACTACAACAAAAAACGATATATTTAAATTCAATAATTTAAACATATCGTTTTTATTAATATAAATAATTTTGTGGATTATATGCCACTCCATTAACTCTTATTTCAAAATGTAAATGTGGACCTGTTGAATTTCCAGTTGAACCAACAGCAGCTATTGTTTGTCCTTGTGATACCGCAGTTCCAGCACTATAATATAATTTACTACAATGTCCATAATATGTTTGAACACCATTACTATGAGTAATAACCATCAAATTTCCATATGAGCCCTTCCATCCAGAAAATGTAACTGTTCCAGAAGCAGCAGCAGCTACTGGTGTTCCTGTTGATGTAGCAATATCTAATCCTGTGTGAGCAGAACTTCTTATTGAACTTCTAACCCCAAATCTAGAAGATATTATTCCAGAAACAGGTTTTATCAATGCCACTCCTAATGCCACTTTTGTACTAGAAATTGTCATATTAGTATTTACAGTTCCTGTTGCAGTTTGTTTCGTTGCACTAGATTTTTTAGTTGAAGCTACAACTACATTTTGAGGCTTTGAATATAAACTTGCAACAGCATCGTCTATATTATCCATTACTTTTAATTCTGTATCATACTTCTCAGAAATAGTTATATTATCAATATTAGCACTATTTTTCTCCTTTAATTGATTAACAATATCTTCCGCTTCTGTAAAATTTGGCACATACACTTTTTCCTCTTGATTCTCCAATACAGCATAATACCTATAATAAGTAGTTCCACCAGACTTTATCGTATTAAAAATACTATCATCATTAGACTTTACATCTCTCTTCAAAAGACATATTTTATATTGTGGTAAACTGTCTATTTGAACAAATGCTGTATTTTCACTTTCACCATTTTCTATGTATTCATTTATTTGTGTTTGTAATTTACTTTTATTATCTGTATATCCCAACATTTGCCCATCAAGACTAACACTATAACTTATTTTATAAAACAAAGCTACTATTGCTAGTATAAATAAAAGAGTAACAGATATTAGGATTATCAATTTCATTGACCTTCTTGTATGTATCAATACTTTTTTAAACATTACAACTTCTCCTTATAATATTCTGACAATATTTTATACTCTTTTTCACTTTTTTGCAATAGATAAAGGAAAAAATGTAATTAAACAATCACAGTTCAGTAAAAACAAGTAACAATTACTCTAAATGGTAATATATCAATATTTAAGGTCAAAGCCCCAAAGGTAGACCCCAGATATGTTTTTGACTAAAAATATTGATATATTACCATTTAGAGTAATTGTTACTTGTTTTCATTGAACTATAAATATCTAGAAAAAATTATTGTTGTAATTCTGTCTTTACAGTTTCAACTTCTGTTTGAGAAGCCTTTTGAGCTGGTTTATAATACCCTTTTGCTTGTGCAATTTTAAAAAGCTCATATTGAAAACTCTCATCACCATTTCTTATTTGTTGAAAAGCCTGTCTTAACCCCATATTTTCTGCTTCTGAAATAGCAGTTTGATATGCTGTTAAATCTGATTTAACACCTGCTAAAATATCATTTACCATAGTTTTTTCATCCATGTTATTCCCTCCTTCTAATTATTTAAAAAAGACATTAATTTTTGTTTAGTATTTAAAGCATCCTGTGCTGATTTTGTAAATAATTGTTTTATTTGTGGATCAACTGCTTGTGCTGAATAAGTATTTAATTTTTGATAAATTGTTTCATGTGCTCCTATAAAATGTCTTAAATTTTGTAATTCCATTTGATTTAAATCTGCCATTTTTATCTTCCTTTCTTTACGCTTCTTTTTTCATTGTCATTAAAAATTTTAAAAATTTCATTTAACAAATCCTATAACAAAATTTAATTTTGCATATATAAGCGTTATTCTTTAATTATCTTTTACATTTTTTAAAATTTTATTCGATTTTTTTAATTAAAAAAGCAATGTAAAACATAGAGACGTTGTAAAATATTTGAAATTTTTTTATTTTCAAACATTTACAACGTCTCATTAATATTAAGGATCAAAAAACTGTCCCCGACTTCCTAAAAATTATTAAATTATCTCTAAATTAGCAAATTTTGCCATTAATCGTTTATGTCCAACCTTATCAAATTGGATATCAACTTTTAAATCGTCTCCCTCTGGCTCAACATTGCTAATCACACCTTCACCAAATTTCTTATGATAAATTCTAACTCCTGCCTTATATTGAGACAAATCTACATTTGAACCAGAACTCTTCTTTGTTAAATTATTTAAAAAGCTCTCTGCTGTTCTAAACATAAATCCATTATTATTTGAATTACTACTTGCTGCTACAACTTTTGGTTCATTTTTATCAATTTTATATGTTTTAATGTTTCCATTATCTTTGCTTCCATATGTCCAACTATATTTTGAATCTCCAAATGTATTACTGCTTTCTTTCTTTTCTCCTAATGTTTCATCATAACCATCTAATAAATCACTTGGTATTTCTCTTAGGAATCTTGATACTTGATTACAACTTGTTGAACCAAAAATAGTTCTTTGTTTACTACATGTTAAAAATAAATGTTCTTTGGCTCTTGTAATTCCAACATAACATAGACGCCTTTCCTCTTCTAGTTCTTTTGGTTCTCCAATAGATTTATATCCTGGAAATATTCCTTCTTCCATTCCAACTAAAAATACTACTGGAAATTCTAGGCCTTTTGCACTATGTAATGTCATAAGTGTTACGTTTTCTTCTGTTTCCTCCATATTGTCTATATCACTTGATAATGTTATTCCCTCTAAGAAATCACTTAATTTATTATCAGCTGATTCATCTTCAAATTCTATTGCAACTGTTAAAAACTCGTCCAAGTTTTCTATTCTATTTTCTGCTTCTATTGTATTTTCATTTTCTAACGCTTTTGTATATCCTGATTTTTTAAGAGTTTCTTTTATTAAGTCTGATATCTTCATATTATCTTTTTTTGTTCTTAATTCTTCTATTACATTAACAAATTCTCTTGAATTTAAAAACACTCTATTTAATCCATATTGTTCTGCATTTTTTATAATTTCATACATTGGAATTCCTGTATTGTTTGATAATTCTTCTATTTTATCTAAACTTGTTTTTCCAATTCCTCTTTTAGGTTCATTAATTATTCTTTTTAGGCTTAAATTATCTGATGGATTTTGAATTAATCTTAAATATGAAATTATATCTTTAATTTCTTTTCTTTCATAGAATTTAAGACCACCTATAATTTTATACGGAATGCTTTCTCTTCTTAAAATTTCTTCTATTGCTCTTGATTGAGTATTCATTCTATACAAAATAGCAAAATCTGAATATTTATAATATTCTTCTCTTCTTAAATGTTCTATTTGTTGTGCTATATATGTACCTTCATCATATTCATTATTTGCAGAATAAACTACTGGCAAGTTTCCAACTTCATTCTCTGTCCATAATTCCTTTTTATATGTAACTTCATTATTTTTTATTACAGCATTAGCAGCTTTTAATATGTTTCCTGTACATCTATAATTTTGTTCCAATTTAATTATTTTTGTTCCAGGAAAGTCTCTTTCAAAATTTAAAATATTTGAAATATCTGCTCCTCTAAAACTATAAATTCCTTGGTCATTATCACCAACAACTGTTATATTTCCGTTTTTTGAAGCAAGCATTGTTACTAATGTAAATTGTGCTTTATTTGTGTCTTGATATTCGTCAACTAATACATAATGAAATTTATCTGAATAATATTCTAAAACATCAGGATTTTCCATTAAAATTTTGATTGTATAATTTATAATATCATCAAAATCTATTGCATTATTCTCTTTTAATCGTTTTTGATACATTTCATATACTAATGCAATTTTTTCTTTTCTGAAATCTCCATTTGCTCTTACTGTATATTGTTCTGGTTCTAGCATTTCATTCTTTGCATTACTTATTTCTGATAAAACACTTCTATCTGTAAACATTTTGTCATCTAATCCTATTGATTTTATACAAGTTTTTACTAACGTTCTTTGGTCAGATGTGTCAAATATTATAAATGATGAATCAAATCCAATTCTATCTATAAATCTTCTTAGTATACGTACACATATTGAGTGAAAAGTTCCCATCCATATATCTTCTGCTACATCTCCTACCAAATTTCCTATTCTTTCTTTCATTTCATTTGCTGCTTTATTTGTAAAAGTTATTGCTAATATGTTCCATGGTTTTACTTGTTTTTCTCCTATTAAATATGCTATTTTATGTGTTAATACTTTTGTTTTTCCACTTCCAGCTCCTGCTATTACTAAACATGGTCCTTCTGTATTTACTACTGCTTCATATTGTTTATCGTTTAATCCTTTTAATATATCTTGCATTTTTTCATCCTTCCTATGAATTTTTCATTTTATTATTACAGTTTATATTCTCTTTTTTGCTTTCAAGATTATATAATTTTGCATTTATAAAGTCAATAGTTTTCCAAAGTTTTTTCAAACATTTTTTCGCTATTTTTGTTACAATTTTTATAATTGTGTTGCAAAAATTCCAATTATAAATCCAATCATATTACCAATAGCAGACATTCTACCATTGTATAATTTATTAGACTCCGGAATCAGTTCCCCAGAAACAATATATAGCATTGCACCAGCCGCAAAGCTTAGGCAAACTGCTATTACAGTTTGTGAAATTGAACCAATTATTGCTCCAAAAAATGCACCAACACCTGTTGTAATACCAGATAATATTACATAAAAAATAACTTTTGTCTTTGACATTCCTCCATTTTTCATAGGAACAGCCATCGATATTCCTTCTGGTATATCATGTAAACAAATTGCAATTGCCAAACCAAGTCCCAAACGCATAGAAGCCTCAAAGCCAGAACCAATTGCCAAACCTTCTGGAAAGTTATGTATTGCCAAACCAATTGAGACAATTATTCCAGTTTTTAATAAATCATTATTTTTTGCATACTTTTGTTGTTTTTTACTAAAATTTTTTTGAACTATCACATCGCAAAAAATCATGGATATTATTCCTATTAATACTCCAAATACAATTCCATATATACTGCTAATCCCTAGTGCTTCTGGTATTAAATCAAAACATATTATAGACATCATTAATCCTGATGCAAATGATAATATAAAACTTAAAAATTTGTTAGAATTCTTTTTGATTATTATACCTAGTATTCCTCCTATTGTTGTTCCAAATGTACCAAAAAATAAACCTAGTAATGTTGTTTTTAAAATCTCATTCACAGCGATTTCTCCTTTTTTACAATATTACTAGATTTATATGTTATCTATTTATAATTTATTATATATTTATTTTACATCTCTTAATTTATTATATTTAAAATATGTAAATGTTCCAACTCCTACTAATCCTAATATGCTTAAAACTAGTCCTATTCCAGCGCCCGCATGTGGTAAGCTTCCTGTTGCAGTTGTTGAATCTTGTTTTCCATTTGTTGTACTATTTGTACCATTAGAATTTTGCTTATTATTATAATTTTGTTCGTTATTTTTATCACTAGTTGAATTGTTTGTTGAAGCTGCTACTACTGTAACAGTACAAGTTGCTTTTTTGCTACCATCTTGTGATGTTACTGTAATTATAGTTGATCCTATTTTTTTAGGTGTTACTTTTCCAGCATTATCAACAGTTGCAACTGATTCATCACTTGATGTCCATGTAACAATTTTATTTGTTGCATTTGATGGATTAAAAGTAGGTTTTAATGTTAAAGTTTTCCCTAATTCTACATTAGCTGTTTTAGCAAGTGTAATTCCATCTAATGCAATATCTGGTTGTAAATTATCAAGTAAAATATATCCATATATATCTTTTAAATTATTTCCTGAAAAATAAACCCATAAATAATACAATCCTGTATCTGGTGCTGATATTTGTCTTACTGGATAACCATATCCATTCATTCCTTTACTGTCAACATGTCCATTCCAATATCTCCATTTAGTCCAACTGCCTTGTGGAATGCTTGTTTTTAAAGAATTTTGTAAGGTTGTAACATCTCCATTTTTTGCTTTTATTTCTTTATATTTATTTATAATATTTGTATCTGTAATTTTTTCATATTGATAATATGCTGTACTATTCGCAGCATTTCTTATTGCTACACTTATACATTGACTCTCATTAGAATCAAATTCCTTTCCATTTTGTAAAACTGTTGTATTTGTTACTTTTAAAAATGGAATCTTTAAATCAATAGCATATGGTTGCAAAACAACTGTATCTGCTGTTTTATCTTTTATTGTAATATACCCTGTATTCACTGCATTCACAACATCTCTTAAATCATTAGTGGTTGTAATTATATCTATTGTTGCAGTAGTAGCTGTATATTCTGTTATTAAATGCCAAGTTTCTACTTGTGTTGCAGCAGTTTTAGTAAGTCCAAATTCATATTCATGTGTTGTATTTAATGTAAGTCCTGTAAAATTAAATTTTGTACTTCCATTATTTGAATATACATTTTTAGTAACTCCAACTGCTGCATTTGCAATATTGGGAATTAAAAAGATAATTGCTCCTATAATTATTAATATCAAAATTAAATATTTTTTTCTTGTCATATGTTTTCCCCTTCTTTCACTACTCATCTATTTTTTTACCAAATATAGATTTTGCAATATTACCAACAACTGGTAATTCTGGATCTTCATCTTTATTTGCTTTAACTATTCCAATAATAATTAAAACTATATAAAGACCATAAATAAATGTTTTAAAAAATGGTATATAAATAGGTATAAGTTTATATGCTGCTAAGATAACCATATATGCAATTCCTATAACAATTGCTTGTGCAGCATGAATTTTTGTATTTTTTGTATTATCCTTAAATCCAAATAATACAATTAAACCTCCTACCCAAGTAAATACATAAGCTAAAATTGCTTTGCCTTTTTCTGTCATTATGATTCACCTCCTTTTCAATTTTTTATTATTTGTCACATTTTAAGTTTAATATACCATTTATGTTGAAAATTGTAAATAGTTTTTGATAGTTTACTTATATTTTTTCTAACAATACTTATACTATTTTATAAGTATTGTTGTAGAAATTGTTAGAAAACATTATATTTTTTATAAGTTTACTATTAAAAAGTATAAGGCTACTTTGTTTACATTTAGATTTTTTATTTTATAATTGTAATAATTGGAGGTATACTATGGAAAAATCTGAAGAAGATAAAAGAAGATCAGACATTGCAAAAAGTCTTGGAAAAAATTTATTAAAATTTAGAAAAGAAAATGGACTTACAAGGGAAGAATTAGCTGAAAAAAGTAACTTATCTGCCAATTATATCTACGGTTTAGAAAATGGAACTTATTTACCCGGTTGTATTGCACTAATAGATTTATCAAATGCTTTAAATATAAATATTTCTCAATTATTAGATAACTATATAAATAATAATAGAAAAAATATTATAGATCAACTATCTCTTGAAATAAGCAAATTATCAGATAGAGATGTTCAACTAATATTAAATATTTTAAATTTTTTAAATAAAAAATAGCCAATACATTTTGTACATCATTATACAAAATATATTAGCTATTTTATTTTATTCTTCTTCCCCTTTTAGTCTTTCAGCTCTATCTGCTGCAATTAAATTATCAACCATCTCATCTATATCACCATTTAAGAAATTCTCCATTTGATAAATGCTCATACCAATTCTATGGTCTGTAATTCTACCTTGTGGGTAATTATAAGTTCTAATTTTTTCACTTCTATCACCAGAACCAACTTGTGATTTTCTAGCATTTGAAATTTCACTATCTTGTTTTTGTTTTTCCATTTCATACAATTTAGTTCTAAGCATTCTCATAGCATTATCTCTATTTTGGAATTGAGATCTCTCTGTTTGACATTCTACAACAATACCTGTTGGTTCATGTATAAGTCTTACAGCTGATGATGTTTTATTAATATGTTGTCCACCAGCACCAGAAGAACGGAAAACTTCCATTTTAATATCTGCTGGATTTATTTCTATCTCAACATCTTCTACAACTGGAAGTACCGCAACAGTTGCAGTTGATGTATGAATTCTACCACTACTTTCTGTATCTGGAACTCTTTGAACTCTGTGTACACCACTCTCAAATTTTAATCTACTATATACACCTTTTCCAGTAACCATAAATGTTATTTCTTTATAACCACCAAGTCCTGTTTCATTTTCATTTAAAACTTCCATTTTCCAATGTTTTCTTTCAGCATACATTGTATACATTCTAAATAATGTTCCAGCAAATAATGCTGCTTCTTCTCCACCAGCACCAGCTCTTATTTCACAAATAATATTTTTATCATCATCTGGATCTTTTGGAATTAATAGGAATTTTAGCTCTTCTTCTAATTTAGGTAATTTTTCTTTATTATCATAATATTCCATTTCAGCTAATTCTTTTAGTTCTTTATCTTCCATCATTTCTTTTGCTTCATCCATTGCTTGTTTTGCTTGTTTATATTCTCTAAATTTTAAAACTATATCTTCTATACTTGCATGCTCTTTCATCAATTTTTGCCATTCTGATTGATTTGATATTACTTCTGGGTCACTTATCATTTTTGTTAATTCTTCATATCTTTTTTCTACTGCTTCTAATTTTTCAAACATAAAAATTCTCCTTTCACTGCGCTTCGCTCCGTTCATCGTCATCCAAAATTTTTCAAATTTTGTCTTCCAATTTTATATCCTTTTGGTATTATACTACAAAACTATGAATTTTACAACTCTATATAATTATAATCAATATTTTTATTTTTTAAAATATTTTTTTCTCTATTGGTACAAGTAAAAATAATAATTTGTCTATCAGAAAACTTTGTATTTAAATATTCCAAAATATTTTCCAATCTATCATCATCATAAAAAGCAAAAGCCTCATCTAAGAAAATAGGAACACTTTCATCCGAAAGTTCATTAATCATAGAAAGTCTTAATGATAAATATAATTGATCAATAGTTCCAATACTAAATCTATTAACAGGAACATAATCTCCATTTTCCAATGCAACAATTAGACCATCACTTTCATTAAACATAACTTTATCATATTTACCATTTGTTATATTAGAAATATTATTAGATAAATTCTCTGTAAACTTAGGGGTTACTGAATTTTTCATTTTTTCATACGCCTCATTTAAAACTTCTTTTGCCAAATTCATACTTATATTTAAATTTTGTAGAGTTGACATTTTATTATTATTGTTAACCAATTCTTCTTCTATTTTTGACAAATTATCTAATTGTGGTTCTATATTTTTTTTATCCAAATTCAAAGTATGTAATTCAATTTTTTTATTATTTAGATTTTTTTGATTTTTTTCAATTTCAAAATTTATATTTTCTAAATTATTTAAATTAATAAAATT
>ENA-OOSV01001229-OOSV01001229.1-human-gut-metagenome-genome-assembly--contig:-NODE-1229-length-10442-cov-1.362954_pt1 | contig 10442 bp, 10 predicted proteins | sample MGYA00241179_ERZ501216 | MGnify/ENA primary metagenome ERZ501216 (study PRJEB25962, sample SAMEA2042498) | human gut metagenome | biome: human gut; feature: human-associated habitat; material: faeces...
TTGCTACCGTGCTGACAATTCCTGCTGCGGGGAGTGAAATGAGTAACAGTACCGTGATAACCAATGAGGACGGTGATTTGAAAAAAGGTTATTCCAATAATCTGTGCCGTTGCAAATTTGCTGTGATGAATCCGGAACGGACTTATACATTGCCCAACTATCAGACAGCTTGTGGTGTAACGGACATTATGATGCATACCATGGAACGTTATTTCTCTCATGATGACGATATGACAGTGACTGATGCCATTGCTGAAAGTATTCTCCGTACGGTAAAAGATAGCGTTTTTGAAGTACTGAAAGAACCGGAGAATTATGTACATCGTGCCCAAATTATGTGGGCAGGTAGCTTGGCACACAATGATTTGACGGGATGTGGAACAACTGGTGACTGGGCAACACACCAGCTTGAACATGAACTGAGTGCACTATTCGATGTAGCACATGGTGCAGGTCTGGCAGCTCTTTGGGGAAGCTGGGCACGGTATGTCTACAAAGAAAATATAACCCGTTTCGCTCAGTTTGCCGTGAATGTGATGGGTGTAACAAATGATTTCAAATCACCCGAACATACCGCTTTGGCAGGCATTGAAGCCATGGAAGATTTCTATCGCGCAATTGGAATGCCGGTTAGTATTTGCGAGTTGATAGGACGGCAGGCCACTGACGAAGAAATCAAACTCATGGCAGATAAGTGTAGTTCCGGTGGTAGTACAACAACCGGAAATTTGAAGGTTTTACATCGCGATGATATGAAAAATATCTATCGCATGGCAAATAGATAACGGATTTTTTATTGTTTTTCTGACAAATACTTGTTATCTTTAGGGGCATATATCAATTGGGGGGTAGTAAAAAAGTCCTGACCCACAGGCAAAGAATATGAGAATACATTTTGAAATTAGAGAAAAACTACCTGAAATTATCGAAGAGATCCTGAATTGTGAGAGATGGACAACTTTAGTAAAAGAGGATATTTCAGGCAGAAAGTTGGTTGTCATCCGTGATCCGAATTACAATTCGGAGGCGACAGTAGAAATCTATGCCCGCGAGATTACCATCAAGACGGCATGGTCAAACTACACGTATCGCTTGTTTGTTTTGGGTGATAATGTTTGGTGTGAGTACAATGGTGCTTATCGCGGACTGTTGGAACAAAATCTATTGCCTACCATCACTCCCAGGGAAGGTTTGTTGGAATCTGAGGTATTGGATAGCTCTTTGTACGGGAGTGAAAAGAGGAAACTCAGAGAGTATGCTGAAGACAATTTGAAACTGAAAAAATTCCGTCGAGAGAACTTTAATGAAGATCGTACAGGTGTGGCTCATTTTGACCATCCCAAGAGGGTATATGACGAATTCATTAAAGAAGATTACGTGGTCCCATCTTCCGACGAATAGCGAGGTAGGAAGATGATCATCAGTGCCAGTCGCAGGACGGATATACCTGCTTTTTATTCGGAGTGGTTTCTCAATCGGATAAAAGAAAGGTATGTTCTGGTACCTAATCCGTATAATCCTAATATGATCAGCAGGGTCAACCTGGACCCTGCTGTCATTGATTGCATTGTCTTTTGGACGAAGAATCCTGCACCGATGATTGATAAACTGGACAGATTACAGGACTATAAATACTATTTCCAGTTTACACTGAATCCGTACGGAACGGAACTTGAAAGTAAACTGCCACCACTTCAAAAGCGTATAGATACATTCAAACGCCTTTCTGACAAGATAGGAAGGGAGAAAGTGGTGTGGCGATATGATCCTATTCTTACGAATGAACAATACACAGTTACTTTCCACCAAGACAAATTTGCAGAAATGGCATTTGCTTTGCATGACTATACTGAAAAGTGTATGCTGGGCTTTATTGATCATTATCCGCATGTGCGTTCCTTTCTCCGTGAATTTCATATCGAGCCGTTGATAAAGGAAGATATCGATGCCATGACCATTTCATTTAAGAAGGTTGCGGATGAATGTTCGATGGAGTTGGATACTTGTACAACGAAGGTCGACTTATCTCATTTGGGTATTTCGGGTGGAGTGTGCGTTGACAATAGGTTGATTGAACGAATTGTCGGATATCCTATTATTGCCCGTAAAGACAAGAATCAGCGGGACATTTGCCGTTGTGTGGAAAGTATTGACATCGGCACTTATGAAAGCTGCCTTAATGGCTGCATTTATTGCTATGCTATTAAAGGTAATTATAATACGGCAAAATTTAACCGGAGTAAACACGATAAGGATTCTCCGATGCTAATAGGAGAAGTGGATAAGGACGCAGTGATTAAAGAACGGGAAATGAAGAGTCTGCGTACCGATCAGCTTTCTATGTTTTATTAAAAAATCATTCTGACCGGAAACAATTATTGCTTGGATTGTTGTACCTGATAAATAACTTATAATTTAGTGTATCCTTAAAATAAAGAGCATGGAGAAAGAGACTGAGCAAGAATTGATCAAAAAGATGATTGGCTTTCAGAAAGAGGAAATAACGTCGAGTATTATATACCGGAAGTTAGCGGTAAAGGAAAAGGATATTCATAACCGGGAGATATTGCAACGTATTGCAGAGGATGAAAGTAGGCACTACGCCACACTACGAGGCTATACTCATCAGGATGTCAGTCCTAATCGTTTTGAAATCTGCTTTTATGTATGGTTAGTGCGTCTGCTGGGTGTTACGTTTGCCGTTCGTCGTCTGGAACTGGGAGGGAAAGAAACGAGTGGGGTATATTCCCAATACCCGAGTATGGAACACTTTGCCGAGATGGCGCGGGATGAGCAGCACCATGAAGAAAAGCTTATTGAAATGATAGATGAGGAGCGCTTGCAATATATGGGTTCGGTAGTCTTAGGGTTGAATGATGCTTTGGTAGAGTTTACCGGAGCATTGGCAGGTTTCACGCTGGCACTGAATGATACGAAACTGATTGCGCTGACCGGCAGCATTACAGGGATTGCAGCGGCACTTTCTATGGCTTCTTCCGAATATCTTTCCACTAAATCAGAAAAGACTCATAATAAGCGTCCGGTTAAGGCAGCTATTTATACGGGGATAGCTTATATCATAACCGTAGTAGCTTTGGTAGGTCCGTTTATCTTATTGTCAAGTCCTGTTCTGGCTTTATGCATCATGCTGGTGATGGCATTGCTGATTATTGCCTTTTTCAACTATTATTATGACATTGCCCGTAATGAAAGCTTTAAACGCCGTTTCACGGAGATGGCGGTGTTGAGCTTCTCCGTGGCCGGAATCAGTTTTCTGATAGGTTATTTGCTGAAGACAGTGACGGGAGTAGGGGGATAGGGATATCCGGATACCGGACTCCCTTTAGATATCCTCAGTGTACAACTGACTGCCCGAACGAAATTTACTTTTCATGAAACGTACCAGTGATGCCGGATATAACACACGTATGCCATCTCCAAAGCCTAAGATTTCACGTTGCAATTCATGATTGATGACTACTGTAATTTGAAAAAACATGGAACCGTCTTCTCTTTGTTCTATGAGATGCTGGCTTTTATGAATAGGTTTGGTCAGGACATAAGGGGCATGTTCCGGATTTACCCAAAAACGTACTTCTTCGGGGTGTTGGTTGATTCCTTTAGTTACACCTACTATATCATCGAAAAAGGTAGAAGGGTCGAAGTTACTATTTCCGTAATAGGGCTCATCTTTTGCCGGAGCCAGTTCCAGTATACGGTCGAGTGCCAGATTGTAGAGCATACGCGTATTCTTCTTTGAACCGAAGACGAACCAGCGATTCCGGTATTCTTTCAATAGATAAGGATAGAATACGAATGTAGCTGCTGAGCGTGCTTTGAAAGAACGGTATTTTAAACTTAACGGTTGCTGGTTCAAAATGGCCTGGTAGAGATCATTGAGATAGTTTAATCCTGTCAGACTATTATTTTTTTCAAAATCAATGATGGGAGTAGTCTTCTGTCGGACTGAGGTGACATGGTCTTCCAGACGACTGATAATGTCTCCCATACCCGAGAAATAAGAGAATCCATTGAATTGTTTCAGAAGTTCCACGGCTTCCGACATCACTTTCAGGTCCTGTTCGGAAAGGGGCGTATTCGTAATGCTGTATTCCGGATCTTCGTATGTATAGTATTTATGGTCTTTCACCACGATTGGAGCATTGTAACCCAACTTTTCACTACGCATCAATTGGATATCCATTTGCACGGTGCGCTTACTGATGCCTTTGTCAATACCTTCATATTCATACAAAGCATCGGAGCAGGCATCCACTAAATCTTCGAGTGTCCATTTCCGGAAACGGTTCCGCAGACAAGTATCTATTGTTTTGTAGCGGATTAAGGCATTTCTACTGACAGGCATAATTGACTTTTTTAGAGTTTTCGAACAAAAATAGAAAAAAAGTTTCAACTACGCAAAAAGGCTGCGCAGTTGGGTATGTAACTTTGTCCCGGAAACAAGAAAACAGGTCAAGTATGGGTTACTTCAACAATCATCTGTTAAATGAAAATCACTCATGCAATTATCAGTTTTCTTTTTTAAAGGAACAGTAGCTCAGTGGGTAGAGCATTATATAATCAAGGTCAAGGAAGACTTACTTCAAAACAGCAGGAATGCTTCATCTGATATTCACAGTCTTCCGATTACCTTTTAAAAAAATGAAGTATGAAAAAGGATTTATTGAAAGTTTCTATCCGGCAGAATGCTATTTATTTGCCTCCGGTAGAAGGAATGGGAGAGAAGAAGAAGCTGACTTCGACAACGGTGGCTTTGGTAGCTCAATTGCGTAAAATGGGCTACGGGGTGTCGGAAGAATTGTTGCATACGATCAATGAAATTACTCCGGCTGAACAAATGGAAGTATTTCAGGTGATGAAAGAAGTTTTAGGTGTGAATCTGAACTGGGCACCATTGGTGAAAGGGTGGGATACGCCTACGGGAGAAACACAACTTGATCACTTGATTACGTGGATCACTAACCTGTTTCAGATAAAAAAAGGAGTGAAACTGCCATGCGGACATATAATTCCGGATAATACTTTTCCATTAGAAAGATATAACGGTTGCCCTTTCTGTGGAACACCTTTTGAAACGGCAAGCACGGAATATTTCGGTCAGGGGAGCAAGCTGAAAGTGTTGGAACTTTGGCAGACGGCAGAGCTGGAAGGCTTCTTCAAAGATTTATTAGAATCGCGTACGGCTCTGGATGCTACACAAGCGGATAACCTGAAGATTTTGCTTTGTGAGCTTCCGCTACCGGATGTTAAGGTGAAAATGAAGGAAACCGTGATGCTGGTGATAGATACGCTGGTTGAACAAGGCAGAGAACAGGAAGCACAGGCTTGTTTCTCGAGTCCGAATGATGTATTACGTTATTTGTGGTACAAGAAAACCGGATTCCTGCAAATCATAGAACCCAAAACAATCCTGCGCAAGGCAGGTAGAAACCATGCGCATATGTGTGCGGGACTGGATAAAAGTAAATCTGCGAAAGAGCAAAAACGAGAGGAACTGAAGTTGAAGTATACTCGTCGTGAATGTCGTATGGTGGCTTCTTGGTTGAACAATATGAATATGGATCCCGAGAAATCATGCGAGATAATGCATCCTAAAAGGGAAATGTGGGTACGGATGATACGTGCCTTGCGTTTGGCAGAGTATGCCCGTAAAGAAGAATTCGGGAAACTGAAGGAGTTGATGGATATATTCTATAACCAAGCATACACCGTATGGCAGGGAGAGGTAGAGCACTATCGCTTGAAAGCAGATGCGATACGTACACTTTCATTATTGAAAGAACGTCCGGGACTGTTTGCCCGTTCGTTGTTTGCCAATATGTTGTGGTTCGGTCCGGAAGATACTCTGGCTGCTTTCAGGGAAGTAGTTCATCTGCTGCCTGCACGCTTGATTCTTACATTAGGTATGTATGCTGAAAATTATTTCGATCCGACACGTAAAAGAATGGTGAAGCCTCTGGGTGGAAATGCAAAGGTGATAGAACCATACTATTTAGTTGGACTTTATCAGCCTGAACAGTTGATGGATATGGTGGAGCAGGTGAGGGGATTGTGTAAAGAGGTCGTTTCAGTCCGTTTTGCGAAGGTTGCTACCGAAAGCAAAAGTATGTATATAGATCCCATGTTATACTGCATACCTTTGTCTATCGGTGACCGTAGTGAGACAATTCAGGATATGTCCTGCGCCTTGCAGGGAACACGATTCCCGGTAGAGGGTGATCAAGTCCGCCTCTTCATGCAATGGGGAAAAGGACTTCCGGCACAACATCTGGATATGGACTTAAGTTGTCATATTGCTATGTCTCATTCAATGGAAGTTTGTTCTTACTTCCACTTGCAGGCTGTCGGTGCTAAGCACAGCGGGGATATCCGAAGCATTCCGAATAAGAAAGGAACGGCAGAGTATATCGAACTTGATCTGAAAGAACTGGATCGTATAGATGCGAAGTATGTAGCTTTCACTTGCAATGCATATAGTAATGGTTCTATATCTCCCAATTTGGTGGTGGGGTGGATGAACTCGGCTTATCCGATGAAGATATCGGAAAAGAATGGAGTAGCGTATGATCCATCTTGCGTACAACATCAGGTGAGGGTCGCAGAGAATTTGATGAAAGGTCTTGTGTTCGGTGTCCTGAAAGTGAAGGAACGGGAAATTGTTTGGTTGGAAATACCTTTCGGTGGACAGACTATTTTGTCTATGAATGCCCAGACGATAGAAAAATATCTGGATAAGCTGGAGGCGAAAACAACCATCGGAGAACTGTTGGCAGTGAAGGCAGAGGCGCAAAGACTGGAATTGATGGATACTCCTGAAGCCGATGAGGTTTACACCTATGAATGGGCAATGAATAGTGCTGCGGTAAATAGACTGTTGATAGGAGAATGATTTAAAAAGCCCTGAAGTGCGAAACTTCAGGGCTTTTGTCTTTTGTCAATTGATGAAAAATCAACTGAATTATATTTTGGAACTGTGCAGTTTTTTATAGAGTTCTACACGTTCGGCTATTTCAGCTTGAGATAGATTGGCCGGAAGTTCAATTGTTGTTCGTGGAGTAATTGCTACAAGAATAACTTCTCCAACTTTTTTCTTATGCTCTTTAAGAGCGTTTTCTGCTAACTGACTGGTCTCTGGTCGGACAATACTCTTTTTCATCATATTGAATTGTTTTTAAGTTTTCATTTTTGCTGGAGCTAATTGGCAGGTTGCTAAAAGAAACTCATTGTTCAATGTAGTTATCACTTCTTTTACGCTGCGTATTTTTTCAGAGAGAAAAGCATTACTACCTGCAAATGCATATCCTCTTTTCATATTTCCTTTGGCCGCATTATACAGTGCTTTGATGATGCAGTAAGGACTCTTCTGATAGTCACACGTTTTGATGCAATGGAATGAGCAACATTTGGGCTTTTCCTGTCCTTTCTCTACATTACGGATAAATTCCCCATCAATGGCTCGTCCGGGCATTCCTACGGGACTTTCGATAATGAGAACGTCTTCGGGCTTAGAGTGGATATAAAACTCTTTGAAGGGTTGTGAAGCATCGCACTCTTGGGTTGTTACAAAAATGCTTCCCATTTGTACGGCCGAAGCTCCCAATTGCATGAATCGTGCAATATCTTCGCCTGTAGAGATTCCACCTGCGGCAATTACAGGAATATCTTTTCTTTCCTTATAGCTCATTGCAATTGCTACAACTTCGGGTATCAAGGACTCCAAAGCGTATTTCTCATCTTGTATTTGTTCTTTCTTAAAGCCCAAATGTCCTCCGGCTTTAGGGCCTTCTACTACTATGGCATCGGGTAAATAATCAAAGTTCTTCTGCCATTTGTCGCATATAATCTTGGCCGCTCTTGAAGAAGATACAATGGGCACCAACTTCGTTTTGCTTTCCGGTGTCAGGTATAGGGGTAAGTCGAGCGGAAGTCCTGCACCGGCAAAGACTACGTCGATTTTTTCGCTTATGGCAGTGCGTACCATCTCTGCATAATTGGAAAGGGCCACCATGATATTCACTCCGATGATTCCTTTTGTTTTTTGGCGGGCTTTTCTGATTTCCTCTTTGAGTCCGCAAATGCACTTTTCGGTATAGTCGCCTTTGCCTTTAGGGTATAGCAGGCCTAAACCTGCACATGAAATAACACCAATGCCGCCTTCGTTGGCTACGGCTGATGCCAGGCCGGACAATGAAATTCCGACTCCCATTCCACCTTGTATGATAGGTGTTTTTATCTCTATATTTCCAATAAAAAATGGCTTCATAAAACTGATATTGTAATAAGACTGTAAGCGGATAAATATACTTCCGGGTATTCTATTCGTTTAGCGATGTTCTTTTCTTTGTATTGCTGTTTTAGTTGAAAAAAGCAAGAACAGAAGATCTGATCTCCTGTTCTTGTTGTAGGGTAGACATTAATAACGTCTGGAATTATAACCGTTGTTACGGGGTCTTTCTTCACGGGGACGTGCAACGCTTACTGAAATAGTTTTCTGATCGTATTCTGCTCCGTTAAGTTCATTAATTGCCTTTTGTCCATCTGTATCGCTTGTCATTTCGACGAAACCAAATCCTCTGGATCTTCCCGATTCTCTGTCCATAATAACTTTAGCTGAAGAGGTCTCTCCATACGCTGAGAATAATTCGTTCAAGTCAGCATCATTTATGCCATAGCTTAAACCTGAAATGTAAATGTTCATTTGAAATTTTAATTAAATAAATATTAAGTAAGAGTGAGGGGATAATTAAAGGAGAGGTCTGCTTAATAAGATATAAAAAGGAGAACTATACGATAACGATTCGTAACTCAAACCGCGACAAAGGTAATACAATAGTTGGGAATGGCAACTTTAAATTCGTAATTTGTTAATAAAAAAGTGATAATTGTTTTTTATTAGCATTTAGAAAGGCTATGGTATATTGCACTTTTCTTTAAAGGTGAAAATCCTTTCTTTTTCAGGGCTACACCCTTTCCCTCGGATGGCTACACCTTTTGGGGTAAAGGGCGTAGTCATTCGGGATAAAGGGTGTAGCCCTTTTTAATGTGCCTTACAGGTACTCGTGGACGGTATATTGACTATCTATTTATCAAGGAGATCTTATACAGTACATGTCTGCATAAAGGATGGTCGGGACTGACCAATGGATGATCAAACTCTTTGCTTTTTACCATACCTGTTTTTTGCATCACGCGTTCCGAACGTTTGTTTGGGAGTGAGGTGAAAGAATATAATTCTTTCAGTCCCAATGTCTTTTTTGCATATTCCAGACAGGCTGAAGCCGCTTCGGTAGCATATCCCTGATTCCATACTTCGGGAATCAGGCGCCAACCTATCTCTACGGCCGGGGAAAAATCTACGTCGAACGTAATATCATGTAATCCTACATAACCTATAAACGCATGGTTTTCTTTCTTTTCTACTGCATACAACCCATATCCTCTGGATGCGAATTCCTTCCGGATGCGATTATAGAAGTCGAGTGTTTCCTGATAAGATAGCTTTTTGAGAAAGAATTCCATAACCTGATCGTTATTGTTTAATCCGGCAAAGACAGGGATGTCTTCTTCTTTCCAATCACGTAGAATCAGACGCGGGGTTTCCATGTATGTATTCATCTTGTTCTGAATTTATTCGATTTGTTTTTTCCGCTTTTTACGGTTCATATATTCACGTAGTAGGGTTGGGGTGGCACAGAAGATGAGTTGTGCCCGATTCCATTTATAGCATTTTTGAAAGACAACCATGGCAATGGTTATGAATAAGGCTGCTCCGATAGAAGCCTCTAAAGGTAACCAGCCCAGATTCTCTTTGGGTAATAGCATAGGAATGAACGCCAGTGCTCCGGCAGGAGCAAAGAATTTCCTTGTCCACTCGAAGATGAGGAATAGGATAGCCGCAATGGTTAAAGCAACGATACTTTCCGGTAGATGAAGATGGTGGTGACCGACAATTTGAAGTACAGTACCCAGAGTGGCTGCGGTAGCCAGAAAGAGAAATACTTGTGTAGGACGATTTCTGAATCCTGCTTTAGAATTTACCATTTCTACGAAGGTCACCATGAGTGGGGGCAATATGAGATAGGGGTAATCCATGCCGACGGCCAATTCGGCCAAAGCACCTACAAAACAGAATAATATCAGCCATCTGATGATATCTTCCTTGCCGGGTTTTCTGTCGACAGGTTTAGGCATCCGGTTACGTATTCCGCATTTTTCCAAGATGATTTGTACGAGCACTACTGACACTGACATTGAAAAGACTGCTATCGGATAGACGATACTTTCCGTATGAAGCAAAACGGGCAATACGCAAGCTGATATCAAAGGAATCAGTGTAGCGCGACTGATTAAAAGAGAAGCACCTGCAAAAGCAAATGCGGCGCATAGATTGATCACATAGGGCAGGGGTGAATAACGAACAA
>ENA-OOSV01001234-OOSV01001234.1-human-gut-metagenome-genome-assembly--contig:-NODE-1234-length-10408-cov-1.563798_pt1 | contig 10408 bp, 9 predicted proteins | sample MGYA00241179_ERZ501216 | MGnify/ENA primary metagenome ERZ501216 (study PRJEB25962, sample SAMEA2042498) | human gut metagenome | biome: human gut; feature: human-associated habitat; material: faeces...
AATACTTCTAACTGCTCAAGAAGCTCATCATTGCTTAAGTCAGATACATCCATTCCCTCATCATCCATCACTTCTCTTAATTCTTTAATATCCTTGCAGTATACCGCCATACAGTCCTCTAAGAATTCCTTAGCTTCCTCTAAATCATATGCAACAGGCTCATCGAAAAGCTGTTTCTGATCTCTTAAAAACACCTTCGCACACTCATCAATATGTTTATCCATAACTTAAATCTCCTTATCTTATCTCTTTAAATTGCTCTCTTAATGTTCCTTCTACCCATCCTGTTACGAAACGCCCGTGTTTCTTAACATCTTCTACAGCTTTCTCCATAACATATGAATAATATACCTTATCCAACATAGCGATATCATTATAATTATCACCAAATGCCATGCATTCTTCAGGTTTTAGTCCAAAATACTGCTGAACCTGCTCAATTCCTCTTCCTTTATTAACATTAGTGTCCATAAGGTCTAAGTAAAGTTCTCCCGATACAAGTACTGAAGCCTTATCACTCCATTTGTTAATAAAATGTTCTTTAGAGTTCTTAATTCCTGTCATATCACACACAGCTATCTTTAATATATCCTCGTCAATGTCTGTGAACTTATCAACTAATGTAGTATGATAATTGACCACCTTGGTCATCCTGTAATAATATTCTTGAGACTTAGGCTTAATATATGCCGTATGTTCTCCTGATACAAGCACCTCACAATTAGGCTGTTCAATTACATCCTCAATTATCTCTAACGCAAGCTTCCTATCCATCGCAGTCTTTCCAATAGTTTCACCCTTGTATTCCACAAGTGCACCATTCTCTGCAATATATGCAAGCTTATCACTGACAGCCCCAAAAAGTCTCTTAAGACTCGTTATCTGCCTGCCACTAGCCGGTGCAAATATAACGCCTTTGTCAACAAGTTTATTGATATACTGTATCGTAGATTCATCGACGCTCTGTGCTCCGTTAAGAAGCAATGTCCCATCAAGGTCACTTGCTACGAATTTAACCATATATTTTCTCCTTAAAATGTTTTAAGCTCATGTACAAGTCTTGCAACAGGCAGACCGACAACGTTATTATAGTCGCCTTCAATACCCTTAATGTATGCTGCGAATTTTCCCTGAATACCATATGCACCAGCCTTATCCATAGGCTCTCCTGTGCTTATGTAATCCCTGATTTCCTCATCAGTCATATCATATACCCACACATCAGTCTTTTCATAAAAACTTACATTCTTATGTGTGCTGCATATAGTTACACCTGTATACACCTGATGTATCTGACCTTCTAAAGACTTAAGAATTCTGAATGCATCCTCTTCATCCTTAGGCTTGGTAAGAATCTCTCCTTTATGATAAACAATAGTATCTGCACCTATAACGATTACAGAATCATCTTTATCTGCATATTGCTCTAATACAGACTGTGCCTTAATAGAAGATAATTCTCTTACATAATCTTCAGGCTCCATCTCTTTAATATTCTCATCTGCATCACTTGTAACAACAGTAAAATCAAGTCCTACCTGACTCATTAATTCTCTTCGTCTTGGTGAACCCGATGCAAGTATCATATGTTTCATAAAACTTCCATCTCCTTGTTCTTCACTGTATTTTGTGTTCAAAGCCTACTTCGACTCATACATATTGCATTATAGCATAAAAAAGCAGATTGCTTCAATACCACCCCAATAAAAAAGGCACAACATTACTGCTGTGCCTCTCTGATATCATTAACATTTATTATCTTTTATTGCTCTTTTTGCTTATCACAATAACAGTTCCAGAAATAACAGCTGCTGCTACAAGAATCACAATATATACCCATACATGATTATTGTCACCAGTCTTTACACCCTCTTCACCAGCCGCAACTTCACCAGTTTTTCTGACTCTTGAGCCATCAACAGTCTCATCTTCTTTTCCTGTAACTAATTCTTCATCTCCTGCAACTTCACCAGTCTTCTTTGTGACCTGAGTTGATGAAGTTGTATGTTCTTTTGTCTGTTTATTAGAATCTACTGTTGTTTCATTTGACTTTGTTGTCTCATTAACAGCTGTTGTTTCGTTTGATTCTGGTTTTGTCGGCTTAGTTTCCTTACCAGCATCAACTGTTGTCTCATTCGACTTTGTTGTCTCCTGCGCAACTGTTGTCTCGTTCGACTTTGTTGTCGCCTGCGCAGTTGTTGTCTCATTCGACTTTGTTGTCTCCTGTGCAGTTGTTGTCTCGTTTGACTTTGTTGTTTCCTGTGCAGTTGTTGTCTCGTTTGACTTTGTTGTTTCCTGTGCAGTTGTTGTCTCGTTTGACTTTGTTGTTCCCTGTGCAGTTGTTGTCTCTTCTGACTTTGTTGTTTCTGCTGAAGACTGTGCTACAGATGTTGTTTCCTTTTGTGTCGTCTCCTGCTGTTGATTATCTGATATAAAATGCATTTGTCCATTGACATTAACAAATGACTTAGAAATTACTCTTCCATTACATGTAGATGTTAAAGTAATATCTGCTTTTGGTGCAACAACTATACCACATACCTCACCTATATTAATATTACCAGTTACATTAACAGCATTGAAAATAACCGTGTCTGATACATCAACATCTGTTAATCCGCCTGTATTCTTTCCATTAATGCTGAATCTTTTAATGTCTGCATCACCATCACCGCCAAGCAGATTAATGATAACAAACTGTCCCTGTGCTTTATTTGTTATGTTGAGCTGTCCTTCTCCATAATAAGATGAAACTTCTTTTCCCTGCCAGTCAATATAATTATTAGCATACATATTTACCACTACAATCTGCTTATTCTTAAATGAAGCAAGATCAATCTTTCTATCATCATAAGCACCAATAACTATATCAGCCTCCGAATCTGGTGTATCTGCATACGCCTTGAAATTATCGTATACATTATCAAGTGCTGCAGTTACATCCATATAATCCTCTGCATAATAAACATTGATTGTATCCTTGCAGTTAGCAACATTAATAACAGCACCTGTTCTTTTTCCGTCAGCATCCTTAATATAATATTTATTCTCTCTGGGTTCATAATCATAATCAGTTCCAAGCACAAGATTATTAAATGCATTCCTATCCACATTAACCTCTGATGAATCAGAATTATCAAAACTCTTGATATATGTTGTTCCAACGCTCATATCAAGCCATGCACTCATCCACTGATCTGTTATTACAAGCTTGTTAGTCGCGAAACATGTCTGATTGTGATTACCATTCTTAAATTCTTCAGCAACTACACCGTAAGGTTTTGCTGCTCCTAATAATTCATTAAGGACATCCTGTGTTTTTGAATATGCGCCAGCTCTTAAAGACGTACCAGCAAACACAGAACCTGCAACTATTGCAACCAAAAGAACGCCAACTGCAGTTTTCTTAATCTTTGCATCCAAACCACTTAATCGTTTTCTAAAAAGCATTACTATCCCTCCAAAAATGTCTGAACCAATAGTTTCCCCTTAACTATATTTCCCTCTCTCAGCGTATAATAGCATTAGTACCAAAGTACTGCTTCCCCCTTTTTGGGGGGTTTTAATTCTACATTAATAAAACAACCCATATCCTGAATCAGTATCATTCTAGTATACGTTCCGGACATGGGTTATATTACACATTATTCAATTTAAATATTATGCTTCAAGGCTTCTGTTCATAGCTGACTCTAACGCATCAATAGAAGCTCTGATGATATCATGGTCAATACCAATACCAAAGTAATTCTTTCCATCCTCTCCTGTAATACCAACATATGCAATGGCACTAGAATCAGAACCCTTCTTTAATGAATGTTCTTCATAACAGAAGATATCACAAGGCTTTCCAAAATGACTGGCAAGAGCATTACTTACAGCATCAAGACGACCATTACCACCATCTTCAACATTGTACTTCTCACCATTCTCATTAATAGTTACGACTGTCTGTATTCCATTAATCTGCTTGAAATGTACTTCAGAAATCTTGAATACTGGTGTGTATTTCTTATATCTCTTCTCAAATATTTCAAGAACTTCATCTGCTGAAAGCTCCTTATGATTAACATCCGATACATCCTTAACAGCATAACCCAGATCTTCTCTCATAGCCTTAGGAACAATCATTCCATAGTTATGTTCAAGAACATAAGCAACACCACCCTTACCAGACTGGCTATTAATTCTTATAACATCTGAATCATATGTACGTCCTACATCTTCTGGATTAATTGGAAGATATGGAACTGTCCATTTATTAGGATCATTTTCAATTCTGTAATGCATTCCCTTAGATATAGCATCCTGATGTGAACCTGAGAAAGCTGCAAAAACAAGCTTACCACACCATGGATGACGGTCATCAATCTTCATCTGTGTAAGTCTTTCAAATACTTCTGCAAGATGTGGCATATCAGAAAGATTGAGTTCAGGATTAACACCCTGCATATACATATTCATCGCAAGTGTAATAATATCTACATTACCTGTTCTCTCACCATTACCAAAAAGTGTTCCCTCAATTCTGTCTGCTCCTGCAAGAAGTCCTAACTCTGCATCAGCAACACCTGTCGAACGGTCATTATGTGGATGAAGAGAAATAATAACATTTTCTCTGTTGTGCATGTACTTAGACATATATTCAATCTGGCTTGCAAATACATGTGGAAGTGACATCTCAACTGTAGCAGGAAGATTGATGATACATTTCTTATCAGGTGTTGGCTGCCAGATATCAACAACAGCGTTGCATACCTCAAGTGCATACTCTGGTTCTGTTCCTGTAAAGCTCTCTGGACTGTATTCAAAAAGGAAGTTTCCTCCATCAGCTTCAGCAAGTTCCTTTAATAACTTAGCACCTTCAATAGCAATCTGCTTAACTTCTTCCTTAGACTTCTTGAATACCTGTTCTCTCTGTGCTAATGAAGTAGAATTGTATACATGAACTATTGCTCTCGGAGCACCCTTTACGGCTTCAAATGTCTTCTTAATAATATGTGGTCTTGCCTGGGTAAGAACCTGGATTGTAACATCATCAGGAATCATATTCTTCTCAATAAGTGTACGGCAGAACTCATATTCTGTCTCAGAAGCTGCAGGGAAACCAATTTCAATTTCTTTAAATCCAACTTCAACTAACATCTGGAAGAATTCAAGCTTTTCATCAAGACTCATAGGTTCAACAAGAGCCTGGTTACCATCTCTTAAATCAACCGAACACCAGATTGGTGCCTTATCAACATACTCCTTGTTAACCCAGTCATTGCACTTAACTGGTGGCATGAAATAGCCTCTTTCATACTGTCTGTAATCAAACATTCCTAAAACCTCCTGAAAATATAAATATGTATTGTTAATAAGTAAAGGCTTCCTTAAAGATAAGCATAAAAAAATCTTTCGTCCATGGGCAATTCCACCCAAAGAGACGAAAGATAAATCTCACGCGTTACCACTCTTCTTCATAGCTATGCTATGCACTCACTGAATACGTACAACAAATGTGCTGCATTATATTCTGTCCACTATAACGGTTGGCTTCCGGCTACTCCTACTTCTCATAATGATTTCAGGTAGCAGCTCCAAGGCGAGTTCAATAAGTTCCTTCGACTGCCTCGCACCACCCGGCAGTTCTCTGACTCTGGTTCCTATCTAATAGTCCTCTTCACAGCATTTACTTATTATGTACGCTTATTATACTTGTCATTTTTTATAAAGTCAAGCATAAATTCAAGTTCTTCTTTGGAAATATTCTTATCAGAATATCTTGCTTTCTCATAACTTGCTGTAATTCTGTCTGCAGCATCAGCATCGTCAGTTATTCTGTTTATTGTTATATCCTGTGGTTGCATATTTTCAAGTGATTTACCATCCGAATCCCTGGCTGCCTTTGATGATTTTATTGCTGCTTTTCTGAATGCCTTCCTGTACTGCATATTAACAGGCATATTCTTAGCTTCTTCTGCTCTCTGACGTCTCTTTATCCTTGCTTCTGTTCTTCTGTCATTACCAATGAATTCAATCTCATCACCATTATTATCCTGTGACTTTTTGAAATTCTTGGCATATCTGATAATCATATAGACAATAAATACAACAAGTGCAATTACAAGAACTATTGCAAATGCTGTAAATAATGCACTCATAACAGGATTATCAGTAAATGCAAGGTCGTTATCTCCCTTTACCACATCATCATCAGTGACTGGATTCACGGAATCTTCGGGCATCGTAGAGACTTCTTCTTTCTCTCTTATAAGTCTTAGGAACAGCTTCAGCACTATCCTTACAACTGCTACAAAACCTGAACCAATCAGTGTAAATATATTGCCATAATCCCCACTATAGAACAGAATCATGCCAAGAATCATAAGTCCTGACACAACCATGACCATTATCATGTTAATTCCTGTAATTCTCTCAGCAGGAAATTCTGATTTGCCAGCATTACTTATAAACAGAGAATTAAGCTCTTTTAACTGGTTAGCAAGAAAAGCAAGCAGAACAAACAGCACAAATAATACTGTTTCATAGTTAACAAGCAGTCTGTTGCCTGCTGAACCGCCATAAAGACTTCCTGCGACCATAACCAGACAATACAGAGGTGACATTCTCTCTCCTGCCTGCAAGGCAGCTTTCTTGTCTTCCTGAGTTACATCAGCAAACTGATTCTCATAAAGCGGTTCATTCATATATTCAGTTTTTCTTGCATTAGCCACTCTTATGCTTACAGACCTTATACACACAGCAAGTACACTTACAAAATATGCTGTAGACTCTGCATCTCCATTACCAATTATAATGGCTGTTATAAGCAAAGCAGCATGAATCAGCATAAATAGAAAATTCTTATGTATATTCTTTCTTGCCACATAAGTTATAATAACCGGAACTGCCATAAGCAGTGTTGCAATAATATAACTGTCAGATTTATTCGTAAGTCCCAATATAACAAATGCAGAAAATGCGAACGCTACAATACACTGGCTTATTATATCTGTCAATGTTCTTATTGTTCTCAGTTTATTATACTTATAAACTTGTCCCGACTCATTCATATGTTATCTCCTGATAAACTCATTTCACTTCCCAGCCCTCTGGTCTGATACCACAATAATCAAGGCTGTATTCTCCACCAGTCATATATGGAACAATCCATATAACCTGTCCATACTTTTTCTCAAACTTCTGCATAGTCTGCTGCAGCTTCTTTCTTCTGCTCGCTGATATAACAACATATACACTGTTGTCACTACTCTGGACAGAAACATTTTCTATAAATGTTCTGTTAATAAGCTCTGCAAACTCTTCTTTTTCAAGCTTTAAATCCATTCTTGCAAGTACAGTATTAATACTTCCAAGATGTCCAACTCCTGCTCCTTCTCTTATACCAACTGCTTCCTTTGTGTCAACATCACATGCATTACTAATTAGAGAGACATTAATTCCCTGTCTGATGAACTCTTCTGCCACAGAAGCTGCAAGACTTATTGCTTCTTCATTAACCGAATCATATGTAAGCATTCCATCATCCTCAAGATTAAGAAGAATACATACATTACGGCTAACTGACTCATTATATTCATTAACACACAGATTACCTGTTCTCGCTGTTGCCTTCCAGTTCACATTCTTTAGGCTGTCGTTGCTTGTATAATCTCTTATTCCTCTGAACACAAATGGATCTTCAAGCATATATTTCTTACGTTCTGCTTCTCCTGATATTCTGCTTCTTATAAAGCTGAATCTCTTACTATCCACAGTCTTAGGATAAACTGTTATCTCACAGGTACTACCCACTTTGAGAACATTAATCTCATTCATAAATGGTCCGGCAAATGTAAGCTGTACGCCTGATATTTTGAACACACCTCTGTGATTGCATTTAACAGGAATTCTTCTTGTAATTCTCTGATTAGCCAGAAATGAGAACACATCATTGCGGTATGCAAGGTCCGACACACTTGAATTAGTATCTGTTCCAGGAAATTCAAGTTCCCTGTCCACCTGAAACTTAAGATTCACACATGGCAGCGGCAGACGTTTTTCGTTGGATATAACCTCAACAACATTAACTGTTTCGCCATTTACAACATGTTTTTTCTCAAATTCAAGAGCGACACCCAGCCCCTTATTCCAGTTATAACGAAATACAAGCTTAATTGCCAGATATACTATAAGTACACCAATAAGCATCAATAATACATTCATTATCTCTTCCAATCTTCAGTAGGAACTGCTGTGTTATTAACAACATGTTCTATAATCTGTTCTTTATTATCCATATTCATGTAACCTGTCTGTAACACAATTCTGTGTGCCCATACTACAGGTGCAAGTATCTTGATGTCCTCTGGTACAACATAATCTCTGCCTGCAACATACGCATATGCTCTCGCCGCATTGAGCATACCAAGAGTTCCTCTCGGGCTTACACCGATTGATACATTATCCTGCTGTCTTGTCATCCTTGCCAGTTCAACAATATAATCAATAAGCACCGGGTGAACATATACATTTTTCGCTTCTTCCTTCATTACAGCAATATCCTCACATGTTGCAACTGTTGAAAGTCCTTTAGAAGGATCTTCTTTTAAGAATCTGTTAAGAATAAGTACCTCATCATCTTTCTTTGGATAACCCATGTTAATCTTCATAAGGAATCTGTCAAGCTGTGCCTCAGGAAGCTGATAAGTTCCTGCTGTCTCAATAGGATTCTGTGTTGCAATTACAACAAATGGTTCTTCTAACTTAGAATATTCACCATCCACAGTAACCTGATGTTCCTCCATACATTCAAGCAATGCTGACTGTGTTCTAGGTGTTGCCCTGTTAATCTCATCTGCAAGAATAACATTAGCGAATACCGGACCTCTTCTGAATACGAATTCACCCTCTTTCTGGTTAAACACATGCACACCTGTAATATCTGAAGGAAGCAGATCTGGTGTAAACTGAATTCTTGAAAATTGTCCATCAATGCTCTTTGCAAATGCTTTCGCCATCATAGTCTTACCGGTTCCTGGAACATCTTCTAGAAGAACATGTCCACCGGCAATAATACTTGTCAGAACCAGTTCTGAAACATTTCTCTTACCCACAATCACCTTACTTACATTATCTAATATATCTGAAGCCTTACTCATAATACCTCCTCGTAACACGAAATTTAAACTCAGATAATTATAACAAAAACACTGCCAGAACAGCAAGTGTCTGACAGTGTTAATAGGTTAAATAATTATGAACTTTTGATGAATTTAATTATCTGTAGGCATCTCCTGATTAACATCAATACCTCTTGGAGCAACAGGTGTTGAGAACACAATCTGTGTACTTGTTCTTCCGAACTTCTGAAGCTGGCCGATAAATGTATCAAGTTCCATGGTACTTGGGAACATAACTTTTAATAGCATTGAATAATTGCCTGTTACACAGTTACATTCAACAACATTAGGGCATGACTTGATAAATGGATAGAAATCCGGTTTCTGCACAGGAGCAACTTCAAGATTAATAAATGCTGTTATATGATATCCCAGCTTTAACTGATTAATCTTAACTTCATATCCTTCAATAATCTCTTCCTTCTCAAGTCTCTCAATTCTTGCTGAAACAGCCGGTGATGAAAGGAAAACATTCTCGGCGAGTGCCTTTAATGGCATTCTTGCATTCTGCTGTAATAATGTAATTATCTTCTTATCGATTTTATCCATGGCGTGAACCTCCAGATTATAATATTCGTTGTAAATGCTATTAATTTAACCAAAAAGGGGACAATCCTAGCGTTGTTGCTAAAATCGTCCCCTTTGACTTAAATTATTAACTTATACATAATATACACCTTACATAATAAAATGGCAAGTGTTTTTTCTTTATTTTCATTGCTTTTATACATAATATTTGTTAGAGTAGAGAAAATACTAAAGCCATTACTGGCAGAACGGAGACATTATGGAGAATAATAATCAGGAATATAACACAGTAACTCTTATGCTTGACGATAACACAGAATGTGAATGTGCAATAATACGCATATTCCCTGCTGGAGATAACGACTATATCGCACTTCTTCCACTTGAGGGTGAAGCTGCAGACAACGATGAGGTATATCTTTACAGATACAAGGTTGAAGGCGACAACGAACCTGTACTTGAGAATATTGAATCTGATGAAGAATATGAGCTTGTATCTGAAGCATTTGACGAAGAATTAGATGCTATGGAGTATGAAGATCTGTACGAAGAAGAGGATAACGAGCAGTAAGAAGCTCTTCTATAAAGCGTGAACGGGTTGTATCTTTGTTGTACCTCTGCTTGGGGTACAGAAGATACAACTTTTCTTTTGCCCTTGTCATTGCAACATAAAAAAGTCTCCTCTCCTCTTCTATCTGCTCATCTAAAACCGC